>ERZ1031095.806-NODE-806-length-10349-cov-9.344084_pt1 | contig 10349 bp, 7 predicted proteins | sample MGYA00517108_ERZ1031095 | MGnify/ENA primary metagenome ERZ1031095 (study PRJEB33719, sample SAMN04261275) | wastewater metagenome | biome: rural village; feature: human; material: feces | host: Homo sapiens | place: El Salvador | collected 2013-01-07 ... | reverse complement strand
GCACCATCGGACTGATGAAAGCGGTAGATACCTTTGATGCCACACGCAAGGCGCGGTTTTCCACTTATGCCAGCCGCTGCATTGAAAACGAGATCCGTATGCAGTTCCGGCGGGAGCGCAAGAACGGGCAGACCGTCTCCCTGCAGGAAGCCTTGGAGGCAGACGGGGACTCTGCGCTGACCTTAGCGGATGTGATACAGGACGGCTTTTGCATGGAGGACAGCTGTGAGCGGCAGGAGGATGTCCGGCGGCTGCGGCAGCTGCTGGACACCCTGCCCGCCCGGGAGCGACAGATCTTACTGCTGCGGTATGGGCTGGCCGGGCAGCCGCCCCTGACCCAGCTGGAAACCGCCGGGCTGCTGGGCATCAGCCGCAGCTACGTTTCCCGGCTGGAGACCCACGCGCTGGAACTGCTGCGGCAGGCGTGGGGCAAAAACGGCTAGTTTTCACTCCTGCAAAATTTTCAACTGCAACTCGTCCAGTTGTTCAAAAGTATATAGCCGGTTAAAAGCCTCTACCAGTTCCTTTTTGGAAAGGCGCGGCGGCAGCCCCAGCGCATTCAAGAGTCTAGCCTTGCGCTCGGCGCTGCCGGGCTTACCGGAAAGCCCCCACTCGTACAGGTCGGTGTAGGTGATCTGCCGCCCCGCCGGGCGCACCGGCACAGCACCGGCTTCCGCGCCCAAGGCGTCCAGCAGCGCCTGCCGCACAAGGGCGTCGTCCACGCCCTCTACCCCCAGCAGCCCCTCCTTGCCGGGCTGCGCCTTGCGCTTTTCCTTGCCGTGGATGGCGGGCACATAGGCCTGCACCACGTTCTCCGTGCCCACCATATTGGTGATGTAGTTGCGGATGCGGAAGCCTGCCGCGTCCGAATCCGTGAGCAAGATCAAACCGTTTTTCTGCGCCAGCGCTCGGAACAGCTGCTGGCGCTGTTTGTCTTTATAAATGCCAAAACCATCCGTCAACAGGATCATGGCATCGGTCAGGTGCGCCAGACGGACGGCATCGTACTTGCCCTCCACGATCAGCACCCGATCAGTATGGATCATCTCGCTTTGCATCATCTTCCGCTCCCCGCCAGCGCCAGACGGCACAGTGCTGTTTCCAGCAGTGTCTGCGCCGCCACAGGCTGGCTTTTCAGGCTCTGGTCCAGCTCCAGCAGCACCTGCAAGCAGGCCTCCAGCTGGGGCAGGGTGTAGTGGGCGGCAGTTTCTGCCGAACGCTTCAGCCGGTAGTCGCTGCCCTTATAGCCAAAATCCTTGTGCACCGCACTGTAATTCTTCCGCTTTGCCGCCCCAAGCTTTACCCGGTACAGGTCCACATAGCTGCCGATCATGGCCGCTGTAATGGCAACGGGCTCCTGCTGCAGCCGTAGCAGGGTCTGCAGCTTTTTGCAGGCTCCGGTGGCGTTTTTGGCGGTGATCATGCGGATCATCTCGAACACGTCCGCTTCAAGGCTCACCGTGCCCATCTCTGCCACCATGGAGGCGCTCACGGTCTGGTAGCCGGACAGCGCACAGAGCTTATCCACCTCGTTTTCCAGCAGAAAGGGGTCTTCGCCGCAGCGCTCCAGCAATGCGGTGGCTGCGCCGTCCGGCAGGGTTGTGCCCTGCGCCTTTGCGCGCTCCATCATCAGATTTTTCAGTTCAAAGGGGCGGGGCTTTGCCAGTTCTTCCGTGTAGCCAATGGCTTTGCACTGGGCTTGCAGCTTTTGCGCCTGCTTGCCCAGCTTGATCTTTCCGCGTTCCAGCGGGAACACGCTGCCCAGCACCGCCACGGCGTTTTCCAAGCTGGAAAGGGTACTGCACAACTCGTCCAAGTCCTTGCTGCCGTAGGCTGCGGGGTCGAGCTCCGGCAGTACCACCACACGCCGGGTGCCGAAAAAGGAGATGGTACCCGCTGCCATGATAAGCTGTTCCAGTTCCGGCGCAGCGCCGTCCAGGATGGTGGCGTCCTCGTCGCTGTCTGCCGACAGCATCCGCACCGCCGCCGCCACTGCCTGCCGCACCAGATACCGCTCACTGGAATAAAAATAGTAGACCGGGCAGCCCTTGTCGGCCAGCTGCCGGAGTTTTGCTTCCGTGGCCATGCAAATGCCCCTTTCCTGTTATAAAATGCTCCTTGTATTGTACCACACTCGGCCCGGATTGCAAAGCATTACGCAAGCCTTTCGCCGCCGGTGCGGCGCAGGCTGAGGGAGACCGTGTACTGCTCCTCCGGCGGCATCCAGCTGTAACTGCACAGCGCCAGCAGTTTTTGGTACTGCACTGTCTCCGGTTTTTTCGGCGTAGCGATCAGCCACTCTGTTTGCAGCGGCTGCGCCAGTTCTGCCCTGCCGCTTAAGGTCACAAACTGCCGGTTGCCGATGCTCAGCCGCACAAGACACCCTTCCCGGGTGCGCAGCAGTTCCACCGCCGCCGGGGTGCAGCGCAGCTTGCGGCTGGCATTGACCGGCAGACGCTCTGCCCGGATGCCCTGCTGCGCGGGCAGGGTGCAGGCGGTTTTTGCATTCATGCGCAGGTCTACCACCAGTTCCACAGTGCGCACGCCCCGCCGTGCCAGCTGGTTTTCCACCGCACGCTGGGCGGCGCTGCCGCCCCGGAGCAGTACCACTGCCCGGTCGTTCTGGGCAACCACCACCGCAGGTGCCTGCGCGCTGCCCACAAGGTCGATGTGCACCACGTCCCGGCTGAGGGCGTTGCCCAGCCCGATGCCCACCGCTGCCGCCAGCAGAATGCCCGGCAGCGCCACCCGCAGACGCACCCGCCAGCGGAAAGCCAGCACCCAAAGCCCACACAGCAGCAGACAGACCAGCGCCGCGTAGGCGGTATCAAAGTAGATGGATGCCCCGGGCTTTGTACTGAGCCAGACCGCCCATCCGTTCAATAGCCCGGTGAGCAGGTCTGCCGCCCGGGAAAGCACCCCGTGCACCGGTGCCAGCCACGGCACCAGTCCCACAAAGGCTACTGCCAACCCCAACAGAAGCAGCGGCTGCACCATCCACAGCACTGCAATGCTGGAGACCATCGCCCACGCACTGACGCTCAGCCCCCGCAGCACCAACACCGGGAAGGTAGCCGCCGAGGCGCAGGCGGCAATGCAGGCGCTCTCTGCAAGACCCTGCAAACGCTCCGGCAGCCTGTTAAACCACGGACGCCTGACCGGCTTTTGCAGGTTCTCCCCTGCTTTGACCCAGAAGCGCCTGTCGTGGGCGTCCCGCATCCGGCGGATACAGGCGTTGCCCGCCACCGTGCCCACCACTGCCGCAAAAGAAAGTTCAAAGCCGATATCCCACACCGCATAGCTGTTGGCGGCGGTCATCAGGACGCCTGCCGCCGCCAGCGAGGTGAGGGCGTCCGGCGGTCCCCACACCCATACGCCCAAGGCGCTGACCCACACCGCCACGGCCGCGCGGCGCACCGAGGGTGTAAAGCCGGTCACGCCCATCAGCACCAGCGCCAGCAGGCTTTTCCAGACCGTGCGCCGTCTGCGGCTGCGGTAACTCTGCTCCCAGCCGCGGAGGTGCAGGGCAGTAAAAATGTCCCCGCACAGGATGGAAACGTGCATACCGCTGACCACCAGCACATGGGAAAGCCCCGCGCCCCGGTAGGCGCGGCGCAGCTGTGCCGAAAGCCCACTACGGTCTCCCACCGTCATAGCTGCCAGCACGCCACCGGTGTCTCGCCGCATGGCCCGGCGCAGGCTCTCGCTCAGCTTTTGCTGCAAGCGGTGGGTGCGGGCTCGGAAGCTGCCGCTCTCGCCCAGTACGGTGAGCTGCGGCTTTTCTGCCAAGGGCTCTGCCTGCAAGGCGATGCCGTCCGCGTACTGCGCCGTCTGTTCTTCCATGTCCGGTTGCTGCAGCGCGAACCAGCCCTGCACCCGCTGCCCTGCCGTGCAGGCGGGCAGCTCCGCACAGGCTATGCGGAAACCCGCCGGGCTGCCGTTCACGCTTTCTACCCACAGGGTCGCGTCCACTGTGTCCGAAAAATAGGTACTGTCCGCGCGCTCCACCTCAGCAGTCAGCAGCACGGTGCGCCCGGCGTAATTTGCCCGGGCACGCTCCAGCCGGGCGCTCGTGGTATGCACCGCGCAAAGCCCCGCCAGTGCGCCCAGCAGCAGACAGAGCGCCAGCTTACGGCTGCCATCCGGGATGCAAAGCAGCAGCAAAAAGGCAACAAAAAATGCCGCAAACGGCATAAAAAGCTCCGTTTGCGGCAAAAAAGTCCACAGGAAACTAAGGCCCATCATTCCGGCGCAGAACGCGCAGAGCGGGCGGCGCATCCCAGCTTAGTGGAAGAACAGGGGCAGCGGCTCAAGGAAGATGATATCCTTGCGCTCAGAAGCATCGCCCTCGGCCAGAACAGCGGCCTGACCCACGATGGTGCACTGGGTCTTTTCTGCCAGCGCGTCCAGTGCCTTCAGAGAGCCGCCGGTGGAGATGACATCGTCCACCACCAGCACCCGCTTGCCGTTCATCTTTTCCAGTTCCTTGCGGTCGATGACCAGCTTCTGCTTACCGGCAGTGGTAATGGACTGATCCTCCACCACTACAGGGTCCGGCATATACAGCTTGACACCCTTGCGGGCGCAGATATAGGGCTTGCCGCTCTGACGGCTCATCTCGTGTGCCAGCGGGATGCCCTTGGCCTCGGCGGTGAGCAGGATATCAAAATCCGGGCACTTCTTCAGCAGCTCCGCAGCAGCGGCCACGGTCAGCTCGGCATCACCCAGCATGATAAATGCGGCAATGTCCATATGGTCGTTCACCTTGCAGATGGTCAGCTCACGGGTCAGGCCTGCGACGTGCAGGGTATAAGTTTCAGCCATAATCAAAATCTCCCTTTCGTATTGGAATCAGACAGGCAGTTTTTCGCCGCCCAGAACATGGAAATGCAGATGCTTCACGGTCTGGCCTGCGTCCTCGCCCACGTTGGAGATGATGCGGTAACCGTTTTCCAGTCCCTGCTCCTTGGCCAGCTTTGCGATGACGGCGAAGATGTGGCCCAGCAGAGCACCATCCTCCTCGGTCAGCGCAGCGGCAGAGGAGATGTGCTTGCGGGGAACCACAAGGAAATGCACCTTTGCCTGCGGGTTGATGTCGTAGAATGCCACTACCTGGTCATCCTCGTACAGCTTTTTAGAGGGGATCTTGCCCTCTGCGATCATGCAAAACAGACAATCTTCCATGGGGGAACACTCCTTCCTGCTTCTACAAAAGCCCGCCGCCCCGGCGCGCATCCGGCACCGGGCGCGGGACATGGATCTTTTTAGCCCAGAGCCTTCTTGACGATAGCGCTCACAGAAGCCAGTGCCTCGTCGATCTTGGTCTCGTCCTTCAGACCGGCCATTGCAAAGTCCGGCTTGCCGCCGCCCTTGCCGCCGGCAATAGCAGACAACTCCTTGACCAGCACACCGGCCTTGAGGCCCTTTTCCTGTGCCAGCTTATTCACGGTAACAGCCATGGTGATCTTATCCTCAGCCTTGCCCACCAGAACAGCCACCACAGGGTTCACGGCCTTGTCGCGGATGCTGTCGCACATGCCGCGCAGGGTGTCGCCGGTGGTACCGGTAAAGTATGCAGAGGCGATCTTCACGCCGTCTGCTTCCTCGGCATTGTCGAACAGGCTGTCCACCTTGGAGGCGGCGATCTTCGCCTTCATCTCCTCCAGCTCGCGGCTCATGGCCTTGTTCTCGGCCATCACAGCCTCGGCGCGGGCGGGCAGAGCAGCCACGTTGTTGGCCTTCAGGGTGTTGGCCACATCATGCAGCATGGCCTCCTGCAGGTTTGCACGGATCAGCAGGTTGCGGCCGGTGACGGCTTCGATACGGCGGATGCCAGCAGCCACAGAGGACTCGCTGACGATCTTGAAGCCACCGATCTGGGCGGTGTTCTTGACGTGGGTGCCGCCGCAGAACTCGGTAGACCAGCCCTCGATATCCACCACGCGGACCACCTTGCCGTACTTTTCGCCAAACAGAGCCATTGCGCCCAGCTTCTTGGCCTCTTCCACCGGCATCTCCTGCACGGTGACGTTCATGGAGTCGAAGATCTTATCGTTGACGATCTTCTGCACCCGTGCCAGCTCCTCGGGGGTCACGGCGCTGAAGTGGGTAAAGTCGAAGTGGGTGATGGAGGCATCCTGATAGGAACCAGCCTGATGCACATGGTCACCCAGCACCTCACGCAGGGCAGCCTGCAGCAGGTGGGTAGCGGTGTGGTTGCGGGCAATGGCCATGCGGTAGCCCTTGTCCACCTGTGCGGTCAGCACATCGCCCACCTTCACAATGCCGCTTTCCAGCACGCAGGTGTGGACGTAGTAGCCCTTGGGGGTCTTTTTCACGTCCAGCACACGCAGGCTGCACTCGGCACCGTTCAGTACGCCGTGGTCGGCAGCCTGACCGCCCATCTCTGCGTAGAAGGGGGTCTTATCCAGCACCACCAGCACGCCGTCCTTTGCCTCCTCGTCGGTGGCAATGGCATCGGTCAGGGTCTCTTCATCGCTCAGCGCCACAACAGTGCCCTTGTCGGTCAGGGTGTCGTAACCGGTAAAGACGGTGGGCTCGGCCTCCAGTGCGCCGAACAGATCCTCGCTCCAGCCGGAGATGTTCTTCTTCAGACGCTCGGCGCGGGCGCGCTCCTTCTGCTTCTTCATCTCTGCGTGGAAGCCGTCCTCGTCGATCTCCAGACCCTGCTCGGCGGCGATCTCCTTGGTCAGATCCAGCGGGAAGCCGAAGGTATCGTTCAGCTTGAAGGCGTCCATGCCGCTCAGCAGCTTCTGGTGTGCCTTTTCCAGACGGTCGATCATGTTGTTCAGGATGTTCATGCCGGCATCGATGGTGCGGGCAAAGTTTGCTTCCTCGGTGCCGATGACCTTCTTGATATAAGCGTCATGCTCGCGCAGCTCGGGGTAAGCGGACTCGCTGGACTGGATGACGGTCTCCACCAGATCCACGAGGAAGGGGTGGTCGATGCCCAGCATCCGGCCATGGCGGGCAGCGCGGCGCAGCAGACGGCGCAGCACATAGCCGCGGCCCTCGTTGGAGGGCAGGATGCCGTCAGACACCATAAAGGTGCAGCTGCGGATATGGTCGGTGATAACGCGGATGGAGATATCGGTCTTGGGGTCCTGCATGTAGGTCTTGCCTGCAATGTGCTCCACATGGTGCAGCACGCTCTGCACGGTATCCACCTCGAACAGGTTGCCCACGTTCTGCATCACGCAGGCCAGACGCTCCAAGCCCATGCCGGTATCAATGTTGGGGCGTGCCAGACGCTCGTAGTGGCCCTTGCCGTCGGCATCGAACTGGCTGAACACGAGGTTCCAGATCTCCATATAACGGTCGCAGTCGCAGCCCACGCCGCAGGTCGGCTTACCGCAGCCGTACTCGGGGCCGCGGTCAAAGTAGATCTCGGAGCAGGGGCCGCACGGGCCGGAGCCGTGCTCCCAGAAGTTGTCCTCCTTGCCCAGACGCACCATGTGGTCCGGGGCAATGCCGACCTTCTTGGTCCAGATATCGTAGGCCTCGTCGTCCTCCTCGTACACAGAGATGTGCAGGCGGTCCTTGGGGATGGCCATCCACTCGTCACTGGTCAGGAATTCCCAAGCCCAAGGAATGACCTCGTCCTTGAAGTAATCCTGGAAGGAGAAGTTGCCCAGCATCTCAAAGAAGGTGCCGTGGCGGGCAGTGATGCCCACGCGCTCGATATCCGGGGTGCGGATGCACTTCTGGCAGGTGGTCACGCGATGACGGGGCGGCTCCTCCTGTGCCAGAAACCACTTCTTCATGGGTGCCATGCCGCTGTTGATCAGCAGCAGGCTGGGGTCGTTCTTGGGAACAAGGGGGAAGCTGTCCAGACGCAGATGACCCTTGCTTTCAAAGAAGCTCAGGTACTTTTCGCGCAGTTCATTCAAACCGGTCCATTGCATAGATCTTTCTCTCCTCAATCGTCTTTGGCGCATGTGCGCCGTTTTTTATGCTGTTATGGCAGAGGGGCGGCACGGAGAAAAAACAAAAAACAGCCCTCATCCCAAAAGGGACGAAGGCTGCTTGTGCATCAAACTCCGTGGTACCACCCAAATTGCAAAGGATAACGTGTCCCCTGCCGCTTTCGGCGCATTAACGCTGCGCAGCGTCCGGTTTACATTCGCCGGAAGCTCCGGGGTGGCGCGAAATGATCCCGACCGGAGCACCTTACAGCCGTGGGCGCTCTCTCTGGACGGTGGTGTGTGCATTTCTGACCCCATCATTGCCATCTGTCATAATTTTACATTCCGCAAAGCAGCGCAGTGCCCCTTTGCGTACAGCTAAATTATAGCATACGCAAAACGTTTGTCAACGGTTTTGAGCAAAATTTACGGCACCCAGATGCGGCGCACCTCCTGCACCTTGCCGCCCTGCACCACCAGCGTAGTATTATAGGTGGTCCAGTTATCGGGGTCTGCATTGATCGCTGCCGCCACGGCATCCGCGCCCGTAGTCTCCACGGCTTCGGTCTGCGGGTCGGCAGAACTGTCCTTCAGTACTACATCCTCTGCCAGCGGCATCGTCTTTTCTCCCATCTCATAGTAGACAGGGTAATCGTCAAAGGTCATCGTCCGGTAGGCATCATCTTCCAGCTTCAGGTCAAGACCGTACTGCTCCTCCATGCCGCCATTGATGGTGACAAGATGGTACTGATCGTTTTTCTCGATACTCTCCACTGCAACGGTCACAAACTGGTTCCATGCAGCCCCCTCTTCGTGGAGGGTGATCTGATCCCCAACGGCAAGTTTTTCAACATCTTCTTTTTTATAAAGGTCATAGCTGAAGATTTTTGCAGTCAGGTTGCCGCCCTGCACACCGGAGGTGATCTCCGCCGGAATAAAGGTGACCGTGTCCTCCCTGTCGAGGTCATCCAGCGTCCACGTCAGCATGTTGATGGGCTCTGTAACGCCTTCTTCTGCCACATGGGACGAGGCCGGCACTGCACTGGATGCGGGGGTGCTGGCGGGGGTGCCGGAGCCGCCGCAGGCCGTCAATGCGATGCCCGCAGCCAGAACAGCCAGAATCTTATATTTCAGGTTCATAAAAATACCTTCTTTCTTGACGCGGTAGCTTTATTCCGCTACAATAAAAACGAATCAAGAACCCATTCTATTGCAACTGATTTTAAGATAGAGAGGAATTTCCCGTGAAAATTTTAAAAGTAAAATGTCTTGCCCCTACCCGGCTGGACAATTATCTGACCCAGCAGTACCCCGCCCTGACCCCCGGCCGCCTGAACAAGGCGCTGCGGGAAAACAAGATCAAGCTGAACGGCAAAAAGCAGCCGCTTTCCACCCGCGTGATGGCGGGCGATGAGATCAAGCTGTTCATTCTGGACGATGTGCTGGACGCCGACCGCCGGGTAGACGGTCCCGCATGGAAGAACGCCCGCACCCCGGCGCAGGTGGTGTACGACTGCCCGCAGATTTTAATTGTAAACAAGCCCGCCGGTGTTGCGGTGGATGGCCCGGAGGACGACACCCTGCTGAACCGTGCGCTGCTGTACCTGAACAAGCAGGGCGAGTACAAGGAGAACGACCTGTACACCCCCGCCTTGTGCCACCGGCTGGACACCGGCACCAGCGGCCTTGTGATCATTGCCAAGACCCCGGAGGCCGAGGAGCTGTTCCTTTCTGCCATCAAGAACCGCGAGGTGCAAAAGACCTACCTCTGCGTCACCTTTGGCCGTCCCATGCCGCCGGATGCCACCTTGGGCGGCTATCTGCTGAAGGACGCCGACCGCGGCATCGTGAAGATCGTGGAGGACAAGCAGCCCGGCGCCAAGGAGGTGGAGACCCGGTACGAGACCATCGCCGTCTCCGGCCGTCTGGCCCTGCTGAAGGTGCAGCTGATCACCGGCCGCACCCACCAGATCCGCGCTCACATGGCCAGCATCGGCTGCCCCATCCTTGGCGACAGCAAGTACGGCAACAACAGCGCCAACCGGGAGCTGAAGCTGAAGTATCAGGCGCTGTGCGCATGGGAGCTGACCATGCCCCGCTTCACCCAGCCGGACTTTGCCTTCCTCAGCGGCAAGACCTTCCACGCCCCGAAGCCGTGGTATTACCAGCAGGTGCTGGACGGCACTTTAAAGTAAGACGATTTCCGGCAGCTGCCGCTCTCCACTACGACCCTTCTCGTGAAAACACAATGCCGGGCAGACTGCAGTCTGCCCGGCATTGTTCTATAAATAAGGTTCTTTCCGCTGAATATGGCTAAAGCAAGGCGGAGGCCATTTAAAATCGTTTTCTACGCCGAGAAATCAGACCCGCACCATATCCGGGGTGATCTCGGCCAGCGTATGGGCACCGCACATCTGCATGGTG
>ERZ1031095.800-NODE-800-length-10371-cov-11.142788_pt1 | contig 10371 bp, 2 predicted proteins | sample MGYA00517108_ERZ1031095 | MGnify/ENA primary metagenome ERZ1031095 (study PRJEB33719, sample SAMN04261275) | wastewater metagenome | biome: rural village; feature: human; material: feces | host: Homo sapiens | place: El Salvador | collected 2013-01-07 ... | reverse complement strand
CCGGTACGAGCAATGCTCTGCCGTTACCTATCGGTGCACCGTCAATGAGCAGCTGTGCTCCGTTCGGATTGCTGCTGTCGTCGATGACAAGGTTATACCAGTTGTCGTCCTGCGACTCCGAGTTGTTGCGCAGATAGAGCGTGAAGTAAGCCGACTTGCCAGAAGGAACATTCTCAATGAAGTCTTTCTCCACGGTTATCTCCGGCACCTCCATCTGAACGGTAGCCTCATTGATGACGTGCTGTCCCGGCTCGTAATACTTGGTCTTGTATTCGCCCTCGAACGGACACGAAGTAGCGCCGCCACGAGTCTTGAAGATGAACGTAGAGAAGGTCTGACCTTCCTCGTCCTTCATATCCTTGTAGTTGATGTATTGGTCGCCATCCTTATATCCTGCCTCACGACATACGTCTACAGAGATATAGTCGGAGCCCTCCTCCGCAAGCACATAACCCTTACAGTGGCGTGCCGTCTCCTCAGTTGAGAACTCGCCGCCATGCTCCGTAGTAAATTTCTCGTCGATATTCAGTACAAAACCAGTTCCGTCAAGACCCCAGCCTACGTTGGCAGAGTACTGTGCTCCGACCAACAGACTGAAACGCGCTGTCTCCGAGCGTCCCACTCCATACTCCTCAGAGTATTCGTACGAAGCGCCGCCCTGGAACGAATGGTTCTGCATGAGTTCTGCCTTCACCTTCTGCTCCTCGTTATTGCGAAGCTGTGTCTTCCAGTTCTCGATAGACTGGTTGAGATACATGATGGTGTCTTCCTTCATCACCACTCCCTTAGGAGCATAGATCTTATAACTCGGTCCGTCACACGGGTCGTCGGCATTTGCACCGCCGAACACCTTGTCATTGTTGCTCTTGCCATAGTTGGGGTCGTCTGTAGCCAGCTTCGACACGTAGACCGGAAGCTTTGTGTTGTCAGCCATTGCCTGGAAATCCAAAGTCTCCGACTGCTGATGCAGCATGCTGTTACGCACCTCCTCAAGCTTCGGCAGCAATACCTTCTCGATGTGTACCTGCGGATAGATGAACATCGTGCCGTACTTCTGCGAGAGTCCCAAACCAGTGGCCTTCACGAGCAGATAGTCGTTGGCAGCCGGTGTAACATCACCGAACAGTTCGTATTTATTAGGGGCCGACTGATACATCTCGCGCGAAACCACGGCGATGTTCTGCGTCTTGCCAACACCGATGTTGGTAGAGAATCCGACGAAGATGTCGCCGTCGGCTCCTACATATTGCGGGTCGCTGCTTGTCTCGAAGCGCGTGGTGGTGGTCATTGTCTTCGTGTCAGTGTCTGTACCGCCAATCGTCTCGCTATGAGATACGCCGAAAGAGTATTCGTCCTTTATCTCGTTATTTGTGATTTTTCCGGCTCCGACACCGGCAAATGTCATAAGTTCAAGACCAATCTTTGCTTCATTGTTAAGCACTCCCTCGTTGGTGACATTGCCCTCATAGGAACTTGTGCTTGTCACAGTGACGCCCTTCTCAAGATAAGCATACGAGTTGCTTCCCGGCGGGTCGCGCAGCACGAAGAGCACCTTGTCTGGTCCGTTCGTCACGAAGTCCGAACCCATTATCTTTGCTCCCACAACGACAGCCTTTGTGTTGCCCTTGCCGTCAAAGCCTTCCTTCCAGTTGATTGTTGTAGAAGATGTGCTCTGGCTGTTTTCGGTGTAGGTCATATCCATAGCGGCTGAGCGCATAGCCGAAGTCATCTCCGGGTTGTTCACCTGGAATGTCCATTCAGCCTCACCGTTCTCGTCAGTAGTGATATTCTCCTGTGTTCCATACGCAAGGTCGCCTCTTGAGAATGAGAGCGTAGCCTCAGGCGTAGGCACGATGTCCTCCTTAACGCCTTCTTTGCGTCTGCCGTCCTTATCCTTATACTCGTACACCTCAGCTGTGGTGATATGATAAGTGACGTATTGTCCCTGCTCGTATACAGGCACGCCCAAAGTGTAAGGCTGCGCTGCATTGTCAGGATTGTAAGTCTTTACTTTTATAGTTTTTGTTTGGTCGAGGGTAGCTACGGTAAGTTCAGCCTTTCCGAAGAAGTCCTGCAGTTTGCCTTTCACCTTCTCCTTCACGAGGATAGACGGAGTGTAGCGCTTGATGAACTGCTGCTTCTTGTTGTAATATACTGTGTCGCTGCAGTTGACGAACACGCCCTGCGTAGACACAGAGTCTACATACTCGTTCACTTCGTTCTGCTGAACAAACTCATTGCTCAGGTTGAGGTCTTCGCCATTGCCAGGGATGTTGTCATGGCCCGGCACAACCACATTAATCTTATACTTCTCAGGAATGAGGTCGGCGAAGAACTCACCCGTTTCTGCATCAGGATAGATAGTTATCTTATTGCCGTCGTAAGCCACGCGGTTCTGGTGCTGCTTGCTTACATACGCGCCCTTGAAGTGGTTGAGCGTAGTTTCGCGAGCCTCAGTCGTCATCTTATAGGCTTCGTTCTGATACGTAAGCTCGATGCGAACGCTGTCGGCGAGATTGTTCTTCGAGAGCGAGTGACCCACGGGGAGCTCCTCCTGCTTCGTACCGCCGGCTACGCGTCCGATGTAGCGTACGGTTGTTACGTCAAAGAGTTCGAAGCCGTTGTCGTCGTCCTGATAGTTGCGGTCGGTGCCGTCGCTGTTGGTCAGCTTGCCGCCGTTCTCGAACGTATGGTTGGCGAGCACAGCCTTCACCTCGTGCTGTCCTACGGGCACGCTTATAGTGAACTGTCCGTGAGCGTCGGTCTTCACGATGTTGCTCTTGCCGTCCATTACGGTGACTCCGTCCACGGCGAACGACACTCCCTCTACGGGCACGTTGCCGCCCTTATACATCACCTTACCCGAAATTTTGAACGACGACTTGTCCGTGAAGTTCACGGTGTGGCTCTGTGCCTGCGAGTTGATGAGGCGCAGCTCCTTTGCCGATGCAAACTGATGTATGCCGAGTGTCGGCACAATCATATACGTAGTTCCGTTGCCGGTGTAGGGCAGCGAACGAATCTGATAAGAACCGTCTGTAGCTGTGTAGCTGCTGTAGCCGAGCTGTGCAGAAGTAGGAATGTCTTTCGAACTGATAGTAACACCCGTAGCCACACCATGGTTCATGTTGTACTTGGTGCCCTTGTACGAGATGTCGTAGAAGGCGTCGTCAACCGAATAGTCGAAGGTGTAGTAAGCCTGCAGACCGTCCTCGTTACCCACGAGATAGCGGCTATAGTCGCTTGCGATGGTGTCAGCGCTGAGCGCCTTGTTCCACAGGCGCACCTCGTCTATGGCTCCCTCGAAGCCTTCGCCCATCACCACCTTGTTGTTGTTGCCCGTAATTTGAGCCGTACGCTCGGCTTCAGCCACAGCCTCACCGTTTATATATATAATAAGGTGTGTAGCGCTTGCCACGGCTGAGAGATGCACGAACTGGTCAGAAGAAACGTATTCGCTGAGCTTCTTCGGAGTCTTCAGCGTCTGGCTGCCAGCTGTGAACCCAATCTTCTTGTCCTTATACGCCAGCTTGTACATGCCCGGCTTCTCGATGATGGTACCTTCAGCTGTCGGGCGCACCCATGCCTGAAGCGTAGCTGCCTGCGTGGCGTCATTCAGAAGCAGGTCGTTGTCGACGGTAAGATTAGACGCACCGCTGAACACGTACGACTTGCCCGGAACGCCCGAACCTTCCGTAGGCTCAGCACTTACCTTGGCGCCCGACACAGCCTGTCCGCTCTCGAACGTAACGCGTCCGTAGATGTCACCCGTCGGTGTGCGGAAGCCCACGTCCGTGAGTACCTCGTCGCTCTCAAGCAGATTGCCCGAGCACATCACCTGACCCTTGATTTGATAGTCGTAGACCACGCCGGGAACGGCGTTCACGTCGTTATAGTAATAGTCGTTCTGAGCCTCGTTGCCCTCAGTAACGGCTATCTGCTTATAGTCTGTATCGGGAGCGCCATGCTCCTTGCGGTTGATGACGAAGCGCTCAAAGTTGCCCTTGCTACTCCACGCCAGTTCAACGCGGTCAGAGTAGTAGCCCTTGCCGGCTGTAAACGTAACAAGATTGCCTATGCTTGTAGGCATAATTGACTCCGGTGCAGCCACCGTAGGCAGAGTACCGTAAGCCTCGGTAGGCTTAACGGTAAGGCGGTAACGATATTCGTTGCATATCATTATCATGTCGTCAACATACTTGCCGCTGAGGAATTCTTCCTTCGACAGCTCGATGTTGTCGGTTGTATTGGTCGTAACGTTCACACGTGTAAGCACCGCTTTGGTGCCCGAACTCCAGATGTCGCCCTCTGTCTGCCAAGTGATAGTGGCAGTCTTGGCTTCCTCGTCCAGTACGGCATGCACAGAACCTGCTGTAACATTGCTGTGTTTAGCAGAAGCCGATAGAGAAGTCCGCTTGCTGTACATGTTGTTCCATGCCGCATAATTCTTGGTATGCAAACGCCTGATAGTGAATTCGTAGTTGTAGCTCTTGCCCAACGGCACATCAAACTCATAGCTGTATGCTGTCCTGCCAGCAAGATAGCTAATGTTTTGAGTGGTAGTCTTTTCGGTGCTGGTACCCACTTCGGTGCTCTTGATGGTAAGCTCCATCTGGTCCTGAATGTAGTTCTGTGTAGGTGCCGCACTGAGATTCCAGTTCACCTTTATCTTGCGCGTCACCTGATCATAGTTGGCGCTGATTTCCTTCACCTGCGGATAGGCAGGGCGTGTGTGCGATGGACCTTCAGTGGTAAATGTAACACCATTGTTGAAATTTGGTGTAAACACCTGCTTTACGATATAGTCTAAGGAGTTGTCAAGGCTCAACTCGTTTGTAGGCACAAAGAAGGTACCTACTGTGTTGCTCGCTTTTATCTTGGCTACACCGTCTATGGCTTTGCCCGTCGAATTGCAAAGTATATAATGGCCATAGTTGTCTACCGAATTGTTGCCAGAACTGTTGCCCTTCTCAATATTAAGAAAGTATCCGGGAGTGTTACCTTGCACACCATAATAACCTTGGGTTATTTTGGTTTCGGCGCAAGTATATGCAGTAGATATGGTTTTATCATCTTTCACCGTATTGTCTCCGGCAATACCTTCTCGCCACCACTTTCCTCTGTAGTTTACAGTAACACTTGAGTTAAGGTGAGCTTGTTTTAAAGGTATCTTTACAAGTACATAATAAGCATCGTCCAAAATTTTGCCGACCCATTCTACGCATTCGTCGGGTAACTCGGGCTTACTTTTGACGTATCCCTTACTGTCATCCGTGAAATTGTCCTCTCCATCAATTTCGAGCTTATAGCCTGCTACGTCTACTGTTAGATTACCACTTGACGTACAGAATCCACAATGACCAGCATTGTTTCCTCCCCAATGCTGAAAGATACGGATGTAAAGATCAAGGGTTCCGTCAGCTGGATTAAAATTTACCCAGTTCCATTCGTTTTTCCAGTCGGTTAGAGCCGACGCCTTCTGCACTGAGAACGCCATCAGCATCATGACGCAAAGGAAGAACTGCATGAATCTTCCCGCAGGCGTTCGCATGGAACGCCGCATGGACACAGAATTGCCTGCAAGCCGCCCGTCCAAATAAGGCGGAGGTTGCTTCTCTCTTCTTCTTTTCATTTTAAGATGTTTTTATAGTTATTGATTAATTTAGATTATGTAATTTTGTTTCACATCACAAATTTAGACTTTTTCATTAAAATTAAGTGTCTGATTGCTGCGTCGCTGTGTCTACTTCCAACAAAAAAGGTGTCCACTTCGTAGGAAGTAGACACCTTAACAATGTGTATCTTAACGGGTTATTATGCTTGTTTGTCTCGCCAGGCTATAGGCGTGCATCCCTCTTTCTCCTTAAACACTCTGTAGAGATAGGAGCGTGAGGAGAAGCCACATTCGGAGGATATGATGTCGTTGCTGTAGTCGGGATACTCAATCATCATGCGTTTGGCTGCATTGAAACGTATCTCGCTGAGCCATATACGGAACGTCGTGTTCTGGCATTGGCTGAAGAACTGCGTCAGTTCGTTTTTGTTGATGTCCAGCGAATGTGACAATGTAAGCATATTGACCGAACTGTCCTTATAGCCCATGTCTGCACACCACTTGTCGAGCGCCGCCTGGATGAAGGCGCTGCGTTCGGCTGAGAGGCGCTGCGCGGACTGGTCACAGTCTGCCGCCGACTGCGAGGCGCAGCTCTCTGCCGTCGTCTGTTCGGCGTCGGCGTCGGTTTCGCCGTTGCCTCTTTCCCTATCCAGCAGCTCCTCGGTAGGTACGTAACAGTTGCCGAACGCCACAAAGTTCACGATGAAGAAAAGCGTTATAAGGAGTCCCAACGGACCAACTACATACAACAACTTGGTGGAGAGAATGGCGAACGGCATGGAGATGGCTATGAGGGAAAGCATCGCGATGCTCGCGCGGGCATATCTTATAAAAGGCAGCATATCCGTGGCTGTCATCGTCTCAAGGAGTTTCTTCCGCTTGTTCATCTCTATTATTATCATGTATATGCAGTAGACAATATTGCCCAAAAAGAGAGCAAGCATCACGTAAAGCCATGCGCCAATGCTCAGGGAACCGCTAAAGCTGTAGCCCACAGCGAAGGCGGCAAGCATGGCGGCGTATACGGCAGCGCAGATAAGGTTCATCTTACGGCGCTTGGTGTGGGTAGCCTCAATGTTGTAGATAGCCATCGAGAAAAGCGTGAAGCAAGGCAGGTAGACCAGCGCGTTGATGACGGCTCCCACAGCAGCGCCCGTGGCGCGGAAGCCGAAGTACATCTGCAGGAAGAAGTGTACCGCCATAAAAAGCAGGGCTGAGAATATCATCCAGCGCGACCACTCATACCGCCGGTTTATCCATCTCACGTGAAGACGCGTGACGGCAATGAAGAATGCGCAGATAAACATGAATATCAGACATGCAAACTGTAACAAATATAACATAACTCTTCTGGTATATATTAATCGTATCTTTCTCTGCGGATGCGCATCCGCTTGTTTTAAGATACGCAAAGTTACGCAAAAAACGGAAAAGCATAAAGAATAAAGAAAAGAAGTTGAGCGTTTTTCTTGCGAAAGAACCGCAACAATGCTGTTACAACGCCGTGGTAACGTTGTTACCGTTGCGCGGTAACGTTGTTACACCACTGCGGTAATGACGTTACACCACCGCGGTAATGGGCTGCAGCTCCACAAGGTTTGCATTTTTTGCATAAATAATTCATCGTTTTTCCCATTCGTGTTGTTTTATTTCATATATTTGCAAAATCTTTTATAGAAATAACAATCGTAAAGCAACGATGCGCAATCGTAAAGCAAACCGACAACTACTATTATCTATTATCAACCTAATAAACAAGACGTTATGAACAACATTCCATTAGTATTTTGGCTTATCCCGATAGCCAGCGTTGTAGCATTGGGAATGGCATGGTTCTTCTTCCGCTCGATGATGAACGAAGACGAAGGCACAGACAGAATGAAAGAGATAGCAGAGCACGTGCGCAAAGGCGCAATGGCTTACCTCAAGCAGCAGTACAAGGTTGTGACAATCGTGTTCGTGGTGCTCGCCATCGTGTTCGCGTTCATGGCTTATGTGCTTAAGGTGCAGAACCCGTGGGTGCCGTTCGCATTCCTCACCGGCGGTCTGTTCTCGGGCTTGGCAGGCTTCTTCGGCATGAAGACCGCAACCTACGCTTCGGCACGCACCGCAAACGGAGCCCGCACGAGTCTGGACAAAGGTCTGAAGATAGCCTTCCGCAGCGGCGCCGTTATGGGTCTCGTCGTTGTGGGCCTCGGACTGCTCGACATCGCCATCTGGTTTGTTGTTCTTAACGCCGTTTACGACGGAGAGGCTACCGCCCTCGTCACCATCACCACCACTATGCTCACCTTCGGTATGGGCGCTTCTACGCAGGCTCTCTTCGCCCGCGTCGGCGGAGGCATCTACACCAAGGCCGCCGACGTAGGAGCCGACCTCGTGGGCAAGGTGGAGGCTAACATACCCGAGGACGACCCGCGCAACCCCGCCACCATCGCCGACAATGTGGGCGACAACGTGGGCGACGTGGCTGGTATGGGAGCCGACCTCTACGAGAGCTACTGCGGCTCTATCCTGTCGACGGCTGCGCTCGGCGCAACGGCGTTCGCCATGAACGCAGACATGCAGCTGCGCGCCGTGATAGCGCCAATGGTGATTGCGTCTATCGGTATCTTCCTCTCGCTCATCGGCATCTTCCTCGTGCGCACCAAGGAGGGCGCAACGATGAAGGAACTGCTCCACTCGCTCGGTCTCGGCACCAACGTGAGTGCGGCGCTCATAGCCGTTGCCACCTTTATTATATTATACCTGCTGGGCATTGAGAACTGGCTCGGACTCTCGTTCTCGGTGATTAGCGGACTCGTGGCAGGCGTCGTAATCGGTCAGGCTACCGAATACTACACCTCGCACAGCTACACTCCGACACAGAAGATTGCGGAGGCTTCGCAGACCGGTCCCGCAACGGTTATTATAAAAGGTATAGGAACGGGCATGATATCAACGATGATACCCGTAGTGACCATCTCGGTAGCCATCATGCTCAGCTATCTCTGCGCCAACGGCTTCGATATGTCGCTCTCGGCTAAGTCGATAAGCACCGGTCTCTACGGCATCGGCATCGCTGCCGTGGGCATGCTCTCGACACTCGGCATCACTCTCGCCACCGACGCCTACGGACCTATCGCCGACAACGCCGGCGGCAACGCAGAGATGAGCGGACTGGGCAAGGAAGTGCGCGAGCGCACCGACGCTCTCGACGCTCTCGGCAACACCACAGCGGCTACGGGCAAGGGCTTCGCCATCGGTTCGGCGGCGCTTACGGCGCTGGCTCTGCTGGCTTCGTACATAGAGGAGATAAAGATAGCGATGATACGCGCCGTGGACAACGGCAAGCAGTATCTCGACGCAGCGGGCAACGTGTTCGACCCGACCAATGCAAGCACGATAGACTTCATAGAGTTCTTCCAGGTGAACCTCATCAATCCGAAGGTGCTCGTCGGAGCATTCCTCGGAGCCATGGCAGCCTTCCTGTTCTGCGGCCTCACGATGGGCGCAGTAGGTCGCGCTGCGGAGTCGATGGTGCAGGAGGTGCGCCGCCAGTTCCGCGAGATTAAGGGCATACTCGAAGGCAAGGCAACGCCCGACTACGGTCGTTGCGTGGAGATAAGCACACGCAGCGCACAGCGCGAGATGATTGTGCCGTCGCTCCTCGCCATCGTCATACCTATCGTCGTGGGCTTGGTGCTCGGCGTAGCCGGTGTGCTCGGTCTGCTCACGGGTGGCTTGGCGGCAGGCTTCACGCTCGCCGTGTTCATGTCCAACTCGGGCGGCGCATGGGACAACGCGAAGAAGATGATTGAGGAAGGCCACTTCGAAGGCAAGGGCAGCGACAACCACAAGGCCACCATCGTAGGCGACACCGTGGGCGATCCGTTCAAGGACACCTCAGGACCGTCACTCAACATCCTCATCAAGCTCATGTCGATGGTGAGCATCGTGATGGCTGGTCTTACCATCGCCTTCTTGTAACGTAAGGGATTATTGGGCTAAAAACAGAAAGCCCCAGCAAATAAAAACGTTTGCCGGGGCTTTCTTTTTAACTAATAATTGGCATGAAACAAAATATTAATGCTTTTTTATTAACTTTCTCATTTATTTAGTTTAATTTTGCAAAACGAAAGGAAATAACAACCATCTAACTAAATTTTTGTGTAATATGAAAAAGTTCCTCCTTACTTTTGCTATGCTGATAGTAGCTGTCAGCTCGGCATTGGCACAGGTTACGACCTCTGCGTTATCAGGAAAAGTTTCGCTTCAGAGCAACGGCGAGTCGCTTATCGGCGCTGTTGTGCAGGCTGTGCATGAGCCTTCGGGCACACGCTACGCCACAGCGACTAACATCGACGGACGCTATACCATCCAGGGTATGCGTGTCGGCGGTCCGTACAAGGTGACTGTTAGCTACATCGGCTACACCAAGAAGAACATTACGGGCATCACTCTGCAGCTCGGTGAGACCTACAACCTCAACGTGAACATGAGCGAAGACCAGAACGAGCTGGGCGAGGTAGTAGTAAGCGCAAAGGGTTCGAAGTTCGCAGGCGAGAAGACTGGTGCAACAACCAACATCTCGCAGACACAGATGCAGAACATTCCGACCATCAACCGCAGCATCTCTGACATCGCACGCCTCTCGCCGTACGCTAACGGCATGAGCTTCGCAGGCGGTGACGGACGTTCTACAAACTTCACACTCGACGGTGCGAACCTCAACAACAACTTCGGTCTGACATCCAAGCTCCCGGGCGGCGGCAATC
>ERZ1031095.798-NODE-798-length-10388-cov-8.962547_pt1 | contig 10388 bp, 6 predicted proteins | sample MGYA00517108_ERZ1031095 | MGnify/ENA primary metagenome ERZ1031095 (study PRJEB33719, sample SAMN04261275) | wastewater metagenome | biome: rural village; feature: human; material: feces | host: Homo sapiens | place: El Salvador | collected 2013-01-07 ... | reverse complement strand
GGCACTATCGTTAAGCATTGGTGCTGTTTGCACAGCATAACACCATAAAAACAGCTTTTTGATTCTCTAGAATTGATTTTTATTTTGTAACATGTTTTTACTCTTTGTACGATATTTGCATGGCGGACGGCGGACACCGTCCGAGTTAGGAATTTTGAGTTTTGAATTATGAATTGTGCGCCAAGGTGCATTGTGAATTATTCAGTTTTGAACTGAGAGGATGAAACCTGTCTTCATGTCTTCTTGTCAAAAACATGTTTTTCTGTCAAAACTGCCAAGATTCACAAGCTGCCAATGCAAACATAGGAGGCTATGGCGTCCCGCCGTAGCCACGCACCCACATTCAGCAGCAAGCAGCAATTAATAATTACCAAATACTCACTAATAATTATATAAGGCCCCGCACCCACGAATGCAAGCAGATTTAGTATGAGCAGCAGGGTTCCGCAAAGCGGGACCTACAATCAGAAACCCACTGCAAGCTGCAAAGCAGCGCAGCTGTGGGTACGTGAGACCACACCCCTACACAGCAGTTCCGCGAAGCGGGACTGACACTGCCACGATGATCTTGAGGACGATAGTCGGTCCCGCTTCGCGGAACCAAGAGAGAGAGGCTCTTTGCTTATCCCACAGCTGCGCTCCTTCGGAGCTTGCAGTGGGTTTCTGATGGATACGTGTCCCCTCGGGACACGGCGCTGTACAAAAAAATCCGTGTTGATCCGTGTTATCTGTGGGAGAATATTATCTCAAGCAGCATCCGTTAAATCCGTGTTCGCTCATAACATGGTGCGTTGGAGTCTTCCACAGATCTCGCAGAACAACACAGATTTCTTTATCATAGTTCGGAAACCACCACGCAAATCTATCTCCGCTCCATCAGAACCTCAGAAGTGGACGACGCCAATGCCAGAATACTTGCAGCAATCTGAGACCCGAAAATGAATGAATATTAATGGATATACAAAAATAAAACAATTTGAACTAATATTTTGTATCTCTACGTAAGAGATACAGATAATTCCGTAACCGACTGATAATCCGATAAGGTAGATAAGGCTGCTCCAAACTTTTACTCAATCTAAGACAATTTTCTCAGAATATAACGAATAATTTAACTACCGTAATTCGCTAATTTACATTATTTTTCGTACATTTGCAGCATAATTCTGTATCTCTTACGTAGAGTTTCAGAATCTCGTGTTGAAAATAGAATATATTATGGCTTTCATATAAGCAGAAGGTATATGATAATACGATTTGCTAAAAACGGTAAGGTTGAAAGACATAAAAGTATTGAAGATTAGTGGAAGTTAGTCTATTGGTCGTTCAATGCTGTGATACATATCACAACCCTCATAACTCGGGAAGAGACATCTTTTCAGGGGAAGCCGAGGTATGCCCTGCGGTCAGATACGTTTAATGTCTGGTTTCGGATTTTTTTAACTTCCCAATCTTATTCACCTTCCAATCCAAAGTTACAGTATGTGGTTTATTGTCAAGACAGATGTTTTCATGGAGCAAGCGTCCATCGACTTGCTGCGCGAGAAGTATGCGGATACGATAACCGACATCTATTTCCCTTTGGCAAGGAAGACCTACAAGAACGAGAAAGGGGAGGAGAAGGTACGTTTCGCTCCCGTCTTGCAAGGAATGTTCTTCGTCAGGGCGGCAAGTGAGAAGCGGCTGATGAGGATTCTCTCCAAGCATGGCTACTTCATGTATAAGGGCGCTGACTATGACGTGAGAACCAATGCTCTGGTGGAGCGCACCTTCTTCGCAAGGGCACACATCCTTTGCGCCAACACCAAGAAGCTGTCAATCGGCGAAATCGTAAGTCAGGCGAGAATTCCCGATGAGGATATGGAACGCTTCTCCTATTACAATGACAAGATAGCCGACGGCATAAAGGGCTTGACCATTGTGGACAAGCGATACAGCGACCTCGTCAAGGAGAACGACACCATACGCATTCTCAGCGGACCGATGGCTGGATGGGTAGGCGTGGTGAAGCAGATAAAGAACAAAGGCAAGAAAGACCGCCATCTCCTGGTGCGTTTCGGCAACAACTGCTGTCTCTGCATCTCCAACATCCGTCAGTATGATATGCAGATAGAGCATGAGGCACCGTCGGAATCGGTGGACGCATGGCGTGCCATAGACCAGATGATTGGTTATTTGCAGGCTAAGGAACCCACCGAAAATGCCTCAAAGACCTTGCGCAGAATGTTCTCTGACTATCAGAAGAAGCTGACGGTATATCGCAACCGCAATACTTCCGACGTAGAATACGACAAGAAGACATCGGACAGGCAGATTGCCCATCAGCAGGAGATTCTCGGAAACATAGACAGTTCGATGCGCGGCAACTTCCGCATCCTTGCCAAGTACTTCCAGAGCGACAAAGCCTCGCTGGAGCAAGGACTGAACGCTATGATACCGGACGCCAAGCTCCGTCCGTTCCTCACCCCAACCTCTGGCATCGAGATTCCGCAAGGAAAAGATTATGCTGTGCTTCAGCATAATGACATCACGGAGTTTGTCTTCCGCTGCAACCTCCGCGAGTTTTTCCGAGGAAAGAAATACGAGGCAGACAAGTATGCACCGGTCTTCGACGAGGACTATGACTATTTCGCTCACTTCGCTCTCTTCGAGACAGAGGAAGGCAAGCTGAAACTCATCTGCTCATGGGGCGACTTCTACGAACATTACGCCTCGCAAGGCAAGTTGGACCGTGAGAAGTTTCTCGCAGACTTGGAAGCAAAGAAATATCCTCGCCTGCTGCATCTTCTCACACAAAGTGACTATCAGTGTGAGAAAATCAGCGGCATAGGAGGATTATCCATCGTGACCGACGTCGACTATACCGACGATATTGAGGAATTAGGCAGAAGGACAAACGAATACCTCACCGCCAACGCCACCCTCTTCTCCCAGCTCACCGCAGCTGCCGTGGAAGTATGGCAGGGAGCACGTCTCTTGATCTGGCGTAAGCTCCTCCAGCGTCACGTCCTCCTCCACAAGGTCCCAATCATAGACCTCCCCTCCGTCATCACTCCCGACCCGAAACTGGAAGAGGCATTCACGAAGAAAGACGACAAGCTTGATATCGAAAAGGTGTCCGCAGCTCTGGCAGAGGCGCAGGAAGCCATAGAGAAGCACTTGCAAAAAGAAGAAACGGCATACGCCATCTTCCGCTTCCTCTCCACATCCCTGGTCCTCTCCTCCCACTTCGCCAAGGACGAGCTTTACAACCACCTCACCCCCACCTTCGCCCCCGACCAAACCCTCACAGCACTGTTCAGCAAAATAAAGGAGAAGCTCCCCAACACCCCCGCCACAACAGTCACCCATCTGCACAAAGGAATGCAAGAGCTACAATCCCAAGACTCCTGGCAATACTTCAAGTTCCCGTCGTTTCTGAAGCAGACGAGGAAGAAAAGTAAGAAATAGTGCATCCCCACGGATGCAGCAACAAGACATAATTCATTAATCATATACAAAAGATTGAGAAGTACACAAGTTATAATTATGGCTGGCGGCATCGGTAGCCGCTTCTGGCCCATGTCCACCCCCGACTACCCCAAGCAGTTCATCGACGTGATGGGCGTGGGACGTTCACTGATCCAGCTCACCGTCGACCGCCTGAAGCCCATCTGCCCGGTGGAGAACATGTGGGTGGTAACCAACGAGAAATACATCAGCATAGTCAATGAGCAGATTCCTGACATGCCCGTTGACAATATCCTCGCAGAGCCAGAAGCACGCAACACTGCCCCATGCATCGCCTACGCTTGTTGGAAGATTCAGAAGCAGCACCCTGATGCCAACATCGTGGTAACTCCATCTGATGCCTTGGTTATCAACACATCAGAATATCAGCGTGTTCTCCGTAAGGCACTCAGCTATACCGCTGACAAGGAAGCCATCGTCACCATCGGCATCAAGCCCAGCCGTCCCGAAACAGGTTACGGCTACATCGCCGCTGCAGACCCCACGGACGTAGACGAGATATATAAGGTGGAGGCATTCAAGGAGAAGCCGAATTTGGAGACAGCCGAGCAATATCTTGCAGCCGGCAACTACTACTGGAACGCCGGCATCTTCGTGTGGAACATCGACACCATCAGCCGAGCCATCCGCACCTTCCAGCCCAATCTGGCAGCCATCATGGACGAAATGTCCTCTTCCTTCTATACTGAAAAGGAAAAGGAGGTGGTAGGCAGACTCTTCCCCACCTGCGAAAAGATAAGCATCGACTACGCCGTAATGGAGAAGTCGAAAGACATCTACACCCTCCCTGCTGAGTTCGGTTGGAGCGACTTAGGCAGCTGGGGCAGCCTCCGCACCCTCCTCCCTCAGGACAATAACGGCAACGCCAAGGTAGGCAAAGACATCCGCCTCTACGACTGCAACAACTGCGTAGTGCACGCCGCCGACGAAACCAAGGTAGTAGTCCAAGGTTTAGACGGCTACATCATAGCCGAAAAGCACGGACAACTGTTGGTCTGCCAGCTAAAGGAAGAACAAAGAATCAAGGAGTTCAGCAAATAGCACAGTATTGAGTAGTGATCAGTGGCAAGTGATTAGTGATTTCTCTCAAGCTGCCAATGCAAACCTAGGAGGCTATGGCGTCTCGCCGTAGCCCCGCACCCACGTACAGCCAAGAAACCATGATTCTTTGACAGGAAGACATGGTGTAGGGTGCGCAGATGAAGCCGAGTATAACTCCTAACTCAAAAATCAAAATTCCTAATTCTTCGGCGGTTCCGCCGAAGACGATATTTGCATCTCAAGTAAGCCCTCGAAATAGGGCTTATACCAGAATGAAAATCTTTGCTGCTGAATTTAAAAACATAGAAGTATGTACAGCAGTGAAGATTTGGAACATTTTCGATAAGTGGAAAGTTTCATGGCATCAATGGAGGAATAGGGTTTTATGAAAGAAATTCGAAAGACCTCGTAGTTCAAGAAAGATTACAAGCGTTTTAAGAATGATAAAGAATTTGTAGAAACGCTTATGGGGATAGTTAAGCTTTTGGCAGAAGGCAATCAGATACCGGAAGAATATAATCCTCATTCTTTGAAAGGCAACTGGAAGAACTATATGGAATGCCATATCGTAGCCCCATGCTGTCACATCCTGAATATTCCTCATTCGAGCGACGCAAGCGCAGAGCGATACTGTGGTGGGGAACAATTTAGGCGATACCATCTCGCACATCTGGCGAAAACTACTATAATGTTTTAGGGTACCGTCAATCTCTTAAGAATAAAGTATGAATAATACGGGATATATGTAAGAATGGATAGTTCCTATTTTGTCATCTGTTGTTGCTATTATAATATCGTCATCTAAGAAAACATTTCACCAATCAAGTTATGGACAAGATAGAAATACAAGGATTTAAATCCATCAGGAATTTACGATTGGATTTTAGTCCGATAAATATTCTCATAGGAGCCAACGGAAGCGGCAAGAGTAACTTCCTGTCATTTTTCGAGTTCCTTAGGAATATCTATAATGGCAATTTACAGAAGATGGTTGCCATGTCGTCTCGTGGGATGGACAAATATCTGTTTGAAGGAAGGAAGGTAACAAAAAACATCTCTGCACATATGTATTTCGGAGATAATGGATATTCGTTCACACTTCAGCCGGCAGAAGATTATTTCGTATTTGCAGAAGAGGGATTATGGTACAACAAGAATCCATATATAAAAAATCCCATCAATATAGCAGATTTTAATCGCGAATCCCGTTTGAGAATGGACACTCGGCCAAGGTCAGAGTATATACGCAAATATCTCAACCAACTGGAAAAATACCACTTTCATGATACGGGTGACAATTCTCCATTCACTCATGTGTCGAATATTGAACGTGACATATTCTCACTCTATAGTCATGGAGACAATCTTGCAGCTTTTCTCTACGGCATTCATTCGAGAGCTCCGAAGCGCTACAATTTCATTGTCAAGACGATTCAGTCGATAGCACCATATTTCCGCGATTTCCTGTTTAAGCCAAACGAGCAAGGAGACTTGAAACTATATTGGCAAGATAAGTATTGCACCAACACATATGGCGTCAACGACCTTTCCGACGGAACAAAACGTTTTATAGCCCTTGCGACATTGTTTCTACAACCAGAGCTACCACAAACGCTGATTATAGATGAACCGGAGCTAGGACTTCATCCCGCTGCGATATCTAAGTTGGCCGGTCTGATTAAGTCCGCCTCCCAGAAAGGATGCCAGATTATACTGGCAACACAATCTGCCACTTTGATAAACCACTTCAACGCAGAAGATATAATAACCGTTGACCAGAATAATGGAGAGAGCGTATTCACACGTCTCAACAGTAATGAGCTGAAGCAATGGATGTATGAATATTCGTTGTCCGACTTATGGCAGCAGAATATCATTTCAAATGGACAACCTCAACCTGCAAACCTTTGAAGTGTATGAAACGTTTGATTATTATCTGTGAAGGTGAAACAGAACAAGAATTGTGTGTGAAAATGCTCTGGAGTCATTTTCAAGCATACGATATACAGATAGAGTGCCCGCTCATCAAGAAATCCATGGGTGGCATAGTAAGTTGGAAATCATTGGGGAAGCAAATCCGGACACACCTGTCAGAACACGCTTATGTGACAACATTCATCGACCTTTATGGCATCAAGCAGCAGCATCAGTTCCCTTTATGGGAAGATGCAATAAGAAAAACTGACAAATACGAGTTGCTGAAAACCCTGGAAGATGGGATGCGCAAGGATATTGGTGACTATCATTTTATACCATATATCCAGTTGCACGAGTTCGAAGCCCTGCTTTTCAATAACAAAGAAACCTTTCTCCGTGTAATCCCCGAAGAAGACATCTCTTGTGAAGCTGAACTTGACAACGTACTGTCCAGATATCCTAATCCTGAACTTATCAACAACAGTCCGGAAACATCCCCTTCACACAGATTACAACACATAATTCCATCCTATGACAAAGTCCTTTATGGCTATTTTTTAGCCGAGGACATCGGAATTGACAAGATGCGCAAGAAATGTCCGCATTTCAACGAATGGCTTTCACGCTTGGAAAATCTGCAATCTGCCGTTTAAAGGCATTTTCAGTAACGTAAGCGAACCAAACAACATATTCGCACTATTTGTGCAATCGAACCGCAATATATTCTATATTTTTGACCCGATGACAGAATCATCTCGACCCTGTTTTGGCATAGTCAGGACAGGGGCTGCCGGTGGCCACCTTGCCCTGTGGTCCCTCTGCTCGCTCCTCGTGGTGCGGGTGATGTATGCTGCCCTCTGCCGTTACACCTCCGTGGCGTCCACAGGGAAGACTTCATGGAGGTGCCCGAATAACCCCCTGCTCACCTAGATTTCCCCTGCAGCTGTTCAATGATTTCTTCTAGGATGAAATTATAGAGAAAGGTACATGCGTTACAAAAGGTGTAACTGCGCTGAAAGCAGAATCCATTGTTAATGAGGATTGATATATTGGCACTATCTACCTTAAAACAACAAAATACTCATTTCCTCGAAGATAAGTAAGACCGTTAAGTTGAAACCGAATCAGCTCATAATTTTGTTGTTGACGCTGGCTACACTGCTATTTTGTAGTGAGCCGCTGTATGATTGGTTGACAGGACTCCCAGCTGTCAAGGGGCTATACAGGGTGGAACCATCTGTGTGGAACGACATTCTCATCCTGACTATGACAATGCTCGGATGTCTGACTATTGATAACTTCTTCCATAAGGCACGAAGGATCAATATTTCAGTAGTAATCTGGGTTAGTGTATTACTTTTGAGCATCACAACATGGTACAGGATCTGCCACTCTGATGGTTATACTCCTTTTAAAATGCTGGATAGTTTGAAGTATGCAGACTGCCTGATTGCATGGGAATTAGTATTATTGATCGTGGGACTCTGTCTGGATGGTAGACGCAAAGTATATTACACTGACAGATCTAATGGACAGGAAGCCAGACCTCTGTATGATGATGAAGATGCAGTGGACCTCTTGAACCGCAAGAAGGATGCAGCGAGGCTTGCTCGCCAGATAAAGTTTGCATACAATGATAAAGGTGCTGTCGGCATTGCCGTAACAGGTGATTGGGGTGCCGGAAAGAGCTGGTTTATATATCAGGTATATAAGCAGTTAGTAGCAGAAGGCGAGATCTGCGTTGATTATCATCCTTGGGTCTATGGCGACAAGGATCTTACCCATCATTTCTATTCAAAGCTGGACGACATTCTTGAGACGAATCATATCGCAAACCATGACATCACCCAACTGGTGAGGGATATGGAGGCCGAAGCACTGGACGTATGGGGCAAAGGACTGTTGGCTGTACGCCAGATCTTCGGCGCGAGAGAGGATAAGAATGAGTTAATCCATAAGATAAAAGATGCTTTTGTGGAGTCAGGTCATCATGTCATCATCTTCATTGATGACTGTGACCGCTTGCAAGAAGACGAGCTCCTGCAGATCCTCAGTTTAATACGTAACACGGGAGATATTCCCGGACTTATCTATGTTCTTGGCTATAACGAAAAGCAGTTGGAGCACATCCTGAGAGGGCAGGGCGGCAGTGACTATGTGAAGAAGATGATCAACTACACCTATAAGTTGCCACCTATCAATGATACCACACTTAGCGAAGTTTTTTCAGAGGAAATGAGCAAGCTGCTGGGTAAGGACGTGAAAAAGGAAGTCAGAGAAGAGCTCATCTCAATACACATTACTGAGTACCTTGATACACTGAGAGAAGTGAAACGCTATTGGAATCAGGTTTTGATGGACTTCAAGCTTTGGGAGAACACGTATAACAACTACCTCACATGTACCAAAGACTTCTGCCTTCTGGAACTTCTTCGATATACCGACAACGATGTTTATGAGGGTATCAGATACCATAAGGATGATTGGATGGTGCTAAAGAAAGATGGAGGCAATGCTCCCCGCTATGCGCTGAAAGCAAACATGCCTAAGCATAACGCGCTGTCACAACGCTTGTTAGAACGACTGTTCCGTAAAGGGGATGTCTATGACACCGAAGATATTTTTGGAGTTGCCAACGAGCTGTATTATCCCGTTTATTTCGAGACGTCGTCTATGATTGCTCGATTGACACCGTATAGTAGCATCGCAGAAGCATTGAATGGAGAATCTTTCATTGCCGCTGTTGGGAAATGGATCCATGAGGGGAAGAAGGATGTTCTAAATTGCATAGCAGGATCATACAAATGTCTGACCCGAAAGAATTTGTTCATCGCCTTGCTCCATTATATCTATGAGACTTGTGAAGTGATGGGTGAGAGTCATGGGATGAAGGACGCAACCAGTGGACACACCAAGCAGCATACCTATCAACGGATGGCAGCCATCGTCAACCAAACGGATGTAATTCAAGACTTGGCGTTCCAAGTATTCCTTCCTCATGATGGACCAGGGGAAGTTGATGGCAAGGATACCATGGATGATCTCATCGGTCAGACAGTCTATCCCAAGGAATTGATGGCCATCATGATGTGTCAACTCAGGAAATCCACGAGCAAAGATGTGGAATACGAATATGCTCGTGACTATATCTATGACCTGTGGAATCGTATTCAAAAAGAATCTGATCTTGCTTCGCCGGATGATATTCTCGACCTGTTGGACATTCTTGGGGACTCTACTCTGGAAGAAACATACGAGAAAATGGTTGAGCCACTGTTGAAGGATGATCTGCAGTTATGGCTCTCCACAACGATAAGACTTCTTAAGTCAGAGCACCACGAATTTTACATACTTAAGACCCGTCCGCTGGCGGCTTTGTTCTCAACAAAGGCACAACTTGTGGATGCGATTCGCAAAATCATGACTACAGCGTCTCCTGATGACAAGCAATATCTCGGAGATTATGATTCGTTGATCAGCAATTTCACGACGTTGATGAACGGGATTCATAAGATGAATGATAATGAGAACTCGACTGACAAAGATGATAAGTTTGTGCGTCCCGTAACCGATGACCTATTCATCCCTTTGGAGACTTCCCATTATCCCCATCTGAAGCCATCTCCTATAGGGTGGGAGGCCTTTATGCCAATAGGCGCGGCTCTCATGCAAGCGAAGGAAACTAAGTTCTGGAAGGATGAGACCAATCGAATACACCGTGAGGAAGACCATGTGTACTTTGGCGATGAGATATGAAGCGGAACACTTTACACCCCAATCCTCGAATTCCAAGGACCATCTCTTTAGACTTTCTATCTAAAAAACAATCTTATCCCTTGGCTCAAAAAGAAACAGGGTGACAGGTTCCTGTTTCAGATAAAATGGAATACGTAATATCGAGTTAATGGCAAGGCAATCCA
>ERZ1031095.796-NODE-796-length-10392-cov-10.693044_pt1 | contig 10392 bp, 7 predicted proteins | sample MGYA00517108_ERZ1031095 | MGnify/ENA primary metagenome ERZ1031095 (study PRJEB33719, sample SAMN04261275) | wastewater metagenome | biome: rural village; feature: human; material: feces | host: Homo sapiens | place: El Salvador | collected 2013-01-07 ... | reverse complement strand
CCTGAAAGGGCAAAAGCTTTGAAATTGAAAGCTTTTGCCCTTTCAGGGCGACTTTACTTTTTGCCAACATTACCCAGGGCGATGCCCTGGGATAGGAGCTTCTGCCCTTTCAGGGCGTGCTGCTTTTGGAGCTTTTGGGCTTTCAGGGCGTGCAGCTTCTGGAGCTTCTGCCCTTTCAGGGCGTGTTGCTTCTGGAGCTTTTGGGCTTTCAGCCCGACCTCGGCTGCCATTATCTGGTCTTATGACACACCCTCATAAACTCGTCCTTATGGCGTTCTTGACTTCTTTTTCAATTCCAGTTTCGGAATCTTGACTTTCTGGCCGGCTTTCAGTTTGCCAGAACCATTGAGAGCCTCAACGTAACACTCCATGCCCGGACCGAAATAACGCTTACTGATGGCTTCTATGGTCTGACCTTCTCGGGCAGTAACCACCTCAGCTACACCCACAATGCGATAGGCACCCGTGCGGACACGAGCATCCTGATCGTATTTGGCAGATGCATGGGCGGCAGCTTTTTCGGCTTGCAGCTTCTTTGCCTCTGCTGCTTTCTTAGCCTCAGCTGCTTTCTTAGCCTCTGCTGCTTTCTTAGCCTCTGCCAACTTCTTGGCATCAGCCCGCTTATTCAATTCAGCCTGCTTCTTAGCCTCAGCATCTTTCTTCTGCTTAGCGGCAAGAAGAGAATCCTTCTTATCAGCCTGCTTGCCATCAGCCTCTGCCATTTTCACAGCTTCGCTAGCCTGCGCCATTCTGATGCTATCTTCTATCGCCTTCTTTCTCATGATTTCTTCCTGCGAAAGAGGAGCCGGAGTGGGTTTAGCTGCCTTGTTGCCTTGATGGAAGTTGTCCAGTTGCAGGGCGAGATGGTCGCACTGCGCTGCCATCTTACCATAATTAAAGGCAAACCAACCGATGCCGCCAATCAAGGCTACGACGATGAAGCAGGCAACTATTACCAGATAACGAGGAATCACTACACCCTTTTTGGTAGATTCAAAAGTATCGTAAGACTCTGAGTCTTCGGATGTTTCAGAAGCGGATGCACAAGCTGATTCTACTACAGGTTCTGAATCTGGAGCTGATATTTGCTCAGGCTCAGGTGTTGGCTCAAGGGTTGGCTCAGGCTCAAGTGTAGACTCAGGCTCAGGTGTTGGCTCAGCCTCATCCTCATCCTTCATTTCCTTAACCGACTTTTCTACGATAGTTTCTGTTATGATTTCAGTAGAAGCATCATATTGAGGTTCAGATTCGCCTATTACAACGACCTTATCGCTCACGGATGGAGCTTCTGATTCATCCAGGAAATCAATCACATCTGAAGTTTCAGAAGTGTCTGATATTTCAGAAGTATCTGAAGTTTCAGAAGTATCAGAGATTTCAGAAATACCAGTTGCTTCTGAAGTTTCCTCTGATGTTTCAGCCCCATCCAATGGTTCTGGAATCTCCTCAGCCTCATCCATCTGCTGATTCTCAGCCGGTTGTTCTTCTGCCTCAAACTTCCTGTCGATTTCATCAAACTCTACCCCGTCGTTCACCACCACCGTCTCAAACTGTGCAAACGGCTTGTTGATGATTTCCTTGAGAATCGTATCCGGGGTAAAGGAGATCTTATCTCTTCCCTCAATGACGATACGCTCGCCCGTGTTGACATCCACGCTCTCACGATCCTTCACCGAAGTAACCTTGAAGGTTCCAAGCCATTTCATCTTTACCTGCTTGTCAGCCTGGAGCCCTTCATTGACTACATCAAACATTTTTCTGATGAACAACTCGGCATCCTGCTGACTGATACCCGTTTTCTCAGCCAGCTTCTGTGCCAAGACAGTCAAACTGTTCTTACTCATAAGCTTCTCCTCCATTCTTTAGCTTTTCCTTGACGGCAGCAACAGGACGAAAGCCGAGCACCAGTTTAGGCGGAACCAGCTGTCGCTTCCTGGTGGTAGGATTCACCACCACGCGCTCTAGGCGCTTCTTCACCTCGAACGTACCAAAGTTGGGGATGGAGACCATTTCCCCTTCCTCAAATTCAGCAATCATGGCGTCTATCACCTTGCGCACCATCTTCTGGGTGTCGTCTTGCGAATAACCCGTCTGCTGAGCCAGTTCTGCTATATAGTCCTTATTGTTCATCTTCTGATTCTTTAATTATAATTCTATCTCACTACTTCGCCATACAGGTCGAACTCCTCGCTGCTGGTCATCTTTACCTTGTAGAAACTGCCTACACGCAAGCGCTGGTCTGCCTTGATAAGCACCTCTGGGTCAACCTCTGGCGAACAGAACTCAGTTCTGCCGATATAGTAATCTCCTTCCTTGCGGTCGATAACCACCGGCATCGTGAGTCCCACCTTGCCTGCCTCAATCTCAGCACTGATGTCCTGCTGCAGAATCATCAGTTCGTCAAGACGGCGCTGCTTTACATCGGCAGGAACATCATCCTCGTAGTTCTTGGCACTGTAGGTTCCCTCCTCCTCAGAATAGGCGAAGGCACCCATGCGCTCGAAACGCTGTTCACGCACGAAGTCGAGCAACTCGTGGAAATCCTCCTCGGTCTCGCCAGGGAAACCTACCATCAGCGTGGTGCGGATATGGATGCCCGGCACGCGGTTGCGGATGACGGTGAGCAGGTCGAGTGTCTCCTGCTTGGTTACGTGGCGATGCATGCGAGTGAGCATGTGGTCGCTGATGTGCTGCAGGGCGATGTCGAGATACTTGCATACGTTTGGCTTCTCGCGCATCACATCGAGCAGATCGAGCGGGAACTGGTTTGGATAAGCGTAATGCAGACGAATCCACTTAACGCCAGGGATGTCGGCCATCTCGCTGATGAGTTCGGTGATATGATGCTTGCCATCGATATCCATGCCGTAGTAGGTAAGTTCCTGAGCGATGATCTGGAACTCCTTCACGCCGTCGGCTACCAGTTCGCGCACCTCGTTGAGGATATCTTCCTTAGAACGGGAAACGTGCTTGCCCGTGATGAGCGGAATGGCGCAATAGGCGCAGCGGCGGTCGCAGCCCTCTGAAATCTTGATGTATGCATAGTGGTGAGGGGTGGTAAGATGGCGGCGCTCGTTGCAGGCAGGCACTTCGGCCTTACCCAGCTCCTTGAGCAGTTCCTTGTAGTTGAACTTGCCATAGAACTTATCCACCTCAGGCATCTCAGCCTCCAATTCCTTCTGATAACGCTGCGAGAGGCAGCCCATCACATAGAGTTTGTTCAGGCGTCCCTCTTCCTTAGCCTGGATAAATTCGAGGATGGTGTCGATGCTTTCCTGCTTGGCATCCTCGATGAAGCCGCATGTGTTGATGACGGCTATCTCGCCCTGAGGGCGCTTTGAATCGTGTACACAATGGTAGCCGTTCGCTTCAAACTGCTTCATCAACAGCTCGCTGTCGACCAGGTTTTTGGAACAGCCCAAAGTTATGATATCTATCTGGTTCTTTTTCATTCACCTATACCTTATTATATATACTAATCTGATTCCCGTTTCTTTTCACATAAATTGCATCCGAAATCTACTTTGATTTCTTGAACAGGGAATCCACGAATTCCTTCTTGTTGAAGAGCTGCATGTCTTCCATGCCCTCACCCAATCCGATGTACTTCACCGGCACCTTGAGCTGGTCGGAGATTCCGATGACCACGCCGCCCTTGGCTGTGCCGTCGAGCTTGGTGATGGCAAGAGAAGTGATATTGGTAACGGCAGCAAACTGCTTGGCCTGCTCGAAGGCGTTCTGACCCGTACTGCCATCCAATACGAGCATCACCTCGTCTGGTGCCTCAGGCATCACCTTCTTCATCACCTCCTTAATCTTCTTCAGCTCGTTCATCAGGTTCACCTTGTTATGCAACCTTCCTGCAGTATCGATGAGCACCACGTCGGCACCATTTGCCTTGGCACTCTGCAGGGTGTCGAAAGCCACGCTTGCAGGGTCGGAACCCATCTGCTGCTTCACCACCGGTACACCCACGCGGTCGCCCCAGATGGAAATCTGCTCCACGGCTGCGGCACGGAAGGTATCGGCTGCACCCAGGTAAACCTTCTTGCCAGCCTTCTTAAACTGGTAGGCAAGCTTACCGATGGTAGTAGTCTTGCCTACTCCATTAACACCCACCACCAGGATAACGTATGGCTTGTGGTCAGAAGGCAAGTCCCAATTCTCATTGTCATCGCTATGGTTCTCTTCCAGGAGACTGGCGATTTCCTCTCTTAAGATTCTGTCGAGCTCTGAGGTAGAAACATACTTGTCGCGAGCCACGCGCTCCTCGATGCGATGAATGATCTTCACCGTAGTCTCTACGCCCACATCCGATGTGATGAGCACCTCTTCGAGGTCGTCGAGCACATCGTCATCTACGGTTGACTTACCAGCCACCGCACGAGCTAATTTGCTAAACACACTCTCCTTGGTTTTTTCAAGTCCTTTATCGAGAGTTTCTTTCTTTTTGTTGCTGAATAATCCGAATAATCCCATAATTATAGCTATATTTTTTGCAAAGATACAAAAAAAAACGAAAGCATCGGTACATTTTTTGGAAAAAACACCAAAAAAAGCACCGATGCATGCTATTTATTCCTTAATTGACTATTTTTACAGGCTATTATTGAGTGCCATTAAGGCAAGAACAGCCTCATTATATTCGTTGACCACCTCAGCCTGCTTCAACCGCATATCTATCGCCTCCTGCAAGGCACTGGCGTATTCCACATAACTGATTTCACCATTCTCATACTCCAGCGTGCTGAGACGTTCTATGTCCTTCGCCTTCTCCATATTCTCGCCGCTGTAATATTCCATTCGCTTGATGGCATTATGCAGGCGGTTATATCCCTGTTTGTAATCCCGCTCCTTTTCGCGCTGCTCCTGCTGCATCGCCAACAGAGCCACCTCGCGGTCTTTCTGCGCAGCCTTCACCTTCGCCTTGGTTGCGCCATAGAAGAGCGGAACCCCCACGGTTACTTCGAAACCGAAGAAATTGCCTTCGGTGAAGCGCTGGCGATTGATGTGATAGGGATCCCAGCTATCGATGAGAAGCTGCGAGCGCAAAGCCAGAGAGAGCGATGGCGCATAGCCCGTCTTGGCACACTTCACCTCTTGGTCGAGCGCCGAGATGAGGTCTTTCTGATATTGCGCATCGGCAGTCTGCTGATAGTTGAAGGCTGCATTCACTGGCGAACTCTGCGGGATGACAAGGTTGTCGGCGGCAGGCACCACAGGCGTAGTGGTGTTGAGCAGCGCCATCAGGGATGTCTGCAGATTCTCTGCCTCGTTCTTCACCTTCGTCATCTCCAGGCGGTTGTCGTTTCTCATGCGATCGGCAGAGAGGAACTCCAGCTGTCTCGCCTCGCCCGCCTTGTATCTCTTCCCGGCTACATCGCAATAGCGCTGGATGACGGAATCCTGCTGCAGCAGAATCTGAAGGCGATGGGTCTGGTAAAGCATCGCATAATAAACATTGGCTATTTCGAGTCTGAGCTGCTGGGAGGTGACGTTCAACCGGCTTTTCTCTGCCTGGGTCTCTGCCTTCAACTGATTGCGACGGGCTGTATAGACCGTAGGAAACTCGATGCTCTGCGAGAAGGTGAGTCCATTATCGGTATCACCGCTGGAAGCCGGGTTCTGCGAGAAGGCGATTTCCGTCTTGTCCAGATTCCATGCTGTTCCCTGCATTACCTGAGCCTTTTCTACGGCTTTTCTGCCGGATTGCAAGGCGATGTTCTGCTTATCAGCCAGTTCGAAACACTGCTGCAAGGTCATCTTCTGACCCGGAATACTTGCATCAAAGCGTGATGCATCCGAGGCAGAAAGATGTGCATCTTCCATCTTTACAGAAAGATGTGCATCCGCCGCCAAAGGCATCAGCAGCATCCAGGATGCAAGCCATATATGATTCTTCTTAAAAAACTTCTTCATATTATTCAATTCTAATGCTTGATATTCAAACAAGTTCAGTATCTGAAAATTCTAACGCTTGGTAAATGTCTTGTAGATGGCAGGGAGCACCAGCAGAGTGAGCAGGGTACTCGTGATGAGTCCGCCAATCACCACCGTGGCAAGTGGTCGCTGCACCTCGGCACCATCGCCCTGCGAGAGCGCCATCGGGAGGAATCCCATGGAAGCCACCAAAGCCGTCATCAGGACAGGACGCAGACGGAGCATGCAGCTATCGATGATGCGACGATGAATCATCTCACCCGCACTGGTTCCCGCTACTAATGGCAACCGGAGCTGTTCCTTCTGCATCTGGTTCATCTGACCGATGAGCACGATACCGTTGAGCACCGCCACACCGAAGAGGGCGATGAAGCCCACACCTGCCGAAATACTGAAAGGCATACCGCGGAGCCACAAAGCCCAGACACCACCTATCGCAGCCAGAGGAATAGCCGAGAACACGAAGAGCGACTCACGTACATTCTTCACCGTGGCATAGAGCAGCAGCAGGATGATGACCAGCGCTATCGGAATCACCACCATCAGTCGGCGGCTGGCACTCTGCAGATTCTCAAACTCACCACCATAATTATAATAGTAGCCTTCAGGGAGTTTCAGCTTTTCGTCGAGAATCTCCTGGATATCCTCCACCGTGCTTTGCACATCGCGCCCCTTCACATTGAAGCCCACGTAGATGCGCCGGGCACCATTCTCATGCGACACCTGTGCCGGAGCTGGCGAATAATCGATATCCGCTACTTGCGAAAGCGGAATATTCGTGCCATCCTTCAGCGGAATACTCAACAGTTCAAGCTGCTCTACATTGCGCTGCGATGGATCCATGCGGAGCACGACGTCAAACTTCTTGTCGCCCTCGTAGACGGAACCAGCCACGGCACCGGCAAAGGTAGTCTCCAGAACACTGCTGATATCATCCACGCTGATACCGTAAGCCGCCATCTTCTCGTGGTTGTATCTTACCTGGATTTGAGGCAAGCCGGCAACTTCTTCTACAAAGATGCCACTCACGCCCGGCACGCCTTCTATCATCTTCTTCACCTTTCCTGCCTGCTGGGTAAGCACATCGAGGTCGTCACCGAAAATCTTGATAGCCACATCCTGCTTGATACCCGTAAGCAACTCGTTGTTGCGCATCTGGATAGGCTGGGAAATCTCTGCTTCCAGACCAGGGATGGCACTCAGCGTCTCCTCCATCTTCTCCATCAGTTCGGGAGTCGTCTTGGCAGAGGTCCATTCTGCCTTCGGTTTCAGGGCAATCATGATGTCGGCACGTTCCACAGGCATCGGGTCGGTAGGAATCTCAGCGCTTCCGATGCGGCTCACCACCTGCTTGATTTCAGGATATTCCTTCTTGAGCAGTTTTTCAGCCTTGCTGCAGCTCTCCACCATCTGCGAGAGCGACGTTCCCTGCGACATACTCATTTCCACAGCGAAGTCACCTTCTTCCAGACTCGGGATAAACTCGCCTCCCAGATACTTGAAGCCCACCACACTGACGCAGAACAGAGCCACGGCTCCCGTGATGACGTCCCTGTTGCGGGCAAGCACCCAATCGAGGATAGGACGATACCAGCCCTGCAACTTCTCTATCATCTTATCAGAGAAAGTCTTTCTGTTGTGCACCTTGCGGCTCAACAGGAGCGAACTTGCCATCGGCACATAGGTGAGCGACAGGATGAAGGCACCGAGGATGGCGAAGAACACGGTGAGCGCCATCGGACGGAACATCTTTCCCTCGATGCCCACCAGGGTCATCAGCGGAATGTATACAATCATGATGATGATTTCGCCGAAGGCTGCACTCTGGCGGATGCGGGAAGCCGAGAAGTGAACCTCCTCGTCCATCTGCTTCTGGGTCAGGGCGAAAGGAACCGCATTTCCTTCCTTCTGGCATTGGGCAAGATAGGCCGCACGCACCTCGGGCTGCGAGAAATGACCTGTATTAATATGTGTAACCACCGCCTCAACGATGATGACGGCGGAATCGACAATCATACCGAAGTCGATGGCACCCAATGACATCAGGTTGCCATCGATGCCGAAGGTCTTCATCATGCCGAAGGCAAAGAGCATACTGAGCGGGATGACACTCGCCACCACCAGTCCTGCACGCCAGTTGCCCAGAAAGATGACAAGCACGAAGATAACGATGAGTCCACCTTCGATGAGGTTGCGGGCGATGGTGCCCTCTACTCTATCCACCAGGTTGGTACGGTCGATAAACGGTTCGATGACCACGCCTTCGGGCAGTGATTTCTGAATCTGGCTGATTCGCTCCTTCACGTTTTTGATTACCTCCTGGAAGTTCTCGCCCTTGAGCATGATGGCGATACCTGCCACCACCTCGCCTTCACCATTGCGGGTAACGGCACCGAAACGGGTGGCATGCCCCAACTGAACCTTTGCCACGTCGCCCACCTTGACTGGCGTTCCATCCACTGTCTTCACCGTGATGTTGGCAACATCCTCCAGATTCTTCACTACACCGATGCCACGGATGTAATACTGATTGGAATTCTGCTCAATGTAGCTGCCGCCCGTATTGGCATTGTTGCGCTGCAAGGCATCAAACACCTCGCTTACGGAAACGCCGCTGGCGTTGAGCTGGTCGGTATTGATAGCCACCTCATACTGCTTAACATAACCGCCCCAACCGCTTACCTCGGCAACACCCGGGGTTCCGGAAAGCTGTTTGCGCACAATCCAATCCTGCATGGTTCTGAGCTGGGTGAGCGAGTATTTATGCTCGTATCCCTCCTTGGCACGAATGGTATAGTGGTAGATTTCGCCCAATCCGGTGGCGATAGGTCCCATCTCGGTTTCGGTATTCTTAGGCAGTTCCTTCTCCAACTGTTCCACCACCTGACTCACCTGCGAACGTGCCCAATAGATATCGGCGGCATCGTCGAAGACAAGCGTGATAACCGAGAGTCCACTTCTTGAAATGCTTCGGCGTTCCTGGATGCGGGGGATATTGGCAAGCGCCATCTCTACAGGAGTGGTTACGTATTGCTCCACCTCCTGGGCTCCCAGCGAAGGAGCCTGCGTGATGACCTGCACCTGATTATCGGTAATATCTGGGGTGGAATCGAATGGAAGATGCACCAGCGACCATACACCCCATATTGCCAGGGCTATAGAAAGTACTCCAATCACCAGTTTGTGGCGAATGGAATAAGTAATAAGTTTCTGAAACATAAGCTACCCTTTCTTAATGCGCATGCTCACCATGTTCGCCTGTAAGCGAAGCCAGATAATAAGCGTTCTCGGTTACTATTTTCTTGCCGGCAGCTCCAACCTTGCCTTTGAGAAGATGGTCGCATAGCTTCACCTCTGTATATTTACCATCAGATGAACCCGTAGTTACTTCATGGCGGGAGAAGCTGTAGTTACCCTTGCTGGGAGTTCCATTGAGGGCGAAGACATACTGCTTTCCATCTGCATTCACAATCGCCTGGGATGGCAGAGCGAGACACTGCTGGCTGCCAGTGGCTATCTTTCCGCTTACATACATGCCAGCAAAAAGCTTTCCGCCATGGGTGTTGCCTGAAGAAGAATGCAGATAACTCTTCACACTTGCAGCATCCAACTTTACGTGAACAGCAACGGCTTTCGTGTTATCGTTAAAGTATTGGTTCATGCCATAAACGGTTCCTGAAAGTTTTACGTCAGGCTGATTGGTCAGGTTCAGGATCACACGATTGCCCACCTTGATCTTCGCCAAATCCTTCTCGAAGACGTTGAGGTCGCATTCCACCGCCTGGGTATTTCTGATTTTCATCAGAGGAGTCTGCATATCTGCAAAGCTACCCAGACTGGCAGTCATCTCGCTCACGACGCCAGAGATAGGCGCACGCAAAGGGAATGCTGTGGTAAACTTGCCTTTGGCTACAGCGGCAGTAGAAATGCCCATCTGTGCCAACTGGCGACCGATGCCCAACATGTTGGCATGAGCCACATGGTAATCTTTCTGAGCCTGCTGCAGGGTACGCTTGATGCCGGCGCCATTATGAGCAAGCAGTTTCTGACGCTCCATATCAATTCGGGCAAGTTCACACTCCTTGGCTGCAGAATAATACTCACGCTGCAGACTCACCACATCGGTATTCTCAACAGTGGCAACCACCTGTCCCCTGTGTACATACTGTCCTTCCTTTACGGAAATGCTTTTCACGATGCCTCCCATGAGCGAAGCCACATCGCCCATTGCCTGTGCACGCAGTACGAGCGACCCCTTCGCATCAATGGTGGCATCCATCTCACGCTCCACAGCCTCGCCCATCTTCAAATCCACGGTGCTGACCTGCTTGGCTGTCAACGGAATATGATCAAAATCAACTTCTTCATGCTCATGTTCCTCATGCGCATGAGCCTCAGAACCGGTCTGTTTCGCAAAGAAAGCGAATCCAGCCCAGGCAATCGCCGTAACGG
>ERZ1031095.786-NODE-786-length-10453-cov-4.654357_pt1 | contig 10453 bp, 9 predicted proteins | sample MGYA00517108_ERZ1031095 | MGnify/ENA primary metagenome ERZ1031095 (study PRJEB33719, sample SAMN04261275) | wastewater metagenome | biome: rural village; feature: human; material: feces | host: Homo sapiens | place: El Salvador | collected 2013-01-07 ... | reverse complement strand
ATCATTAATATCACCGTGCATCTTAATAATGTACTTACTTTTTTCTGCATTAAGTAAATCTTTATCATGAACAATAACTTGGTATTGCTCACAAAATTCGTTTTTAGAAGATTCAAGCAATGTATCATAATTTGTTGTAATTATATGAACAGGATTTATGTCAAAAATAGCTTCAGACAATGGTGCATCAACAGATACATCCTTTATATTCTCTTTTAATATTTTGTCATACAAATCTTTACTTTTATTATACACATACTGTGGTATCTTCAAGAATTCATCTGTAGAATAGTCTTCCTTTAGTAAACAAAAATCAGAACACCCATCCTTACTGTTTTTGCAAGTTGAACATTTTGAATAATTAATAGTTTGTGCCATCTTTTGAATTAACGAATACCAACTTGGCATTCCGTCCACATTTAATGAAACACCTGAACCTACAAATATAATTAATTTATTGTTTTCTGCTTTTTCCCGAAACAAATTTATATATTCAAGTAATTCTTCTTTATTCATTGTGTTCTCCTAATTGTTATTAATTTCTTCCTCAAGTTTTTCAATACTCTTCATCATTTCATTAAATTTCGGCTTTTCCCCAAAAATCATATTCTGCATATGCTCATAGTCGTCTTTCAAGGCCTGCATATTTCTTTCAGACGGCATTAATTTCATTGTGCCGATTTTGGCATTTTCATATTTTGCCCACGGGCAACGATAAAACTTTTCTTTGAATTCAACCACCTTTTTAAGTAGTTCAATATTATTCAATGCTGCATCCTTTACCGGTGAGTTCATCATACAGTACAAGTCATAATAATGTCTTGAATATCTGGCAGGGAATGTCTTTACCTCTGGTCTATTCGCTTCTCTATGTAGAATAGTTACCTTTTCCCAGAATGTTCTTTCCGGTAAAACAGTAAGAATGTCTGTTGTCGGCTGACTGAATAATCTTGGATATTTGATAGCTGTATAAGGTGTGATTTCTCTGATTTCGGCAGGAGTCCATGCCGCTAAAGCTCCGATTTCAAGTCTGATTACGGGCAATATCGCTGCATCACTGAAATCTCGCTGATATGCAAACACAACTGTCTGAGAATCTGTTTCATCTATGTAACATTCAAACGGTGCAGTTGTTTCTTTGCTCAAATCTTCTGCAATACTCGGCATAAAAGTATCTTTTAGAAAAACTTCCGTCCGCCTGTTGGCTTCTTTGTTAAACAAGTCCTGTTTGGTATTGCTTCTGTTTTCCCAAGGTTCGTCCTTTTCGTAGCCCAGAACCCGCCAGTCAAGAATCAAATCAATATCTTCCGAAAATCGTTCTATCAGGCCATAGGCTTTTGATAAACTTGTACCGCCTTTGAAAGCAATGCAATCCTTCCATTTGCAACGATGAAATAAATAGTCAAGCATAAAACATACCCAATAATCTTTTTCAACAATAGCCTCGGTCAAACCCATTTTTGCGGCTGTATTCTGAAACAATGCTTTTCGGTCATTACTGTTTATTCTTGCAATATTATTCATTTTCGCTACTCCTTGCAATGGACTTTATATACTCGTAAATCCATGATGTTGTGCTTTTGGCTTCATTGAGCATATTTTTCTTTTCATCATCTGTTAATGCTTTAGTTAGCTTAGCGATGATATTATTATCAATACTCTCTTTTCCAAGGGCTTTGAGTGCCTGAATTACGAGAGATGTTTTGTATGAAAGCTTTGAGATTCCTTTATTTGCAGTATGCTTAAACTTAATTGTAGTGTTATTGAATGAATATTCCTTGTACGGACCATCGCTGACATAAAGCCAAATTGCAGGAACCTGCGTTGATAATCCCAGCAAATTCAATGCTGTGTCGCCACACGGAACAATGGTCCAGCCATAGTTCCGAGCTATTGCATTAGCTACTTTATCAGGAGCGGGTTCAAGATATTCCTGCAAAAAGCTGTTGTATTCGGGCTTGTCATATACTCCACGCATAATGCGGCGCAAAAGTTTTTCGTTTTCTAATCTTGAAAGGCAGACTCCAACTTTCATATTATCAGATATATCTGCAAAATCACTCGCCACAAACACGGTTCCTTTTTCTGATTCTAAAATTTTTTGCCGTATTTCATTTAAGTAATTTGAACGCTCCACGATCTCACCTCGTTAAAAAAAGTATATACTTTTTTTAACGAAATATCAATATAAATTTACAAGAAAATTTTGTAAAATATAAATCCATCTTTTCATACACAGACATATTTTTCTGTGTACTGAATGTAACGGTAAAATTTCGCCTTATTCTTTGTTTATCGCGGTACAAAATTTGAGTTATAAATCAGTTCGATAATATTTTTGTATGCTAAATAGCAAAGTCTATTTTTTGACAATTGATTATAAAAACTGAGCTAAAGTCCTTGACAAATGAAATTGTTATAGTATAATGAAATGATTTAACTCAGGTTAGATGGTCGGTTAGGGAGATTCTTTTAGGAGACAACATTATGCATGACTTCAGGTATGTAAGAAGAAAAGAAGCTCAACCCATAAAAGATGAGCTGTATCAAATTCTTTATGAGGTGCAAAATCTGGTGCGAGACAAGTTCACCTTTAGTTTCAAACCGATCGGCAGTTCAAGCCGTAACATGATAACCTACGATGCAAAATCTAATATCAGATTTGACTTTGATATCAACATTGAGGTCAACGACGATGACGAGAATTTCGAGCCAAAAGAAATACGGACTACAATCCGTAACGCAATTGATCGTGTTGCTCCTCGCTATGGGTATAAGTATTGCGAAGACTCCACGAGAGTACTTACCATTAAGAAAGTCAACACTTTTACTTCTCGCATCATTCACAGCTGCGATTTTGCGATTGTGTATAATTGTGTATAATTGTAACGGCGGCAGACAACAATACATCTGTTTCAATAAAGAAAACAACTATTACTTTTGGGAATATCAAGGTAAAGGTTTTATTGACTTGGATAAGAAAATCGACTGGCTGAAAAATAAAAAGTTGTGGAAAAAATTACAGGATTATTATATCGAAAAGAAAAATTCAAACGAGAATCCGGACAAACACTCTCGCTCAATTTTTGCAGAGTCAATAAATGAAATGTGCCAAAAGAACGGCTATCACAAATAACTTTTTTGAACCATGAAACCACAAGTACAAATTGCAAATTTTAGATAGCATCAATAAAGCATCAAAATGATTTTAGTGTTCTGGCAAGAGTGCAAAAACGACTTAAAAATGGCATTGCAATCAACTTTTTGGAGATTTCAACAGCCGCTCCAAAACCGCGTGCCGAGGGTTCAAGTCAGCTGACTTCCCATAAGGAACATATAACTTAATTTTTTTACAGAGCAGGTAGTTTTCACTATCTGCTCTGTTTTTTCAACATTTGTAATATAAAAAACACTTACAATATGATATAATAACTTAATGAAATATTACACCGGTTGTTTATTGGAGGTACATATGGTTACGGAGCAGGAAATTAAAAGCAGAAAATTCAAATGTGATTTTGAAAAGGAAAAGCTGTCTTATCAGGTCAGCAGTAAAGAAATGGAGATTTTTTATGAAAAGAAAACAAAGCTTGCAAAAACGCTAAATAATTTTGTGCTGAAACTTGAAATGGATTACGATTGCAGTCGTAACAAAATAGCCGATAAGATTGAAGATAATTGTCAGCAGAGCTGGGACACATATAAAAAAATAATAAACGGAAGAGGTAAAGCCACACGAGTTGCGTTGTATAAATTCTGCATTGGTATGAATTTGAGCAGAGAAGAAGCCGATACCCTGTTCAATCTGACAGAGGAAGGAAGGCTTACCGACGATAACATAGGCGATTATATTTTTATAAGGGCATTAGGTCAGGATTCAATATTCGACTTTATCTATGAATTCGAAAAATACACAGGAAAGAGTATAGCCTTAAGGGATAGACCAACAAAATAAAAGAAAGTTAACGGGAAAACTTATCCCTTTCTTATGATAATCCGGCAATATATAATGAAGACACAATAAAACAAAGGAGGTCTTCAGAATTACTAATCCGAATATCAATTGCCCAAAAGGCTCTCAAATTACTAATTTACGAAAGGATAAATTTTCTATGAAACCCATTATTTCCTGCAACATCGCTTATATGAAGTACTACAAAGGCATTATCGACGGCGTTGACGAACCCGTAAACGGCGGAGCATATGTACAGGAAACAAACGACGCTCACGAGGCGTACAACTTTGACTTTTTCAGAGGCGAAGGAGACGAAACCGATTTCTGCATAGGCTTTGTAATGCTTGCACAATCCCTGAAAAACAAAACAAGCCAGCTCCACATTGAAAAAATCAACGGCTGTCAGCTTTCAAAAAATGAAGAAAGCGTTGACGGTGTAACCGTTGTATGGTGTGCAAAGTCAGACAAGATTGACGGAATGAGAGTTGTCGGCTGGTACAAGGACGCTACCGTCTACAGATATCCGCAATTTGTTGATTTTATCAACGGATACGTTCAGGAATTCAACTTTATTGACAAGAAGGAAAACTGCGTACTTCTGCCCGAAAACGAACGCTTTTCATCAAAGTGGATTGTTCCGAGGAGCGGTCACAACGGCTATGACTTCGGATTCGGACGTTCAAATCTATGGTACGCTCAGGGTACGGAAAGCAATGCAGAATTAAAAAGCTACATTGAAAATCTGTCGGAACAAATTGAAAACTACAACGGCGAAAACTGGATTGACAAGGAAGTGAAATAATATGAAAAACTTTACTTGGGAAAACTTTGACAATGAATTTTTAAAAGCAGTTATCTATTCACCCGAAACAAACGCCGACGACCGTCCTCTGTGCGAAACGGACGAAAAAGACGACCTTGTCTGCTCAATGAATCTTATTTGCACCGCACCGAACGACAGGTTTGTAAAAAGCTACCGTCAGATTATCGAGGACAAGCTCTTGTGCAAATACCCCGACATTCTTGACGAGGTTTTGGGCGTCCTCTGCATTTCAGGCAAGGACTTCGGCACAAAGCTCAGAAGTCTGCGCCAAAAGGCAACCTCGGCAAGCCTTATTATCGCATATGCAACTGCGATTGCAAAAATCGGCGGCGCTGACGTTATTTTTTCAGAGGACACAAAGTTCAGAAGAACTATTGAGCTGAACATGAGAGAAACTCCTGCGGAGGATATTTCGCTCTACGACTTTCAGAAAGACGCAGTAAACGCCCTCGAAAACCACTTCATCAAGGAAGATAAAAAGTCAGGCTTGCTTGTAATGCCTACGGGTAGCGGAAAAAGCAGAACAGCCTCATATTTTCTGATTAAAGATATGATAAGTCAAGGTTACCAGATACTCTGGATAGTCCACCGTCATATGCTGATTAATCAGGCGGCAGAGTGCTTTTACAGATTCGCAGGGCTTTCAAAGCTTGAAAATCCCGACATCAGAAGCTATAAAATCAGCTGTATATCATCCGAACACCAGAGCATAAAATCTGTTGATAAAAACGACAATGTTATCATAGGAAGTATTCAGTCAATTTGCAGAAACCAAAGGCATTTAAGAAGAATTACAAGTAAAAAGCTGATGATTGTCGTTGACGAGGCTCACCACACCTTTGCACGTTCCTATCAGGACACGATAAAATATCTTCTCAAATACCGCCCCGACGCAAAGCTCCTCGGACTTACGGCAACACCTGTACGCAGTTACGATTACGACAGCGCAGTTTTGCTGAAGCTATTTGACGACAATATTATCTACAGCATATCGCTCGGAAACCTGATTACAAAGGGAATACTTGCAGAGCCTGTATTTACGAGAATAGAAACAAACGAGGACTTTGAGCCTGTTATCACCGAGGACGAGGCACAGAAAATCAAAAGACGAGGCGAGCTCCCCGATTCCCTGCTCGGAAAAATTGCCGTTTGCTCCTCACGAAACAGCATTATTATTGACGAGTACCTCAAAAACGCTGAAAAATACGGCAAGACTCTGATTTTTGCGCTGAATGTTATGCATTGCAGACTTCTTTGTGACGAGCTGAAAAAGCGCGGCGTAAAATGCGACTGTATTTATTCGGGCAACGAGGACAACAGCTACATAATCGAGCAGTTCAAAAGCGGAAAATTTGACGTGCTTGTGAATGTGAACATAATGACGGAGGGCAGTGACGTCCCCGATATCGAAACTGTTTTTCTCACAAGACCTACACAGAGCGAGGGCCTGCTGATGCAGATGATTGGCAGAGGTATGCGTGGCATTCAGGCAGGCGGAACGGAAAAGGTCAACCTTGTTGACTTCAACGACAAATGGACGGTGTTCAACAAATGGCTCAATCCGAAGTGGCTGTTTGCGGAAATTGACGAAAATGAGGAAACCGAAGAAGAACAGGCACAGGCTGAAACCGCAATCAGCGAGGAGGAACAGGAAGAAATATATTCTTGGGAGCTTTGCAAGGAAGCGTACAATATTCTGTCGGCAAAGGTAATGACTTACAACAGTCTTGTCACTCTCCCCTCCTGCTGGTATTCGCTGATTGACGAGGACGGTTACGATTACACTCTGCTTGCATTTGAGGACCAGCTGAAAGGCTATGTGAATCTTATGAAGGACAAGAAAGAGATTGTTTCAAGCGAGTCGGTTGACGTTCCCAAGCTGATTGAAAAGTACTTTTCGGGATTCTGTATGCGACCGAGCGAGCGTGAAATTGCGATGCTGATTGACAATCTCAAAAACTTTGAGGAAGAACCGAAGGTGCATATGTTTGCAGACCGCAAAAAGATTGACCCGTACTATGTTGCAAAACAGGCTCTTGAAGAAAACAAGGACTTCAAGGTGTTGGCAGAGCAAGCATATCAGAATTATCCGTTAGCCGAAGAAATATACGGAAGCTGGGAAAACTATGCAAGCAAGGTTTTTCACTTCTACATTTACAGAGGCAAAGCTCCCGCATACGGCACACGAGTAAGCGAGCTCCCCGATGAGCAGATACCGTTTAACAGAGAGCCGTATTACAACCTTGACGAGCTTGTGCAGGAAGTAAAGGACGAGATGTTCCACGGCACATACGACGGAATTTCGTCAATCCGCTGGACTGACAAGGCGTACAAGCAATACTACGGCTGTTATTTTTACAGAGACAACAGCATAGTCATAAATTGCGTTCTCAACTCAAAGGACGTCCCGAAAGAGGTTGTTAAATTCGTAATTTACCACGAGCTTCTTCACCGTGACTATATGCATCACGATAAGCTGTTCAGAGAGCAGGAGCACAAGTACAAGGACTACGAGGAATGCGAATACTTCCTTTACGGCTGTATGCCGAAGCTTGAAATCAGCGAATGGTAACTTTAGATGAGTTTATAGGTTTTACAGAGCAGGTAGTTTCGCTATCTGCTCTGTTTTCTGCTGTGAATTTTTGTGATTGAATTCTCTCACCAGAATTTTCCTATATGTGTCAGGAATATGTCAATCTCATACTTTGCTCCTGAATTGTCTTTGCCATTTTCGTGTATGGTGATTTTGCTTACGAAAGTTCTCAGTATCTCGGGCGTCAGTTCTTCAATGTAGATGTATTTGTTTGCCAAGGCTATGAATCTGTCAACATTGCTTTCCTCAGTTTTGAGTTCATTTATCTGATTTTGCAGTTCGGGTATCTTTGCTTTTAGCTCATGCAGTTCAGCTGTATAGCTGTCAGATAAAAGTCTGTACTGGTCATCGGGAATTTTGCCGAGTGCGTTATCCTCATACAGCTTTCTGAATATTACATTCAACTCGTTTTTACGGTTATTTAACCTATCAAGCTCGGTTATCTTCTGACTGAGCTTTTTTCGGCTTTCCGACAAACTTCTTTTACTGATGCACTCAACAAATTTGTCCTTTTCATTGACCGCATAGTAAATTGCCTGATTGATTTCTTCCCTGACAATTTCATCTAATACAATCTCACGAATTCGGTGTGGAAGAATACAATCGCCATCCTTATGCCTGCGGTAGGAACTACACATAAAGTAATAGCTTTTTGGCTTTGGCTTGTTTCCGCTGTTGTAGGTAAGCCTTGCTCCGCAATCTGCACAGTAAAGCAAACCGCTGTACTTATTGATATTACCCGACTTCGTAATTCTTCTCCTGCCCTCACGAACCTTCTGAACAATGTCCCAGGTTTCTTTGTCTATTATAGCTTCGTGAGTGTTCTCAAATCTGAATTGATTTTCTATGGGAACAACTTTCTTTTTCCTATCTTTGTAGGATAAAGTTGTGGTTTTGCAATTAACCGTATGTCCGAGGTACACTTCATTTTCAAGCATACCGACAATGGTCTTTGTCGACCAACTGTATCGGTCTGTAATATCGGTTTTCTGAATTATAACTCCGTCATTTTCATAGCGGTACACCGATGGTCTTGGAATTTTCTTTTCGGCGAGAACCTTTGCAATATTTCTCGGTCCCATTCCTGAGGCACAAAGCCGAAATATTAATTTCACATTTTTAGCTGTTTCTTCATTGATAATCAAATGCCCTTTTCTGTCGGGATCCTTCTTGTATCCGTAGGGAATATGAGAACCAATGCGTTCTCCTCGTTCTGCTTTAGACTTGATAACCGCACGAATCTTTTTGCTTGTATCTCTTGCAAACCATTCATTGAAGAGATTTTTGAAAGGTGCAAGCTCATTTGACGAACTGTTTATATCTTGGCTGTCGTAGTTATCGTTGACGGCTATGTAACGAACATCTCTGTGTGGAAACTCCATTTCGATATAATTACCAACGCTTATATAGTTTCTGCCGAGTCTTGATAAGTCCTTTGTTATTAGTGTTTCGACCTTGTTCTCCTCAATCAGATTCAATATTTTCTGAAACGCAGGACGGTTAAAGAACACTCCCGAATATCCGTCATCCACGAACACCTCAATATTTCTGAACCCGTTTTCAATTGCATATTTCATAAGCATTGCCTTTTGATTCTCTATACTGTTGCTGTCACCCTCTTTCTCATCCTCCTGTGACAGCCTGCAATAGAGAGCTGTGATTTTTTCTTCTGTTGTAATTAAATTATCCATTTGTCCTCCTTGTCTGTATCAAACCGCTTTAGAGTAATTTTTCGCAACGCAATCATACTCCTAAGCGGTTTGAATATCCAGACCAAATTTCAAATATTATGATACTTCTTCAATTTCCTGCATCATAAGATATTTCAAGTTATCCTCTGCCGTCCGATTCGAATTCATATCAAAGATTGAGTTGACAGAGTATGTAACTCCGTTTATCCTGTAATCTTTGTGTGAAATCATTTTGTTATCTTCCACAATAACCATTCTGCTTCGTTTCAGATGACCGGCTACCGCAGAGTTATAATTTTCTTCCTTTGGAATTCTGAAGTCATTAATATCTTTCATTAAACCTCCGTTCTGATGAAGCTACATATTCAGATTAAATCCTGTTTCTTCATCTTCATATTCAATATTTTCTTTTTTTGATATTGCACCTGCAATCAATCCGGCGGTAAGTCCAAGCAAAGTACCAATATCACTGCCGTTTTGTTCGGCTACAATTCTCTTTCTGCGTTCTTCTTCATCTTCCGATTCATCATCAATTATCCGAGAAAGTGATTCAGCAAGAGAGTTGATACTGCCGAGGACAGCACAGTTATTGCTATCCATTTTAATGTTGTCAGCATAGTTGACCTCTTCACTTGTGACGCTATTACCGATTCCAACTCCTGACCTTTTTGCAAGGTATTGTTCAAAAATTCCTCTTGACTCTTCCCAGCCTGTTCTAAAATTTTCGTCATATGCGTCTGTGTAGATTTGATTTCTTTCAGAGTCTGTTCCGAAATTTTCTTCAGTTCCGTCTGGCAGTTCTGCGAGATTGTTTTCATATTGTCTTTGTTGATTTCCAGAATCCTCTCCAGATATTTCACCATCTGGTCGTCCGTTGAGATTTTTGAAATCATATTGTACAGCTCCGGCTGAAAGGTTATTGCTGTTCTCAAAAGATTGAGTTCTTCCTCTCTCACCTGTGACGGAATTGAAATTACTTTCGTTTCTCCTGAGAGCAGTTCTATCGCAGTCAGTGAGTTGCTGTTTCTCTGTTTGAGATTTTCCAAAATATTGTTCTTGCCTGTATCTGAATTCATTTTCCATGCTTCCTTTCAAATATTTACCATTGTGCAGTTTTATATCTCTGCATTTCATTTTGTTGGGACATTGATAGGTGATGTATTTCCTGTCATCTGTTCAGGTTACCGAGTAACCCATAATCGACATTGCGTTTATGAAATCTTCTTTGCTCCCACTTATGTTCATAGCTTTATCTATGTCGTTCATAAGTTTGAATTTCCAACTCTGACCTTTGACCGCAGTGCGGTATTCTCTTGTTGAGATTTTTATACCGTCCATGTTGACTCAATGAGATCGGAAGAGCGTCGTGTAGGGAAAGAGTGTAGATCTCG
>ERZ1031095.783-NODE-783-length-10477-cov-5.083285_pt1 | contig 10477 bp, 5 predicted proteins | sample MGYA00517108_ERZ1031095 | MGnify/ENA primary metagenome ERZ1031095 (study PRJEB33719, sample SAMN04261275) | wastewater metagenome | biome: rural village; feature: human; material: feces | host: Homo sapiens | place: El Salvador | collected 2013-01-07 ... | reverse complement strand
CATGCAGCAGGCCGCCCGTATCGCCGACTACACCGCCTTCTTCAACCTGAAGGCCGTCGGCGAGCCCGGCCACCTGGAGTACTTCGCGGACACCACCACGATGTTCAACAACCCCCAGAACGCCGAAGCCGAGCGCTACATCTCCGGTCGTTTCGGCTGATCGGCGGCGCGCTGGCGGATCGCATGCGTTGCATCCGCCCGCGCGTCCATCGCCACAAGACCCCGCCTCCGCGCGGGGTCTTCGCGTTTGTGAGGGGGAGCTCCGGAATAGAAGAAGCGACGGCGATGCTGGACAACTGCCGTGTTTTGTTGTTTTGCGGGCGTTGTCCTGCGGTCGTATCTGAATAAATAAACCAGAATGGCTCTATTCCGCGTTTTTGGGTAGTAGCTACCTTGTACAACAGCCGCGTTGTGCGATTTTGCAGATGTTGTACAACGACATTCTTGACTGTCACGCTCCGCTCCACCCGAGAACGTTCGCGTTGTTCCCGGTCATAGCATGATTCGACGCCTATCGTCTTCGGTCATACCGATACCCGTGCTTCCTCGCCAGTTCCTCTAGGCTGATTGCGATGACCTCGAATTCTATCGTCGCTCCGCGCTCGGCGAGTCGTCTTGCTATACGCAGGGCCAGTTCCGCAATCGACATCTCGTCAATCAGATTTTGAGCGGTCACGATGATTAATATCCAGCCGTGGGCCCGCAACCGTTCCCTTTTTTCGTTGTCTCGGCGCCACTGGACCTTATCCGTTCGATGATGATCGCCGTCATATTCCACTCCGACCTTGAACTCGACCCATGCGATGTCCAGCGAAATGGCTGCTCCTGAACGAAAGGTGATTCCAGGAACCACGACATTGCATCGTCCATCCGGTATTCCGTGGCGTTGAACGCCCAGCCGTAGCGAGCTTTCGGCGGGAGACCATACATTGGGGCGTACCAGTGTCATGGCTTGCCTGCAAATGCTTTTTCCTCGGAACGGCGGCATCTCTTTTATGAAACGCTGCAACTCCAGATACAATTTGTCCGCGTCCGGCGCGCCATTGCGCACCAGCATCGCGAGAATGGAATCTCCGAGCACAACAAGATCCTCTGTCGAAAGATATGGGGACAGCTGCGCCCACACATGAAACACGTGCAATGCGTGCACGCCATTCGATATGTGGATGAGTGATTGCGGAGTGCAATGGCTCCAGATGTGGACAATGACCGGGACGGATTTCAACGGTCGAATATGAGGCCTGCCGGAGCGCGTCCGCACCGTGACATGCAGCGCGGCCGTGTCGAGATTGCAGTGGGAGGGCACCGGCACGCCTTGCAGTTCCAGAGCGATGGTCATGCCGAAGAGCAGCTGGCGGTCGGACTGCCCTACCGTGGCGGTGCAGCGTTGCAGAGTCTGCCGCCTAATCTGTTCCAATGACTGGAACATGGTGGCTGTCGGCTCGCCCGGTATCGGTTCGTAATCGTTCATGGGCGCAACGCTAGCGGGTCGGGGGCCCGCGCGCCACAGACGGCGGGATTTCTGTGGATATGTGGATGGAGAACGGGTTATCCACATATATCCACAGGCCGTCCGGCACCATAACATCCATGACTTATGAAGATGTTATGGTGGGCGTGTTCGGGAAACCGGGCGAATAGCAGTTTGTCTCGCCGAGGCCGGATGGCCTCGCACATTCAAGGAAGCAGAGAAAGCATGGAGAAGTTCTTCCATTTGAAGGAGAACGGCACGACCGTGTCCACGGAGATCGTGGCCGGCCTCACCACGTTCTTCGCGATGAGCTACATCATCGTCGTCAATCCGCAGATCCTGCACCAGACCGGCATGCCGTGGGGCGGCGTGTTCCTGGCAACGATCATCGCGGCCATCATCGGCACGCTCGTCATGGGCCTGTTCGCCAATGTGCCGTACGCGCAGGCGGCCGGCATGGGCCTCAACGCGTTCTTCACCTACACGGTGTGCTTCGGTCTGAAGTTCACGTGGCAGGAGACGCTGTGCATGGTGTTCCTGTGCGGCCTCATCAACATCATCATCACCGTCACCAAGATCCGCAAGATGATCATCGAGGCGATCCCGCCCATGCTGCAGAACGCCATCGGCGGCGGCATCGGCATCTTCGTTGCCTACGTCGGCATGCTCAACGTCAACCTCGTCACCTTCACCCCGAAAGACACCAAGGCCGCCGGCAAGGGCCTGGCCACCGGCGCCACGCCTGGTCTGGCCACGCTGAACACCCCGACCCTGTGGCTGTTCCTGATCGGCTTGCTGTTCGCCATCGTGTTCACCGTGCTCAAGCTCAAGGGCGGTATGCTGCTGACCATCGTCATCACCGCGATCATCGGCATCCCGATGGGCCTGACCAGCATGTCCAACTCCGTGTCCATCTCCGACACGTTCGCCCAGCTGCCGCAGACCTTCGGCGTGATCTTCAGCGCCGATGGCTTCCCGGCGCTGTTCTCCGACGTATCCAAACTGCCGCTCGTGCTGGTCACGATCTTCGCGTTCTCGATGTCCGACACGTTCGACACGCTCGGCACGTTCATCGGCACCGGCCGCCGCACCGGCATCTTCTCCGATGACGATATGAAGCACATGGAGGACGGCAAGGGCTTCTCCTCCAAGCTGGATCGCGCCCTGTTCGCCGACTCGATCGCCACCTCCATCGGCGCGATCTGCGGCACCTCGAACACCACCACCTACGTCGAGTCTTCCGCGGGCATCGCGGCGGGCGGCCGCACCGGCCTGACCTCCGTGGTCGTGTCCATCTGCTTTGCGCTGTCGATCTTCCTGTCCCCGGTGATCTCCGCGGTGCCGTCCGCAGCGACGGCCGGCGTGCTGGTCATCGTCGGCTGCATGATGGCCTCCAGCCTCAAGGAGATCGAGTGGAGCGACATCTCCGAGGCGATTCCGGCGTTCTTCGCCGCCGTGTTCATGGCGCTCGCGTACTCGATCAGCTACGGCATCGCCGCCGGCTTCATCACCTACTGCATCGTCAAGACCTGCAAGAAGGAAGCCAAGAGCGTTCACCCGATCATCTGGATTGTCTCGCTGCTCTTCATCCTCAACTTCATCCTGCTGGCAGTGCTGTAATGGCATCTGCCCTGCCTTGAATCCCGGCCCCCGTTGGTTTTCCAGCGGGGGCCGGATTCGTATCGTGCCGTCTTGGGTGTTTGCTCTCTCGGCAATACGATGGATGTAAGGGACAGAACGGACTGCCCTATACCACCCGTCGCGACGATGATGTTGACGGTGAGCGGCGATCCGTCCGCAGACGACGATCAGATCGTGGCCTGCGAGATCTGCATCAGCGGCCAGCTGCTCGACAGCCTAAGGATGCCACGGTGACATGCTCCTACAGCTCATGGCAGCAGGAGCCGTTCAACGGGCGCGAGGTCGACCTGCCGAGGCTCGGCGAATACGGCAACGATCTCGCCAAGCTTGTGTCCTGATAAGATCGAGGCCGTTGTCTTTCATAACACATAGACTGAGTGGATGCTGAGCGCAAGGTCGCGATTGGCATACTGGACAATCAGAAACAGCTGGCAAAGATAAAGGCTGGGACACAATAGGGTGGCCGATTTTCAAAGGTGAAAGAAAGGATGTCCATAAATGAACCGAAGAATATCTATGTGGCTGCGCGGTCGTGGCTCTCCATGGAGACCTGCCGCCGCCGTGATCGCCACGGTATCCATGATGCTGGCGACGGTCATGGGCCCCCATTTCGCGGGGATGCGGGCGCAGGCCGTCGAGCCCGTGCAGACCACCACCATCTCGCACACCAAGATCACCGGCGACGGCAACTACTTCACGTTCGCCGACAACGCCTGGGATCCGGGCAACGACGTGCATACGTGGTCCAAGGCGCCATCCGACAGCCTCCCGGCGGAGGACATCTGGTATACGGTCCGATTCTTCGGCAGCGCAATCGACGTCTATGCAGGCAAGAACAGGCCCATGGGCAAGGTGAAATACTATATTGACGGAGCGGAAAAAGGCACGTACAGCCTGTACAACGCCTCCAACATCAACGAGACGAAAATCGCGTCGTTCACCGGGCTTGACGAAGGTGAGCACGTGTTCAAGGCGGTGGCCACAGGCGAGCGGGACACGAATTCCACGAACGCGCTGATCGACTGCGCCAAGGTCGTCGTGACCCATCAGCCGTACGTGGTCACCAGCGTCACACTCGACACGACCTCGATGACGCTGGGCGTTGGCGACAGCAAGCGGATCTCGTATACGGTGGCGCCCGATTACGCGACCATCGATGACATGACCTACACGAGCGGCGACACGAGTGTCGCCACAGTCGGCGCAGATGGCACGGTCACCGCGGTCGCGCCGGGAGCCACCGCCATCACCGTGGCCTCGACTGCGGCCGGCATCAGCAAGACCGTCGACGTCACCGTCGCCAGGATGGCACCGAACCTGACCGGCGGCATCGTGGACCCCGATACGCAATACACGCAGAAGCGGTTCGACGAGGTGAAGGCCCTCACGACGAACAACCGGGCGCTGAAAGCGTGGAAGAACGACAAGGTCAACAGCGAGATCTCGCTCGCCGCGGTCGGCACCACCGTCTCGAACCTGACGGTCACCGCAAGCGACCTGACGTCGCAGGGCGGCGACGTCATCGCCAAAAGCAACGTCACGGCCACGTTCATCAAGTCCACCAAGGCATACAACGGCAGCTATCTCGGCTACGGAGACCCGAACCGCGAGGTGCCCGCCGCCACCGAGACCAACCGCTCCGAAAGCAACGACATCCTCTACCAAAGCGGCCCGATCACGGTGAAGGCCAATCAGGTGCAGAACATCTGGGTATCGTTCGCCATACCGAAGGACGCCAAGGCCGGCACCTACACCACCACGCTGACCGCCACCGCAGACGGGATGGAAACGCCGCTCACATTCACCTACACCATCGAGGTGAAGGCCGCTACGCTGCCTGATCCGGCAGAGTATGAGAAGAACTTCGACGTGGAACTGTGGCAGTACCCGTATTCCTCCGCGGAATACTACGGCGTCACCCCGTTCTCGGACGAGCACCTGCAGATCCTCAGATCAAGCATGGAACTGTACAAGTCCATCGGCGGCCACGCCATCACAACCACCATCAACGAGGACGCATGGTCCGGCCAGACCTACAGCGCCAATGCCATCCACTACCCGTCGATGGTGAAGTGGACCAAGAGCGGGGGCGGGTTCACCTACGACTTCACCGACTTCGACAAGTGGGTGACGTTCAACAAGGGACTCGGCATCGGCGACAAGATCGTGATATACAGCATCGCGCCCTGGCACGGCAACTTCACGTACTGGGAGAACGGGACGATGAAGTCCGAGAGATACACGGTCGGATCCGAGCGCTGGAGGAGCGTGTGGACCGACTTCCTGCGCAAGCTCATCGAGCATCTGATGGACAAGGGCTGGTTCGACGAGTCGTACATCGGCATCGACGAGCGCGGCTTCAGCGCCGACGCGTTCGACCTGATCGACTCGATACGGAATATCCACGACGTGCCGTTGAAGACCGCCGGCGCGATGGACGGCTTCGTCAACAAGTTCGACCTGGCGCTGCGCGTCACCGACCTGAACGTCGGCGACACCGCGGCGGCGGCCCATCCCACCGACTTCACCCGGCTGATCGAGGCGCGTGAGGCAAAGGGCCTTCGCACCACGCTGTACTCCTGCACCGAGCATGAGCCCGGCAACTTCTCGCTGTCCGCCCCGGTCGAAAGCTACTGGTCGGTGGTCAACGCGGGCGAGCAGACCAGCGGCTTCCTGCGCTGGGCGTACGACGCATGGGTGGCCGACCCGCTCAACGACGCCACGCACAACGCCTTCGAGCCCGGCGACCCGTTACTGATTTATCCGAGCGAGAAGAGCGGAGACAAGGTGTCCAAGTCGTCCGTGCGCCTGGAGCGCATCGCCGAGGGCGTGCGCGACGTGAACAAGATCAGGCTCATGGTCACCGAGATCCCCTCGTTGCAGGCCGATGCCGACGCGATGTACGCGAAGATCAGAACGACGGTGACGACCTCGCACTCGTATCTGACCGCCGCGCAGGTCACGCAGCTTGCCAACGAGATGAGCGGATTCAAGGGCGACCTCGACACGCTCACCGACAAGTACATCTCCCTCAAGGCGCAAGGCACGAGCACGGTGGAATCCGTTGCCATCGACGGCGGCGACCAGGAGATCATGCTGGGCACGGCGAAGCAGCTGACCGCGACACTCAAGCCGGCGAACCTGCTGAACGCGTCCGTGACATGGCGCTCGTCCAAGACCGGCGTCGCCACGGTATCCGCCAAGGGCGTGGTGACCGCCGCCGGCGTGGGCTCCACCACGATCACCGCCACGTCCAAGGCCGACCCGACGAAATCGGCGAGCATCACCCTCACCGTGACGCCACAGGTCGTGGCGCAGGGGCTGCACTACTACTCGTTCGACAACTCGAACGCCAACGACTCCTGGGGCACCCGCAACGGCACCGCCGACGCCACGGCGCAATACATTGACGGCAAGTCCGGCAAGGCGCTCAAGGTCACGGACGGCAAAGGCGTGACCCTGGCCGGCGGCAACGACATCGCGAAGACGGATCCGTGGACGATCGGCTACTGGGTGCGTTCCGACGCCGAACTCACCGGCCGCTCGGCCGTGATGACGAGCGCGGACGGCAAGTACTCGGCCGACCTTAAGATGGACGCAGACCGCGAATCCGGCTTCCGTGTCGGCACCGCCAGCGGCGACGTGCTCACCTTCCGGTACGACTTCCAGCCGGGCACGTGGTATTACATCGCGTGGACTCAGGACAAGGCAGCCGGACTGACCATGTACGTCAACGGCACGAAGATCGGCGTGACGAACACGTGGACGAAGATGCACGATGTCGTCGCCCCGATCGACGTGATCGGCGGCCCCGGCTTCACTGGCCTGATCGACGAGGTGAAGATCTACAAGCGCGTGCTCTCCGACACCGAGATCGCGGCCGGCATGCTGCTGCCCGGTCTCAACCTCGCCGAGCATGAGACCGATATGTACATCGGCGGGACGTACACCATCGTCGCCAACCTGCAGGGCGGCGACGGCGATGGTACAGTCACGTTCGAGTCGAGCGACCCGACCATCGCCAAGGTCGACGCCTCCGGCACCGTTACCGGAGTGTCCCGCGGAACGGCGGTCATTACCGTCCGGGGAGGTGGATTCACCGACATGGTGACCGTCAACGTGAGCCGCGAACTCACCATCAAGAACACGCTGCCGCAGTACAAGCTCGACCAGACGAAGGTCACGGACGTGCACAAGTCACTCGACACGTCCAACCAGTACTTCGGCCAGCCCGACATGATCCGCACGAAGAGCGGCCGTCTGATCACCTCGTTCCCGCAAGGGCACGGCAAGGGACCGTTGATCATGAAGATCAGCGACGACGACGGCGCCACCTGGACGCGCAAGACCGACATCCCCGCGTCGTGGGCCGGTTCGCAGGAGACGCCGACCCTGTACGTGCTCAACCTGGCCGACGGCACCGAACGCATCATGATGATCACCGCCTGCCCGGGCTGGGGCACCGACTCCGCCGGCAACAGGTACGGATGGAACACATCGTATTCCGACGACAACGGTGAGACCTGGACCGAATACCGGCACTGGCAGTCCAACCGCACGTACGACAACGCCAACAACGATGCCATCGTCGCCATGGCAAGCCTCGTGCAGCTCAAGGACTCCGACGGCAACGACATCCAGAAATGGATGGGCGTCTACCACAACTACGCGTACGTCAATTTCAGGACGTACCTCACTTTCGACGAGAACGGCGACGAGCAGTGGAGCGAATCGGAGCCGTATCTTGCGCAATGGCGCAGCATCGAAAGCGCATACCAGATGTGCGAGATCGGCATGTTCCGTTCTCCCGACGGCAAGCGGATCATCGGTTTGGCGCGCAGCCAGTCGCACAACAACCCGGCGACACTGATCTACTCTGATGATGAAGGCGAGACGTGGAGCAAGCCAATGGATCTGCCCGGCTCGCTGGCGGGCGAACGGCACAAGATTGCCTACGATCCGATTTCCGGCCGTCTGCTGGTCACGTTCCGCGAGATCAACTACGATCTCAACGGCAACAACCGGTTCGACGGCGGCAGCGACTGGAACGCCGGCGACTGGGTGGCCTGGGTCGGCACCTACGACCAGCTCATTAACCAGGAGGACGGCGAATACCGCATCCTGCTGGCCGAGGACTGGGCGAACAACGCGAAGTCGGGCGACACCGGCTACGCGGGCGTAGCGGTGCTCGACGACGGTACGTTCATCATGGACACGTACGGTCACTGGGACAAGGAATTCTCGCAGAACTGGCCCGGCGGCGTCACCACCGACCGCTGCTATATCAAGCAGGCGAAGTTCAAGCTCGGCGAGGTCGAATACGCGAACGGTCTCATCGACCGCAGCGGACTGAAGGCGGCAATCAAGCGGGCAGAGGCGCTGAATGCGGCCGACTACACGGCTGACTCGTGGGCGAAGATGGATGCCGCAGTGAAGGCCGCGAAGGCCGGAGACGCCGACGAATCCCTGCAACAGGCGCAGGTTGACGCGCTCGTCGCCGCCATCGATGCGGCCATCGACGGGCTGAAGCCCGCCGAGACGCCGGATCCCGATCCCGGCAAGGTGAGCAAGGACGAGCTGAACGCCGTGATCGCGCAGGTCAAGGCCAAGGATCTGGGTGGGTATACGGATGAGTCCGTCCGGGCGGTGCGTGATGCGCTTGCCGCAGCCGAGAAGGTCTCCGCCGATCCTGATGCGACGCAGGCCGAGATTGACGCTGCGCTCGCAAGTCTGAATGCGGCCGTCGACGGGCTGAAGGCCAAGGATGACGGTGACAAGCCCGGACCGGGTGATGGTGGCAAGCCCGGCGCGGGTGACGGCAAGCCCGGCGACGGCAGGCCGGGCAAGGGAGACGAGACCAAGCCCGATACCGGCGAGAAGGGCGGGCTGAGCGCCACCGGTGCCGGCATCGTTCCGATCGCCGTCGCGGCCCTGACGCTCATGGCCGGTGCGGCGCTCGCACTGGCCAAGCGCTGAGACGACATGGGGCGGTCGGCCCGTCGGACGGAGAATTTTCGTCCGGCGGGCCGATTATTTGCAGCCTCCGACCACAACACGCCCGGAGTGCGTAGCACAATCGTCGCGTGCGTTTGCGGGAATCGGCTCCATGGCGGCGTTTCATGAAATTCGGCATGCCGATCTTGCTGAGCACTCCGGGCGTGTCGCGATGGAATGCCGCCTGTTTAGTCAACATTCCGGACCGACGCGAGCCGCATAGGTCTTCGCTGGCAAATCCTCACTTATGGCCACGATTGCCGTGAGAAACTTATGGTATTGGCAGCGTGGCGTTGATAATGCTTGGCGCCGTGAAGGGATAGCGAGGTCTGCGACATGAGGAACCGTGTGATTCATCGCAATTCGCCGTTCCGTCTGCTCGCCGCGGCGCTCGCCGTGCTGACGTTGACCTTATTGGCGGTTATGGTGCCGTGCGAGGGAGAAGCGCACGCAGCCGCGCCCATCAAGATCGCATGCGTGGGCGACAGCCTTACGGACGGCTCCAAATCCAGTGGCGGCAAGAAAGGCGACACCGCATATCCGGCGTGGCTCGGCCGCATCCTCGGCAGCAGCTATGACGTGCGCAATTTCGGCGCCGCTGGTGACACGCTGCTGCGGGGCACGGGCCGGTCATATTGGGATTCGGCCGAATTCCGGCAGAGCAAGGAGTTCGCCCCCGATATCGTCATCATCATGCTCGGCACCAACGATTCCAAGGACGCCTACTGGAACGAGACACTGTACAGGACCGAGGCGAAGGAGCTGGTGAGGGTGTACCGGGATCTCGCCAGCCGACCGGTCGTGTATTTCGCGAGTTCACCGCACTCATACCGGGTCGCCCCCGGTACCAAATATGTCTCCGTCAACTCCGTGAACAGGTTACATCCCGTACAGGAGTCGCTGATCCGTGACGAGCGTTGGAACACCATCGACCTGTACGCGGCGACCGCGAACCGGCGGCAGCTGTATGACGCCGACGGCGTTCACTTCAACGACGACGGGTACCGGTTCCTCGCCGAGCAGATCGCAGGCGTCATGCACCGGTCGGCGCAGATCATCGGCTCCACCGGAAGGGAGCGGGTCATCGCAAACGAGACGGAGAACGGCGCCACGAAAAGAGCCGGCGTGGAATTCGGCCTTACCTCGCAGGGTACCGCCGCCGGGAACGCCGGCGATTCGTCCGATGGCAACGGGAAACGGGATGCCCTGCGCGGCTCCGATGCCGTCGTGGCCATCATAGCCATGCTGTCGGCGGGCATTACCGGAGCGGCGCTCGTGCTGGGCGGACGGTCGCGACACGCCCGGGTTGAAGGTGTCCGCTCGCGGTCGTATTCTATATGACTTGTAAACCACAGACCGTTGGTTGGAGTG
>ERZ1031095.778-NODE-778-length-10496-cov-5.382435_pt1 | contig 10496 bp, 29 predicted proteins | sample MGYA00517108_ERZ1031095 | MGnify/ENA primary metagenome ERZ1031095 (study PRJEB33719, sample SAMN04261275) | wastewater metagenome | biome: rural village; feature: human; material: feces | host: Homo sapiens | place: El Salvador | collected 2013-01-07 ... | reverse complement strand
CTCTAACTTTGCACCAGATTGCGCCGCATCAACATATTCTTTCACTACTGTATAATCTTTTGCGCTAGCAAACGCCCTTAGCTTTTCCAATTGTACCTTAATAGAATAACCATGCTTTTCTTGCTCCGCTGTCGAAACTCTTACATATAAACCCGTTCTCACGACTTCGCCTTCTCTTTTAAATAGTAGGGCGTACGATCATCCGTTAAACCGATCAAATAATCAGAACTGACCTCGAACAACCTTGCTAATATACGTAATTCTTTTGCACGCGGCAAGTTTACGCCGGCTTCCCATTTCGCTACTGTTGAATGCGTGCCGCCAACAATCTCGGCAAGTTCCGCTTGTGTTAAATTCTTTTCGATGCGCAATCTTTTGTACCTTCTGCCTAAATTTTGCATTTTTCATCCTCCTAATAATATGATAGTTTAGTTCAAACTATTGTACCTTCTGCATAAATTTTGCATTTTCTCATTCCTCCTAATAATATGATAGTTTAGTTTAAACTATTCTTTCTTGTGTTGCAAGCTAACTTTACAATGTTATTGATTTAAAGTCAAACTTTGTATTTTCAATAATTAAGAAAACTTAATAAGTTTTTTTGTGAAAAAGTGAATTAAAACTCTTGACGATCGATTTTAAATCAATTAAACTATGTTTGTAAAGTTGATTGATGTTAAATCAAAGGAGGAAAAACCTATGGAATGGCGCTATGTCGTAAAACCAATACAGTTAAAAAGACGGAGGATCGAATTGGGCGTTACTACAGAAAGGATGGCGAAAGTATTAAATATTCCGGAACATCAAATCATAAGTTATGAAAACAGAGAACGCGCTTGTATGCGTATATCGTACGAACTAGTAGAGGAAATGAGTTGGTTCTTACATTGTAAAGTGAGTGACATCGCTCATGAATGGGATTAATGTCAAATGCTTTGATCGCTTCGGTAACGAGATAGACGCGTCAAGTTATCAGCTTGCTGAAGAAATCACAAGTGAAATTTTCCTCATATTAGACGAAAGGATGATAGGGCATGACGAAGAAAGAGAAAGACTTATTCATCAAACTAATTAAAGAGAAGAAAAGCCAACTAGTGGAACAGCAACATGATTTATCAACGATTGGCGAACTAACACAAGCGCGAGCGGATAAAATTGGCAACGAACTGAAAGAGCTAACCGACACGTTACAACATCTAATTATCGGAGTGCAATGACATGGCGGACTTGTTCTTATTGTTAGCAAGTATCTTACTAATTTATGCAATCGAAACTAAGGAGGAAAAACGATGATTATCAAACATGACCTAAGCACAGAAGGAATCAAGAACTTTGAACACGAACATTTACTGTATACAATCGATGAAATGTTAAGAATGGACAACGAACGACGTTGGGCAGAATTGATTGTTATCACTCACTTTGAAAATTGGATGGAAGACGATAAGAAAGTAAATACAGCGCAAACGCTTATGTATCTAATTGAAATCGAGAAAGGGCGTTTAGACTGTCCGATGGGCAGAGACATGAGTTATATCGAACAATACTTACTTGTTAAATGGGCAAAAGAAGGCGTGCCAACTGTTAAAATAGCTAACCGCACGCGTCGAGACCCTAACACATTACGCCGTATTTTACGGCAACATGGCGTTGAGACAAAAGCACGTACTGCGCCCAAGCCTGTGGTTATTGTGACGCGTGACGGGCAACGCCTTGATGTGGGCAGCGCAAAACAAGCGTCGGAGACAGAGTGGTGCGACATTACAGCAAACGCTTTGCGAGTTCGTTTGTGTAAGCATCGAGTGTATTCTAATAAGTTAGCAACTATCTATTACAAGGAGGACGAGGAAAAATGGAACTAATCGCGCTAGCTGTTGTCGTTATATTAGGATATGTCGTTGCTTTGACATTAGATTATCGAGTGACAAAGAAAGAACAAGAAGAAATAGAACGTTGCAAAGGGGTTGACAAGTATTGTGATTATGACGATAATTAATACGTAAACTTGATTTAAAATCAAAGAAAGGAAAGATAAACATGGGAGACGACAAGATGAGAAAAGCGCACTACCATAACCACAAGACACGCTTTGACTTTAGTTCCGGCGAATATCGTACGGTTTACTACTTCTTTAACGGCGCTGATGGATATTACGAATGCCTCGATGTGTTCTGGGATCGTGAATACTACCGTGTGCTTAGCACACCTTACAAGCCAAACTACGGACATACAGTAAACCTTAAAGCGTTACAAGACGTTGACATCGCTATTCTGAAATCTATGCCGTGGGAAATTCGTGAGCAATATTGCAAACATCCGTTTGATGAAATTAAAACATTGTTAGATAGCTTAGGTTTTGAGAAAACGGAAGAATGGGAAATGAGTAAAGACGCTTGGCACAATCGCCCGTGGAGCAGAGAAATTTCAAGATTTTAAAAAAACTAAGGAGGAAAACATCATGCATACACAACAACAATTAAATTTTATCTGGGATTGCTATCAACACATGACGGAGGCTTTCAGACAACAAGTCACTTTTGTAGATTACGCGATCGGTAATTACGACGAATTTATTTGGTTTGGGGAGGAATCATGATGACACCTTTTGCAATGATAAACGGCGAATGTAAAGAAATAATGGTAGGCGTTACGGTTGACGGTCACATCGGCATAACAATCGATCCAGACCCGCTCGGCGCGACTTTTAGCTGGCAAACGATACGCTTAACGGAAGACGAAGCGAAAGCCGTACGCCGTGCGTTAATGACTGCAATTTCAGATAACAAACTTAGAAAGGTTGAAGAATGATGCTTACATTTTTAGAAATACTTCTCATCTTACTCGACGGGGTCGCTTTGATTGGTTTAGGCATTTGGGGATTAATCGAGGTAGAAAAAACGGATAGTTTAGTTTGGGCGTTGGCGCTTTTCTTATTAGCTATGATCGATATTGGCATTGGGATCACTGCTATCGCCGCACTTTTCATCTTATAAGGAGGAATCGACATGATATTTCTATTACTTTTACTATGTGGAATCACGATGGTAGGTTGCGGGGCGTGGTTGATGGTGTCGATAAAAGACGCGAAAACTTTGTTAGATTGTTATTTTGCAGTGTTGGCAGGTTTCTTCGGTTTGGGGTTCGGAATGTTATTAATTATTGCTAGTTTGATGACGTTATAGGAGGTAGAAAGATGAGTGCTTTTGTTGCAGTTGTTTTAGGGTTGTGTTTAGCAGAATTTTGGCATGGCGAATATGAAAACGCGAAATGTACCGTGTCGAGAGTTATTAGCCTGACCGGACAATATGGATGTTACATTTTAACCTTGCTTTATTTATACGTAACTCTAGTTTAAGGAGTGAGCGTTATGCGTCGAAAAGTTTACGCATGTTATAAGGATATCGAACAAGAATTTGAGATTGACAAAGAAATAGAAGAAACGTTACTTTGCCTGCTGAAATACTTCGGCGAAGTGATTATCGAAAGCGACGGGGCTGTTTTATCTAACACAAAAGGTCATAACGTACTAGGGTTTATCAAACCTAAGAATCTGAGCGAAAAGACACGAACACGTCACAAATTCAAAGGTCAAAAAGTTGCGAAATGGCGTTACAAACAAGAAACGGAGGAATAACAATGACTATGAAAATTTTATTAGTAGTAGCGATCTTTATCATAACAAACCACATCCAAAAACGACGCTACCAGAAGAAACTAGACAACCTAACATTTTTAGGCATGGCAGTAAAAAGCAAAGGTAAAAACGCACAAATCACGGTAGCGACTAGCGAAGGTATGTACGAAATGGAAACGGACAAAGAAATGTTTATCAAAAAAGTGAAAGCGGGATTGAAGGAGGAATTATAATGAGCGCGAATTACAGAGGTTGTAATATTGAACAGTTGGACAAAATGACGAAGGAAATGGAAAAGGTACTTGAATCGAAAGGCGTAACTGAACGAGAATATGTGCGTTTTGCCGCGTTAGCCGCGCTAGGATCATTCTATATAAAAGCGGAGGGAGGTATAACGGATGAAGACGCACTAGATATGCTTTTCTTGATGCTAGAAAGCACCGATGAAGAATGGGAGGAAGAATAATGGAGCGTGACATGTACGGCGACTTGATACTAGATGATTACTACAGCGACTATGAGCAAAAGATTTGCCCTGACAACTTAGCAGCACATATGAAAGAATGCTTAGACGTTCGTAGCCCTTGCGACATTCTGGCGGACTTGATAGACATTTTTCCAGATGAAGATTACAAATACAACGACGAACTAGCGAAAGTATTAGAGCACGCAAAGAACGCAATTAAAGCGGAGATAAGCACAGAGCGCGATATTGCAGACTACTTACAACTAACTTACGAACGCGTTGACGAAATTTAAGGAGGAAAAATAATGAAATCACATTCTAACGAACTCAATGAACTATTCAAGGCGATGGCGCAATTTCGATCAAAATTTAACCAGCCTATGAAAGACGCAAACAATCCGTTCTTCAAATCTAAATACGTACCACTAGAAAACATCACAGAAGCAATCGACAAAGCAATTGAAGGAACGGGCTTATCATACGTACAATACGCAACAAGCGAAAGTCAAGATGTTAGTGTATCGACGATGATTATGCACGAGAGCGGACAATATATCGAGTTCGAACCACTAACTTTGCCGGCTGTCAAGAGTGATCCGCAAGGACTTGGTTCGGCAGTGACTTACGCGCGCCGTTACGCATTAGCAAGCGTGTTCGGAGTTACGTCGGACAAAGACGACGACGGCAACGCATGCAGCGGTGACAACGCTCCTAAGAAAGCAAGCAAAACACATATCCAAACAGCACGACTGAAAATCAATCAACTAGCCGAGAAACAAGGGTTATCAGCGGATGAAGCAGAGCAAATGATTCTAAAACATTTCAAAGTAAAAGGTAAACTAGACAACGTAACAAATGAACAAATAACACAAATCTTGAACTATTTGAAGTCTGTGGAAGGCAAATAAATAACGTAACTTGATTTAAAATCACGTGGGCGGTGGGCTTTTCCGCCGTCCTTTTTAGGAGGTTAAAAACGTGGCAAACTTACTCTATTTAGCAAAAGTCAAAAGCATAGGCGGACGAGAAATGAAAGTAGAACTAGCGGAAGACTTAAACATCGAACGTTTACAGACAGTTTATCACGGACACGCAGGCGCACGATATTGTGAGTTGCGTTTTCTCGATCCGCGTTCTTTTTCTGTAGACCAACGCAAATACTACTATGCATTATTAGGAGATATAAGCGCGTTTACAGGGCATTTGATAGAAGAGGTAGATGATAATACCAGATGGAAGTTTAAAGCTCTCACAGGGCGAAATATAAGCCTCTCGAACGGTTCTAGCAATACGAAGGACGATGTAGTCTTGTTGACGAACATCGCGCTCGATTTAGCTTTTGAGTTGAATGTTTCGCTGTCTAACAAGATACCGATTCCAGATAAGAATCTAGAGTACTACTTTTACAAGTGTTTAACTCATAGAAAATGCTGTATTTGCGGCAAACATGCGGATATCGATCATTTCGACGAAACTGTAGGAATGGGGAATAACCGGGATAAAGTAGACAAAACGAAATTCACTTATTGCGCGTTATGCCGATCACACCACACAGAGAAGCGTACGATAGGTTTGACGGCATTTAGAAACAAGTACCACGTGTATGGTATTACGCTAAACGCAGAAACGATTAAACGATTGAACATCTAAGGAGGAATAAACATGTATGTAGTGGTTTCGAGCAATATAGTAAACGATAAAAGGATGAACGCACGTACAAAAGGGGTTTTGCTAGTGATTTTGTCATGCGACCAAGAAGAAAGAAACATGCAAACGATAGCGGATTTATGCCATCTAAACGTTAAAACGCTAAGAAAAGAAATTTCGCGCTTAGAAGAACTAGGTTATCTAAGACGTAAAAGAGAACGCGATAACGGCGTTTTCAGCGGTTGGACGTGGGAAGTTTATAACGATGTAACCGAACCGCATTGGGAATAATTTCCGATGTGCTATTTCTTGGACTGTCGAATCACACGACAGTCGTGTCACACGATACTCGTAAAACTTAACACTATAAGTAAGTGAGTATTTAAAGAAAGTGAATATATAAAGAATATATATAATGTGTAAAGGAGTGTACGGAATGGAAGGGAATGTGTTAGTCCGAAAAAGTGGAATGTATTCAAGAGTGCCGATTCCGCTCGTACGAAACAAAGAAATAAGCAACCAAGCTAAAATAGTGTACATGCAATTAGCAAGTCACAGCGATGGTTGGGTTATATACGTTAAGAAATTGGCGGAAGATTGCCAAATGACAGAAACAACACTAAGACGATATGTAACCGAACTAGAGCGGCATGGATACGTCGTCAGAGAACGTATAAAGAAAGATGGGTTGCTGAAGGGATACAATTGGGAGTTGGTAGAATACCCTAACCAACCTAAACGACAAGAACTAGAGTTAGACCAAGCAAAACAAACAGAACAATCGCAAAAAGAAAACGTCAAGAAAACGAATGCGGAACAACTGCAAGAAGATTTCGAGAAACTTTGGGAATTGTATCCTAACAAAAAAGGCAAAACAGCGGCTTTCAAAGCGTACAAGCGAGCAATAAAAGACGGCACGACAAATAAAGAGATACAGACAGGCATTGTAGCTTACAAAAAACAAATCGCTATCAATCACACTGAAAAACAATATATAAAACACGGTGGAACATTCTTCAATCAACGTTGTTGGGAAGACGAAGATTTGAAAGAGATCGTTGCCACACCTAAGCAACAAGAAATAAACGACAACTTTTCTGATATCGATCCAATGAACATGCAAGATATGTTTAAAAACAGATTCTAGGGAGGACGAACAATGTTATTACGAGGAACTATGCAAGATGTAGGGAACTTATTGAACTACCCTAAGCAACTGAATTGGTGCGAAATGAAACCAGAATACTTTGAGACAGAGGAACTACAAGAAATAGTATCCGCGTTGATGAGTGTAGAAGATACCGATACCCTCTTGCCTTTACTAGACAAACTAAACGAAGGCAAAGATATTTTCGAGACAACAACGATCGACAAACTAGAAATGTTAAAAGGTTGCGACGACAGCGGCAAACCTTACGTCTACGAACGCGTGCCGTATTTCAAGCACGCTCACTATCAAGCACTACTGAATGACGCGTGGCAAGAATACAACGCCAACAAAACTACAGCGGCACTAGCGAAAATAAAAGAGTATATGGGCGTCTTAGAAACGTGTTACATGCCAGAGAACGAAAGCACATTAGAAGAACTACAAGATAGATACTTAGCGCGTATCAACGAAAAAGAATCAAAGGCAATCCGCACTTACGATTGGTATGACACAGAAACAGGCGGGCTGAAACCGGGCGACTTAGTTGTTATCGGTGCGCGTCCGGCATGTGGTAAAACGCTCGTAGGTGTCGATATGAGCTTACGAGTATTGAAACGGAATAAAGATGTAGCGGTAGACTTCTTCACGCTAGAAATGGAACAAGAACGCTTATTAGACCGTTTCGTATCTAGTGAAACAGGAATCGATTCGAAATACTTTAATGATCCGTCAAACCTTACTAACGAGCAACGTCAAGAAATCGAACGAGTTTATAAGAGAATGGTTAGTGAGTACAAGTTGCGCGTGTTTGATTCGCACGAGGGAACACTCAACAGAATGATCCGACACATTAGAGAACGCGCTGAGTATGGTAAATATGTAGCAGTGATCGACTATATCGGACTAGTAGAGGTCGAGGGCGTAGGGAACTTCGAGAGCGCAACTCGGTTGAAAATCCAAAAGGCAACGCGTGAGCTTAAACTGTTAGCTAACGAGTTAGGAATTGCCGTGGTAGTTCTAGCTCAATTAAACCGAGCGAATGCACAGCGGCAAGACAAAACACCACTACTAACCGACTTGAAGGATTCGGGTAGCTTAGAACAAGATGCGACACAAGTTCTACTATTACATCGTGCAGAAATTAATCATCCGCGTCCGGACGTCGATCCGCTCCGTGATAGTCCTAAGTTGCTAATGATGTTAGAAAAGAATCGTGTAGGTCGTACGAAGAAACAAGAAATGTTCATGAACTATGCTTGTATGCAAGCAATCGAATGGGATACACGAGCAATCGGGAAAACTTTTGATGAATTTTAAACGAAGGACTTGATTTTATATCAAGTCTTTTTTATAATATAAGCGAAGATAAGGAAGGGGGATAGCGACATGAGAATCGAATACTTAGGCGAACACGGGAGTCGACGAGTAGCAGAGGATAAAAACGGACTAGAAATCATGTTAGTACAAAATGACAAGATCATCGTACGTTACGCAAAGCCTAGCCGTAAGTTACGCGCAAGAGTAGTGGATGGAAAGGTCGTAATGGAAGAAACAGAAAATAGCGGAGTTATCGAAATGCCTGTTACAAAAATTCTTCAAAAAAGTTGAGCTCCATACTTGATTTAAAATCAACAATCCTTTATAATAAGGGCATAATAAAGAAAGGGGAGAGCAACATGTTAACGAACCTTAGCGTAGAACAGATGGGCTTGTTGAGTTGGGCAGAAAAACAGGTGGAAGAAGCAAAACGTTTGGCGAAACAAGGAGGGAAATAATGAACGAACTACGTGCCTCTATTGAACACGACTTACGATCGAAAGGACTAGCGAACGAGATAACCGGACTTTATCATTCCGTTATCGGCGCTTGCGGCGTGGTATTCATGACAACGAACTCAGATATTTTGGTAGCCGTATCATCGGCTAGATGTGTAGCAGAAACGAACGTGGTGGACGAATACGTCACGCAGTTGGAAGATATGACGGATGTATTTGTAAACTACATTCAGGAGGGGAGGTAAAAAATGGACCTTGTTTCACGATACAGCGACGTCATTCTAAAAAAGATCATGGCAAAGATTCAAAAGGATAAAAAAGCAAAGGCGCGGGCCGAATTAGTTGAAATGGAAACGGCGGAAACAGGCGCAGGCGTCAGAACGTCAAGACATTGGAAAGCTGCCGCGAATAACGAGTTTTATTGCAAAGAGATTCAAAAAGGCTTCGAAGAAATGCGTGAGTTAGATAGGCAGACAGGCTGGAGCAAGAAACTTCATCAAGATCGTTTTAAATTCACGGAAAAATACAAAGAGATATTAGACAAATACATGGAGGATAGCGGAGCGACGAAAGGAGCAAAACAATGAAAATAGAGTTAACCGAACTAGAATTGTTACACGTTCTTGCGATGTTAGACGCTAACAATATTGAAGAAAATAAAATACACGCTAAGTTTATACGCCGTTTAGAAACGGGCGTAATAGACAAGTTACCACGTTTGCCAGAAACAGGCGAACTGATGGCAAAACTAACTAAACTAGATACGCTTGTAGTGTACGAGAAGTTCTTAGAAGTAGCAGAAGAGTTAAAATTAGTCACAATATAGTGAGGCGAGGGTTATGCTAAAAGGTACGATAAACGGAGAGGAGTATTTGGCAATACTAAAAGAGAACGGCTTAGTACGTAGTTCAACCGTTCGCGTTTTAGAAGAACAGATAGCGATACTAAACAGGCACGCAGAAGAGGCTATGAAGCGCGGCGATATCAAAGGCGCTAGTGAGCTACAGCAACTAGCTGAGACGACAAAGTGGGAAGCGATAGAACTTGCTGAGGTAGAAAAAGCGCAAGGCTATTCGTTTATAACAGACTGACGCCTCACATAATCGATTTTAAGGGGTCTAGCGTGCGATTTAAGACGTTTTAAACTATTTCAGGTGTAATTATCCATGAAAGGGGTAAAGATGAATGAGCGAGATTTTAGAGGGCAATTATAAAATGAATGAGTTTCCGGTTGGCAGCGTGATAGAATCATACAACCCTTGCAAGTTGGATAAAATAGTCGTAGATTTTGAGACGGCAGCGGACGGCGTAGGGATATACACGGTGGAGTTCGTCGGCGATTCGGAAGGGATAAGAACAGAATTTACACAAGAGTATATCGAAAGCGAGTGCCACTTGAAAGAAGGCGAAGGGGATGAAAATTGACAAAGGAGACAAGATTGTTTGCAATTGTGAGGCATGGGGTATTATCGAAGAAGTCGGCGTAGTGTCGAACGTTTTAGAGGGCGCTAAAAACAAATACGTAGTAGACCTTGACGATGGTTATAGCTATTTACTGCAAGAAAACGAGGTTAGAAAACTGTAGTAACTTGATTTAAAATCAACAAACCGTTATTTTTAAGGAGGAGTTCATTTGTTAAACACTGTTATTTTACAAGGACGATTGACGAAAGATGTAGAGCTGAAACAAACAAGCACGGGTAAAGAGTTTGCTATCGTTTCGATTGCAGTTCAACGTAGCTACAAAAATCACGAAGGCAATTATGACGCTGACTTTTTCGATGTGTTGTTTTCAGGTAAACAAGCGGAAAGTGTAGCGAAGTT
>ERZ1031095.771-NODE-771-length-10539-cov-5.072205_pt1 | contig 10539 bp, 11 predicted proteins | sample MGYA00517108_ERZ1031095 | MGnify/ENA primary metagenome ERZ1031095 (study PRJEB33719, sample SAMN04261275) | wastewater metagenome | biome: rural village; feature: human; material: feces | host: Homo sapiens | place: El Salvador | collected 2013-01-07 ... | reverse complement strand
TGAGGTAAACACCATGTATCAACGTATCCGGGATCTGCGGGAGGATCGTGATCTGTTGCAAAAGGATGTTGCGGCGTATCTGAAGTGTACACAGGTCTGCTACTCCAATTATGAGACCGGCAAGCGGGATATCCCCACCGAGGTGCTGATCCAGCTTGCCGGTCTCTACCATACCAGTACCGATTATATTCTCGGCCTTACGGACGACAGCGCCCCTTCCATTCCCCGTAAAGCGTAAAACTGCCCCCAAAGCAGCGCGATTTGATGCGAGCTGCTTTGGGGGCAGTCTGTTTGATATAAAAATATTTCACTATAGCCCCGCATGGAAAGGTTCTTGTAAACGCGTCCATACGGCATCATCTATGCAAGAATGATTCCTCTCGTCTCACCAAAGCTTCCAGAAAACAGAGCAAAAAGAAAGTCCAACAATCATTCGAATCAACGAACAATTCTGAGATTTTCAATGTCTCCGGCGGGGGCAACCCCATACTCTGTCTTCAGAAAGGGATTTTAAGTCCCTCGTGTCTGCCAGCCTTCGGCAAAGTCTATTTTCGTTCGTTGTATCGTTTAATTTCTCATTGCGAGAGAGATTTTCCCTTCGCGAGCGAGAGGGATTCGCACTTTTTTGATGAGACGATATTACCACATTTTTCGTCCCATGTCAACCATGTAAAATTGTTTCATCTTGTCGTGCTTGATCTTCGGAGCGTCCGGGACCCGGGGCTGCCGCCGGGGCGTTCGCCCTGCCCAGATGCGCTCCTCAGGGTGGGTGATGAGGGGGGTGGATGATGGATTGATGGACGGAATTGAGTGACGGGTTATTGCTGATTTTTGAAGTGATTGAAGCTGTTTTGATGTGCTGACTGACTTGATTACTTCTTGTCTATGATGTTCGTTGCTGTTTATTTGCTCAGTCTCCGCTCTCCCCTGCCGTCCTTTTGCTAAAATTTCGCCGGAAATGATTTTGAGGGATTGAGTAAGAGACAGGCATATTTTGTTCGATATGAAGCAATTGTTCTATTATAAAACCGTATGGATAAAGTTTTGTAACTCCGTCCACACGGTTTGAGGTTTTGAAAAGATTACTTTAGTTCATGCAAGATTCAACAGCAAGCTTCAAATTTTTTAATTTCGTCTTTTTCCCATAGAACTATTTTCACACTACAAAAACACTGAGGAAGCACGGTTCTGTTAACCCGTTATCCTTAAATATTATTCTTTAAATCAAAAAACGCCTACAACAGAAAAGCAGATTTACTGTTGCAGGCGCATATCTTTACTTCAGTTTTTCCAGGATTTCGTCTGCACTCACGCCGCTGGCCAGCAGCTTTTTCAGCACGTCCTCTGCTTCAGCTTTCTTTGCAGATTCTGCTGCTTTGGTTTTAGCTTTGACCTTTTTGACTTCGATTCTGGCGATTTCCTTGTCGATAGCTTTCAGCGATGCCTTCTTGGTTTTCAGGTCAGCTTTCAGCGCATCGATGTTCGCAGTAATAGATGCAATTTCAGCGGCAACGGCTTCCTTTGCGGACTGCTTTTCAGCGATCTGTGCAGCAAAGTCAACGGTTGCTTTTACGGTCTTAGGTTTGTTCTTGCTGCCTTTGGGACGGGGCATAAGGGACACCTCCGACATTTTTATGGCTTCAGTATAGCACCATTCCTATATGTTCTCAAGACATATTATATTGATTGAATACGCTCAATCTTTTGCTTTTCCTACTTCTATACATCCAAACATCTTTTTTCTTGAGGCTGCAAGTCTTTTTTGGATTATCTGCATTTTTTTATAATTTCGTTCCAGCTTATCAGGAGCAAAATCCGAAACATAGATCTTATATTTTACTGGTTCAGATATTTTTTCTTTCATCTCCAAGCACCTCAAGTCCCTAGTTTCTGTTGCTCATACATACATTGAATTTCATAAGCAAGATATAGTTGTTTTATATATGGAACCAGTACCATATTTAGCATAGTGTCAACATCTTCTGCATCACCAAATCCATCTTCAAAATTCGCACATACTTGCAACAGCATAATAGGATGTTGCTCCACACTATATGCTAAAATCCCCAAATACTGCTGCGTTCCATTTCTGCGTTGTGAATCTTCAAACAATTGCTTTATTGTATTACGATTTTTGATATAAATTTCTCCCCGGTTTCCTACATGTTCTTTATCTTTTTTAACTTCTGATAAAACTCTAGCAAAGAAAGGGTAATCATTGGGTTTTCCATTTACAATATCTGAATGATAATATTTCGTCCGATGCCGTTCAGGAATTGCCCCAAACGCTTTATATGCAGTCATTTTGCAATAAAGGCCTTTTTTGCTATCTTCAAAATTCTGGACTATGCTAATCTTAAAGTTTTTTTCATTATAATATTCACGAAAAGCTTCATACACGGATGAAACAACGGCTTATGAGGTGTTGTCCAAAATATTCACAGTTTCCTGCAGCTTCATGAGGTCAAACATATCATCTCCAGTTAAATCGATAACCGTTGCATATTGTTCAAGAACATTTGTTACTAAATCTGCCCGCTTGTATTGTTTTGTTCGATGTTGATTTACCACCAGCATTGATAAAAGAATTATACAATATACTGTAATTCCACCCCAGTTAAGCTTTTCATTTATCATAGCATATGCAGATGCGTAAAATGCAAAAAAGCGTTTATTAAGCACTGAACAACTGAACTTGATAGTGTACGATACAAAATTGCAAGCAATAACCCTATACCGCTTTGCTTTCGTATTTCTCTTCTACATAATACAGTGATTTTGGCCAATAATTCTTTTATTTTCATCATTCACGGAGTCCTTCACTTCCCATTGAAGTATTCCCACATCATCTTATTTGAATTGTTTGAACTGTTTTGCCCCTGTTGAATGTACGCCACTATAACTCTGTCCTTATCCTTATGCAAAAAATTTATCTTCCAGCATCAGACACAGGCAGTGATAGATAGGCAGATGTAGTTCTTGAATCATATAAGTTTCTGTCTGCGGAGCTTTGATGCACACATCGCTCATATCTTTCAGTTTGCTGTCTTTTGCTCCGGTTAAACCGATAACCTTCAATCCCTTTGCATTAGCAGTAGTCGCTGCAAACAAAACATTTTTACTATTACCGCTGGTCGAAATACCAAGGAACACATCACCAGCTTTACCATATCCATTGACCTGCTGTGCAAAGCAGAGCAACGGCTCACAGTCGTTCATGTACGCGGTGGACAACGCTGGGTGTCCATCTAATGCAATCGCAGGAAGTGCTCCCTGTAAGTTTTCAGCAAGAACAGAACCAAACTCTTGATTTTCAGCCATAAGTTTTTCCGCGAAGAGAGTTTCTGGCTTGCGAGGCATTTTGAAGCCTTTCATCAGTTCGCCGACAATATGTTCGGCATCTGCTGCGGAGCCGCCATTGCCAGCCACGAGCAGCTTTCCACCATTTTCATAGCACTCTTCCATTATAAGATATGCCGTGATAATGTCATCTTTTGCCGATTCCAAAGAAGGGTATCGTTCCACCAACAGATTGATGTGCTTCATCAGTCGATTTTCAAGTTCACGCATTTTATAATTTTCTCCTAGTTCAGATATTGATCCACAAAGTTTTTCAGAGATGATACTGTTACGGTCTGACCGTAAGTTTCATTTCCAATAAGGGCGGTCCGGCAACCGGCATTTTGACCTGCTCTAATATCGTTTTCGCCATCGCCGATCATCCAAGACTGTGCTAAATCAATGTTGAAATCTTGAGCAGCTTTCAACAGCATCCCCGGCTTTGGTTTGCGGCAGTTACAATCAAACTTCAACTCTGGACGCTCTCCTTCATATCCCTTATGCGGATGATGCGGGCAGAAATAGATAGCATCCAAATAAGCTCCTTCTTTGCCCAGAAGTGTCTCCATTTTATTGTGGATTCTTTCCAGCTCTTCAAAAGATACTTCCCCGCGAGCAATCACGGGTTGATTTGTGACAACGATTGCCAGATACCCAGAAGCATTGATTTTCTTGATAGCATCCGCTACACCGTCCAGAAGTTCAAACTCGTCAATGTCGCGTAGGAAACCCACATATTTATTGATTGTGCCATCGCGGTCAAGGAATACTGCCTTCTGCTTGTTTTGCAGATTCTTCCCGGAGACACGTCCTGCCTTGTAATCCTCACAGACAGCATAATAACGCTCTGGTGTACCCATGTCCTTCACATATTCCGGGCTGTCATAACAAAACATTTTTCCTGTGCCAGCGAGGGGTTTTAGAAGCTGACGATCCAAGTCAACTTTAATAGGCTTTCCGTTTTCTCCGACTGCACCAACCCTGTCTGCATCAATTCCAGACAGCTCTAGAACTTTCGGATTGATAACATGGAGACCAGCGTTTACACGATTTCGATAGTATTCTGGGCGAGAATCCTCTTTTGCCAGCCATTGTTCAACTGCACCATTTTTATTGGCGACAAGTAAGCCGCTATCATACGGATGGCTGTTTGGATGCGTGAAGAGCGTGACCAACCCGCCATGCTCTTTGTGGAAAGCAACAAACCGATTAAAGTCCACGTCAAACATAGCATCGGCATTTAGCAGTAGAAAATCTTCTTTCAGATTTAATTTGAAGAGTGCACCAGCATTACCTAGTGGAGTGTTTTCTACGAGATACTCAATTTTCACACCCCACTTACTGCCGTCTCTGAAATGCTCTTCGATTTTTTCGTGCAGATAGGACACCGTAAGAATAATATCCTGAAATCCCTGCGAAGCCAAAGAACACACCTCACGCTCCAGTACAGGAATACCGTCGATTGGAATCAACGGTTTTGGAATATCAGGGAATAACTCGGAAATTCGAGTACCGCGCCCACCGGCCATGATAACAACTTTCATCTTACATCCTCACCTTATTTCCGATTTTTCGAGAACATTTGCAATATTTGCTTTATGGTTTTTCGATGTATGAGCAAAATGACAACCGTAAAAACGATTCCGTATACAAAGAAGCCAGCAATTTCATTAGGTATTGCAGATACAGTATAAAAAGCTACCAGCATAATCAGCAGATACCAAAGATTTTTCTTGCGGTCATAGCCGATTGCTTTTACAAAGTATTGTTCAATTAATACATACCAGAAAATCATCGTGATAATTGACGCAATCGAAATAGAAATCGTTGTTCTAAACACAGTGTATGCAATCGCATTGGCAATGCCAGATATAACTAAAACCATGATGCTTTTTAGGAAATAATCGAAGTTCTTTCCTAGGACTTTATAATAGTTGTGCATTACGACTGTGATGGCAGAGCTAATCGCCAGCCCCGGAAAAATCACGCGGAAAATAATAAGAGAACTTGTGTATTTAGGTAAGAACCACTTAACGAAGATGCACAACGGAAAATATGCAATATTAGCAGCAAAAACGAAAGACAAGATAACACTTATCAGGATGGGATAATTGTTTTTTATGCTCTCTAAATCGACCCGTTTCAAGGAGGGATATAAAACTGTCGAAATGGCCGATGTTGCTACCGTAACAAGTGAAAGCATATTGTATGCAAAAGCATATACTGCATACGTCGCGTTATCGAATAGTACGTTTACAAATTGACGGTCCAAAGTCAAAATCAATGTGGAACATAAATTTGCAAACAACAACGGGAAACCAATCTGAATTAAATGGACGATTTCAGGAAATGTGTCCCACATTTTCTCCGAACGACCAAAGGAAATGTCCCGATATGTATAGATATACCACATTGTCAGGAGAAAATTTGTTGCAATTAACGCCACAACATATATTTTGTAGTTGATTTCCGAACCTTGCTTATAAAGCATATACAGTGCCACTGCAATCAAAATGTTACAAAGAGACTGTAATACTTTTCTAAAAGAGAACTCATTGAACCGCTGTGTGAACTGTGATATTTGCTGAAAATAACCTGTGATGTTTACAGCAACCATGTCCAGCCCAAGCATCAGTACGATAAACCGATAGTCGCTTGTACTGAGAAAAAGACTTATCACTATCAGAACTACCGCAAAGAACGCATGAACGGCAATGTACCACTTGAAAAAAGCTCTGAATTTGATCCTTTTTAATTGCCCGTAGTCCTTCCCACCGTAATCAAGAACGATGCCATCTATGATTCCCATGCTGAAAAATCCGATGTATGTCGTGTACAGAGAGAATGTTTTATACATTCCATAATCTTCGATACTTAAAATTTTAGGAATCAGAAAACCAACAACCAACCCCGACACAATGGTTGTGCAGTTACTCAAAGCTACTCCTATAATGCTTTTGAGCGTTTTGTTTTCACTTTGCATTATATACTCCTGCGGTTTTCAAAGAATCTTCAAGAATAAAAGAGTCAACGCCATTCAATTCGTCTTTAAATATTTCCGGATGGGTTTCAATCGTCTTATAAGTCACTTTTGAATAGTCCAAATGTTTCAGTACGTCAATGATTTCCGGCTTGAAACGATATTTTAGAATCTTAGCAGGGACACCGCCGACGATTGCATACGGAGGGACATCTTTATTTATTACAGACTTTGCACCGATTACAGCTCCTTGTCCAATATGTACCCCAGACAAAATCGTTGCACCATAACCAATCCAAACATCATCGGCAACTATGATTTTTCCTTTGGAAAAATTTGCAGCATAAACTCTGTTTTCAGGTCGGAACCGTTCATACGGAAATGTAGAAGCATATCCTAGCTCATGCTCGCCAGCCAACAAGAAATACACATCATCGGCAATCGAGCAATAATTTCCTATTTCCAGGCCTACGATTTCAGATGGCTCATGATCAAAATTGTTGGCGTTTATAATTCCATAGGTTTCCTTGCCAACCTTGATACAATCTAAGTTGCACAGCAGACCCACACTTGTATGGTTGTGTTGGTTTCGATTTTTCCACGTTAAATTTAGCACTGAAATTTTCAAAGCTCTTTTTAGCTGTCGTAAAGCATATTTCATTTACATACCAATCCTTATTTCAAATCTGCGATTTCCGACAAAACATCTAAGAATAAAGCATAAAAGAAGGTAAAAATAGTTTTCGAGATTAAGCCACTCGGTCATGGTTCCGGTTGCTGTTATAAAAGTGGAAAATGTTCCCCATACCTTGCATAGTAAAAGTAGTTGAAAAAAACGATCCTCTTTTACGGCACGGTCGATTGAACTAATGAACCATATCATTATTTTGGCATTGATTGCGAGTTGGATAGGCGCAAAGAAATATCCAAAATTATAGACGGCAGTTGTGATAAATGTAGCTGCATAACGGATTTGATGTTTAATGTCAACACCGACGATATAACTATCTCCGTATTTTTTCATCAAATGGTACATACCAATGCTAACATCATATGGACTTTTTCCTGTGAGAATCGCGTCAAATTCAGCAAGCAAATTATGTCCAAACAAAGAATTTCCAGATACCGTATCGGCTTCAGCAGACCACCACAAATGATTTCCAAGGCCAAAAGCTCGATTCATAAAGACCTGAAAGGCAATGGAAGCATCATCGGCTGTTCCAGATGAAATTACGCTAAAAACAAATAGCGCGACCACACCAAGAGCAATTACAAGGCCCAAAAGAACATATTGCGGCTTGATAACTTGTCGAAGCGTTTTAAAATTAACTTTAGAAAGCAATACAGCCACAGCGATAAAATTCAATGGGATGTCAATAAGTCCTGACATTTTATAGCCAAGCATAAACCTTACGATCATTGTGCTGAGAACCAGCAAAACACATATTCTGCGGAAATGCTTTTTGTCGATATGCACATAAGCATATCCTAAAAGATACATAGATGTTCCCAACAAGTTGTTGATCGTTGAAGCCATTGGTAATCTGGAGTAGGTAGTATAATAATTATAATGTGTGATAACCGAAGTCATCATGGGGATACCAGAGACGAGCATATCCAATATGGTATACCCTGCAAGAGCAATCGTTAATAAAAGAGAACTATAGCATACCAGCGTGGACAAATTAGTTGATTCTAAAATGACAGCATCTCTGGATATGGACATTTTATTTTTGCCAAAGCAAACCAAAAAGAAGAGGAAAATATCGACATATAGAATGAAGAGTGGAGTTGACTTTGCAACATAATAAGTAGTTCGTCCTAACTCGTTGACGTAGACACCAGTATTTAAATATATGGTTGAGGCAATCTGCTGGGCAAATGTCAACATTGTCCATACTAGCAATATGGCGCGTGCTCCATAGATTTGAATTATTTTTAAGCAAAAAAAGCAGGCTACTGCAATCAATATTAAGTCAATCAGCCACATGAAGTTTCCTCTTTAACATATCGCTTGCCCATCAAGCCCTTCTTATAGTCCGACATTGCTTGAAAAATTACTTTTTCATTAGAATTTTTTAAAATTCCACCGAGTCCTCGTACAAGTCTGGTGCATACAGAATACCACCAGCATTTTTTGTTGAATCTGTACTTTTTTATGACATAAAAACGGTTACGTACATTATAATAAATGCTTAATTTTGAGTCGCGTCCAGCCGTCCGGCCAACCTTATGATATACCCGGCCTGTGCGATCCGCAGAGAATAATCCATATCCTCGTAGTACATAAAGTATTCTTCAGCCCAATCGCCAACCGTTTCCAAAATCTTACGCGACATTAAAAGGCAACAGCCGGATGCATAGTTGCAATATTTGCTTTCCGTGTCTAAACCGTTACTGACTGTGCAGCGGTTAAAATTGATACGTCCGTCCGCATACCAAATATCGTGAGGCTCTGAGTAAAAATAAATGGATGGGGTAACAACCGTATTTTCATCCGCTGCATCAACCATTCGAGACAGAAAATCCGTTTTTACCTCTGTGTCATTGTTAAGCATCAGAACATAATCTGCCCCCTTATCAAGGGCATAATGGATTCCTAGATTGTTTCCAGCGGAAAATCCGTTGTTTTCAGGTGCGAGAATAACTACACAGTCTTTATTTTCTGCTTTTAATTTTTCATAAGAGCCATCTTGCGACAGGTTATCAACCACAATGATTTTGTAATTTGAATAGTCAATCTGACGCAAGCTGTTAATGCAAGCAGTGGTATCTGTATAGCCTTTATAATTCAGGAGGACGATGTAAATTAAAGGTTCTGTCATATCAATTCACTTTCAAAATGGACTCATAAAAATGATGTACTTGGAAAGCAATCTCATCCCATGAGAACTTTTTCAAATACTCTTCCGCCAAAGCACGGTGCGCCGGATAGTCATATTCTCCCGAAACGATTTTTTCCATTTGCTGAACAAGTGTGGCAGGGTCGGAGAGGGAAAAGAACATTCCGTAATCACCCGATACTTCTCTGTTTGTAGGAATATCGCTTAATATCAACGGCAGATGATTCGCCATGCATTCTAGTTGCGTTGATCCAAATCCTTCATATATGGTTGGAAAAATATACGCAGCAGCATTCTGGTAAAGTTTTTGAACATCGCCGGAATCAATATACCCTGTGCAAATAATGTCTTTGCTATACCCCGATTGTTTAATTTTTTCTTCATAGGCATCAAATCCATATCCCGGACGCCCGGCTAGAACCAGCTTATATTCATTGGGGCAGACTTTTTTCAGTTGAATGAAGGCATCAATCACAATGCCAAGATTCTTTCTTTTTTCAATTGTACCAACAAACAGGAAAAAGTCATTGTTATCCAAACTAATTAAGGCATTTGTGTGGTAAGAATCTGTAATATTTTTCTTTTCGTACTCATCATATAACCCAGGATATGCAACCTTGACTTTCGAGGCATATTGGGGCCATTTGGAAATTATTTCATTCTTTATCGAGTGAGAAACTGTCAGAATCAGATCCGCATGGCACATTGCATATCGAATTATAAATCTGCTGTAAAACCTATATAATACAGGAAGTGATTCCGGATAAATAAAGGACACAAGATCATGAACTGTTACAACATATTTTGATCGCTTATTTTTCCTGAAGGGCATCAAGTAATTTGTAAAATGCACAATATCATACTGCGCGCTCATATCGCGATACTTTTTGGAGTTAATGTGTTTTATATATGCTATTCGGGCACTCTTTTTGGAGTTATTCTTTGGTATAAAAGTCGAAACTTCGACTTTTTCACAAAGACTGCGTTTTCTCAGATTATCATATAAATACTTACTGTACTTTCCAATTCCAGTACCAACATGAATCTGCATTCCGTCATCGATTAATATTTTCATACTATTTATTCCGTTATAATTTATTGATGTTGCTTAACAATTTTCGCTGGGTTTCCGGCAACAACGCAATTGGCGGGTACATCATGCAAAACAACGGCGTTGCATCCGATGATTGCATTGTTTCCTATCCGGATATTGCCGAGGACACACGCTCCTGCACCGATCATCACATTATCACCAATGACTGGGGCTTCTCCTCCACATATGCCCTCCGACCATTTGGAGCCGATTGTAACGTGCTGGAATATTGTGCACTTTGAGCCGATTTCTGTTTTAGGATGAACCACACATCCAAGTCCTCT
>ERZ1031095.768-NODE-768-length-10557-cov-6.571796_pt1 | contig 10557 bp, 9 predicted proteins | sample MGYA00517108_ERZ1031095 | MGnify/ENA primary metagenome ERZ1031095 (study PRJEB33719, sample SAMN04261275) | wastewater metagenome | biome: rural village; feature: human; material: feces | host: Homo sapiens | place: El Salvador | collected 2013-01-07 ... | reverse complement strand
ATTTTATAAATGTTTTCTAATTCGGACATAATCCGTCCATATTTACAACATATAATAATCATTGTAAAAGGAAGTAATTCCTTTTTCATTATTCCCTTTTTATTAATAAACATTTTCATAACTAAACTCCTCGGAAAGAGCCTCATTACTTTGTTTAGAGCGAAGTAAAGGGGCTCTTTCCATTTCTTTAGTTAAAATTAATACAGGTATTGTATTTTGGCTGGGATTAATAGTATAATAGTACTTAAGACAGGGGGACTCTTATATGAAAAAACAAAAGAAAGTAAAAAGACGCAGTATAAGGTCTAAGCTGGTCACAAGCTTTGGATTTATACTGATTGCAACAGTTGCTATCGTTTTCATGAACATTAGCGCAAATACGCAGATTGGCAAATTCAATAAACAGCTTACTGCGGAGATGGAGCTGGCAGAGGATAACCAGAAAATGCAGGTCTGCTTCCAGCAGGTTCAGCTGTATAGTAATCTGTGCTACACATCATATGGTACAGCAAATGAATCAACCATGCAGGATGAACTTCAGTCAAAGCTTGATGAACTCAGGACTGATGTTGAGGTAATGTCTGCAAAGGCACAGGAGATAGATTCTGAGGAAATCAATACTGCCATGGAAAATCTTGTCCGTGCGATGAATGATTTTATTGATTACTGTCAGGGCATATATGACACCAGCGTGGCAAGAAACAATGTCAAGTGTGGCGCACTGGTAAATGGTATGTATGATTTTGTAGCTGTTGTAGATAAGAGAGTGGAAAGCTTCCAGGATGAGCTGGACACCCTGAATGCGTCAGTTGCAAGACATTCTGCAGTCAGAATAAACGGAACAACTACATTTAATTGTGCCTTACTGATTGTAGTTGCAATATTTGTCATATTTGTGCAGTTTATTCTGGTACAGACGATTGCAAAGCCGGCAAAGAGTGCCAAGAAGCAGCTTGAAGAATTGTCACAGACCATCAAGGATGGGCATGGTGAATTACATAGAAGAATTCACATCAAATCAAATGATGAGATTGGCGATTTGTGCGATGGTGTCAATGATTTTGTGGGAATCCTCGAAGAGGTAATGGGTACAATCACAACGGTAAGCAGCAATGTAAATACATCCATAGGCATGATTAATCAGGGAATTGAGACTTCTAATGAAAATGCTGGTAATATCTCAGCAGTTATGGAGGAGCTGGCCAGCTCAATGGATATGGTTTCAAGCTCTGCGGATCAGACCGCACAGGGAACTGCTGATGTAGACAATGCAGTTGCAGATATGGCTGATGCTGCCAGGGAAGGTCATGATTTTGTAGCTGAGGTTAAGGAGCGTGCTGTAGAGGCGAGAAAGGGCGCCCAGTCACGCCGTCAGGTTATAAACGAGAATATCAGCAGACAGAAAGAGGTCATGAGCTCTGCTATTGATGAGAGCAGAAAGGTTAAGGATATTGAGAGCCTTACCGAGGATATTCTTTCCATTGCGGCCCAGACCAATCTGCTTGCTTTAAACGCTTCCATAGAGGCTGCTAGAGCCGGTGAAGCTGGAAAGGGATTTGCGGTTGTAGCAGATGAAATCAGACAGCTTGCCGATTCTTCAAAGGAGACTGCAAACAATATTCAGGGAATCTCAGCAGGTGTTATCGCAGCGGTTGAGAGACTTATAGATAATTCCAGTGAACTAATGGAATTTGTGGGAACAGATATAGTTGAGGACTTCCATAAGTTTGAGCAGATTGCAGATTCTTATGACAATGACGCTGATAAGATGGGCAAAATGATTGATGATTATGGAGAAAAGGCGGAGCTTATAAAGGCTACCACGGCAGAGATGTCCAATAATGTCAACGACATAGCAAGCACTGTGGGTCAGTGCGCAGAGGGTATCGAATCGGCAGCCAAGGATACATGTACACTGGTGAACCTGATTCTGGATATCAAGGGACAGTCTGACGATAACACATCTAATATGGAGACCCTGAGCGGCGAGACAAAGAGATTTGTAGTTGACGGTGAAGCCGAAGAGTCAGTTTAGAAAAAGATAATACAGAAAAGCTGCCATTGGCAGCTTTTTTTGTATGTATGCGCCTTGAGGCGTAGTTTTCTAATAGTTGAAAAGCCCATGATCAACCCCTTGCAGCAGGAAGAATACAGCCAGGTCCAAGTCTAAACCTCTCTGACAGGCAGATAAATTCTATATATCCATTCAGACCAAAATCTTAACAAACATCACATAAATTTATAGGGCAAATATGAAGAAACACGAAAAAATAAACACTAGGTACAAAAAAGAAGCAAATTAACGAAAATAATTAGCAAATATAACGTATTGTTTTTCTGAGATAAAAGTACTATATTGAAAACATCTGATGAATTACCAAATAAGACCAGTAGACAGACAAAAATCACAAGGAGGAAGTAAAATCTATGTCTTTAAAAGGTACTATGAAAAATAAGCTGGAAAATATGCACTTGAAAGAAAGGATAGATTATGGCTACAAAATGGTCATTACTATGATGCTAGTTTCAGGATTGATTTCGATTGCGGTCATAGGTGTGCTATTTTCCGACATGATGCATTATGTAAATAAAGTAAATGCAGCGGACCAGGCAGTGAAGGTCTGCCAGATTAACGTCAGCGCGGCAGCGAGGAATATCAGGGAAATGGCATTGAATCCGGACACATCATCTTACGATGGTTATGAACAGGGCGTGAAAACCTTACTGGAAGAAGTTGATGGAGAACTAAAGATTATAAAAAAATCAGGAGCCGTACCGGATGAGCTTTATCAGGAATATGCCGAAGCCATTAATGAATGGGGAAATTCTGGTTATTCCATTATGGAAGAAATAAAAAATGGGCAGCAGGACCAGGCGGTGGATGCAATTCTAAATGAGTGTACACCTGCATTAAATAAAGTTGTTGAGATTGTCGACCAGATGGGAGAGCTGACAGACCAGGAAAGCCATCAGGCAGTTATAAGTACAGAAATATATGCAGCAATAGGAATAGCAGTTATCGTTATCTGTCTGTTATGTGCATGGAAACTGGCTAAGAGAACAGGAAACATCGTACTTGATACAATTCTTGAACCGTTACATGCAATTGAGGACGTGGCGAAGGAATTAACTGAAGGAAACCTGCATAGTACATTGGAATACCGTTCAGAGGATGAGATTGGAAGGCTGGCACACAGTATGCGTAAGTCCATCCGTATCCTGGGTTCCTATGTAGATGATATTGATCGTGCCATGAAACTTTTTTCGGAGGGATATTTTGATGTTAAGCCGGAAGTAGAGTGGAAAGGCGATTTTATTGGTATTTTACAATCTTTTATGGAATTTGAGGAAAGCATGGCAGCAACAATTAGAGGAATCCAGAATGTATCCGGTGAGGTTTCCGATGCCGCAGAACAGGTGGCATCAAGTTCTAATGATCTTGCAGATGGTGCGACCAATCAGGCAGCTGTTGTGGAAGAACTGACAGCAACTGTTGCAGGCGTATCCGAACAGGTAGAAGCGAATTCAGGTACCGCCAAGGAGATTAGTGGAAGAGTGGATAAGCTTGAAGATGCTATCTGGGAGAGCAATGGAAGGATGCAGGAGATGGTTTCATCCATGCATGAGATTAATAAAGCTTCTCAGGAGATTGACAAGATAATATCAACTATTAATGAAATTGCATCCCAGACCAATCTGCTTGCATTAAATGCATCAATTGAGGCAGCTAGGGCAGGAGAAGCTGGAAAGGGATTTGCTGTTGTGGCAAATCAGGTAAATATGCTGGCAGATCAGAGTGCACAGGCAGCGCAGGAATCTGCTACATTGATTGAAACATCCGTAAAAGCAGTTGAAAATGGTATGGTTATAGCAGAACAGACCGCGACACAACTTGAAGAAGTGGCAGAAAGCTCCAAAGAGATTACACAAGAAGTAACAAATATTGCAGATACGCTCGAGGCACAGGCTTCAGAGATTCAGCAGATTAATGAAGGCATTGATCAGATTAATGATGTTGTACAGACGAATTCTGCAACATCCCAGCAGTGTGCAGCTGCCAGCCAGCAGATGAGCAGTGAGGCAGAAAATCTGCGTGAAATGATTCGAAAATTCAGAATTACAGAATGTGAAGGTTAATGCAAAAAGGGGGGGTCTGGTTTTATCCATTAATCCTTGGTCTGGACCTGCTTCCGGTTATAGACCAGATGCAGGTACATCGCATCGTGAGCGCGAACAGCATCATGAGCTGCAATCGCGTCTGCAACCTCCCGGTGAGACTCGATTATTTCGTCGTGCAGGGTGTTGCCGGTACTTTCTATGAGAAGTGGAATCGAGTAGAAAATAACGGGAACCAGCCGTGGAACAACGATATTTTTGCTGCTCAGTGCGATGGTTGTATGCAGTTCAATGTCCTTGGCCGAGTAATCTTTATGGGCATTTAACAGTTCTTCGACTTCATCACATAAAGTATAGATTTTTTTGATTTCCTTATCATCTGCATGCATGGCGGCAAGGGCTGCAATGGAAGGCTCCAGCAGAAAACGGACTTCAATGAGATCATGGATCAGCTTTTTTTTGTCTTTTATAAAACTAAGTCCGAGCGGATCATCGGCGACACCTGTAGAGGAAGCAACATAGGTGCCGGATCCCTGCCGTATAGTGACAATATTCCGTGAAGCAAGAGCTCTCATGGCTTCCCGGAGAGAACTCCTTCCTACATTTAAGCGTTCACACAGAATGGCCTCATTTGGAAGCTTATCACCAGGGTGTAAATTTTCTTCTAATATAAATGAAATAATGTCGTCTGCAATTTTTCGTGAGAGACTTTTTTCTTTGAAATTCGTCATATGATTCCTCGCTTTGTAGATATATAAATAGATACAATTTAAGAATAATGTTTTTGGAACAAACAGCATTTTCTATAGCAAAGTATGCAAGAAAAGCTGCCAGTGGCAAGTTTTCTGTATACCAAAGTATGCAAGAGAAGCTGCCAGTGGCAGCTTCTCTGTATTGAAATTATTTATTGTTTACACAAACCATATATCTGTATTGGTAGATGATACAGATGTAACACCAGCGTCCAGAAGTTCCATAATATCCTCCTTTTCGGACACCAGTCCACCTGCGATTACAGGTGTAGAGGACATTTTACAGATACGCTTCACGACTTTGGGCATCAGAGCCGGCAGGATTTCGATTAGATCAGGCCGGGCAGCCCTGAGCTGCTTCTCGATATTCTCATAGGCCATGGAATCAATGACAAAAAGACGCAGGATTGTGTATAAGCCCAGCTCCTTTGCGTGCTTAATCAGGGCTGGCTTTGTGGTTATAATACCGTCTGCCTCAGTATATTTTCTTATGAAGTCCACAGCGATTTCCTTTGAACTTAATCCATTTATCAAGTCGATGTGAACCATTGCAATTTTTCCACCGGTCTTAACCTCATTTACAATGTCGGAGATACTGCATATATCGCCATATAGTATAAAAATAACCTGACTGTCACTTTCTTTACATTTTTTCAGACCCTCATCATCCTTGATTGCGGCTATGATTGGAGAGTCCTCAAGAGCTTCCCTGAATTCTTTATTCATGATGTTATATTCCCCCATCTATGTGAATTTCCAAATATAATGCCTGCTGAATTACCAATGCAGCAATCCACGCATATCCAGCCGCTAATCGAACTAATCGCCAAGAGCTTTTCTGGATGTGTATAGCCAACTGAACCGAATCAATTACGGCAGCTTCTGTGTATATCAAAGTATGCAGCAAAAACCTCATGTGGATTACATGAAGAATAATACCACATGAGGTTTTTCTTGCCAAGCACACATGTTTACTTGTGAAATGCCTGACAAATATTTTTGTTGTGCAGTGACTTATGTTGTGATTGATAAAGATGGTTTACACATTCTTGGTGGCAACCACATCAACACCTGTTCCTGCCACATCCTTAAGAACTATGTCTCCGATATGTACAGGAGCTTCCAGTGTAACAGATTTTAAGGCTTCTGTGACTTCAAAGATTTTTCCTTTTGGAATATCTTCCTTTGTCTTGCAGGAAACCATTGGAAGGCTTCCGCCATTTACACGGACAGTCGAGGTCACAATTCTTGTAGGATTTGTAACTTCCTTTCGTGCATAAGCATCACCTCTTGGACAGGTATTTCCTGTTACAGAAGTAACCTCTCCATTTTCCATTGTAACCACGATACTGCAGCCTAAAGGACAGCCGATACATGTTAAATCTCTTGTTTCCATAATTTACGCCTCCTCAATTCTGATAGTAATCTTGCTCAAATCTGGAAATTCTGCAAGCTTTGATTTCTCTAAAACAACCTGCTCCATCTCGCCAGGTGCCATTACCGGTCTCTTGCGCTTGCTGATAAGAGTGTCGTCATAGTAGGTTGCTATGAAGCAGTTCTTGTATACAGCACCAACACGGAAGCGGACTGTGAGTTTATCCTCCATCTCGGTAGGACGGACATACTTAGGTACGGTATATCTGACTCCGCCTTCTGGGAAAATCTCAACAGCTTTAGCGGAAGTATTCTTACCATTCTTTATGTAGTTTGCAGCGTTCTTTCCGGCAGCAGAAGCCTCCTGAGATACATAGTCAACCAAATCGTGTACATGAAGCACGTTACCACAGGCAAACACACCATCTATGCTTGTTTCAAGACTATCATTTACAATTGGACCAGAAGTTACAGGGCTTAACTCTACACCGGCACTGCGGCTTAACTCGTTCTCTGGCAGCAATCCACATGAGAGGAGGAGAGTGTCGCACTCATATCTGATTTCAGTTCCCGGAATTGGCTTTCTGTCAGAACCAACCTCTGCGATTGTTACAGCCTCTACTCTTTCTTTTCCCTCAATATCAACTACAGTGTGGCTTAGCTTAAGTGGAATGCCGAAATCGTCAAGACACTGGACTATATTTCTCTTTAAACCGCCAGAGTAAGGCATAAGCTCTGCCACTACCTTGACCTCAGCACCCTCAAGTGTCATACGGCGTGCCATGATAAGTCCGATGTCTCCTGAACCAAGGATGACAACTTTCTTACCCGGCATATAGCCTTCCATGTTAACAAGTCTCTGAGCTGTACCAGCTGAGTAGATACCTGCAGGACGATAGCCAGGGATGTTTAAAGCACCTCTGCTTCTTTCACGGCAGCCCATAGCAAGGATAACAGCCTTAGCCTGAACCTCAAACATACCGTCCTCGCGGTTCATAGCTGTGACAACCTTGTCTGCTGAAATGTCCATAACCATTGTGTTGAGTTTGTATTCAATTTTTCTCTCGTAGACCTGCTCCGCAAAACGAGATGCATATTCAGGACCTGTGAGCTCTTCCTTAAAGGTATGAAGACCGAATCCGTTGTGTATACACTGGTTTAAGATTCCACCAAGCTCTTTATCTCTCTCTATAATTAAAATGCTTTCTATTCCGTTATCTCTTGCTGAGACAGCAGCGGCAAGACCAGCAGGACCGCCACCAACAATTACCAAATCATAATTTTTCATAACGCACCTCCTAAATCTCTTTGTTAAGACCTACTACAAAAGTAGATTTTCCACCATTTTTAGTAATATCGTACATGCTCATTGGAACCTCTCTCTCAAGGATTTCCATTGTCCTAGGCGAGCAGAAGCCTGCCTGACAGCGTCCCATTCCTGCACGGGTTCTGCGCTTTACTCCATCAAGGGAGCGGGCACCCAGAGGTCTGCGGATTGCATCGATGATTTCGCCCTCTGTAATCATTTCACAGCGGCAGATGATATTGCCATAGGCTGGCTGCTCCTTGATGAGCCTGTTTCTCTCTTCAATTGATAAGGTCTCTGGCCGGAGAATGCCTTTTCTGGTTCCAACAAAATCAGGGTTTTTCTCAAGTCCTAATTTATCTGCAATTAATTTTGCAACCATTTCTCCAATGGCAGGAGCAGATGAAAGACCCGGTGACTCAATTCCAGCAGCGTTGAAAAATCCTTCTGCACCGGCAGCTTCTCCGATAATGAAATCATCCTTTGATTCGTGGGCACGAAGTCCTGCAAAGGAAGTGATAACCTGACGGAGAGGTACGTTCTTTACAGAAAGAGCACAGGTTGCAGCCAGTGTGTCAAGACCGGCTGCAGTTGTGTTTACAGCCTCCTTGTTGTCTACGTCTACAGCGGTTGGACCTACCAGAAGGTTGCCGTGGACTGTAGGAGTAACGAGGACACCCTTGCCCATCTTGCCAGGAAGCTGGAAAATAGTGTGGCTTACATGATTTCCAGCAGCCTTGTCCAGGAGCATATACTCGCCCTTTCTTGCAGTTATATGTAATTTCTCTGAGCTTACCATGTTGTTGAATACATCAGCGTATACACCGGCAGCGTTGACTATGACCCTTGCCTCTATTGTAGAAGTCTCTGGAGCAGCACCCTTTACTGCGTCAGCACCTACAGGATTTTTGGCAACTGAAAGCTTATAGCCCGCAGAGGCTTTCTCAATGTTTTTAACCTCGGTGTTGAGGAAAAACTCAACTCCGTTTGTGTAAGCATTCTCAGCAAATGCCATTGTCATATGGAATGGACAAACGATACCGCCTGTTGGAGCAAGAAGCGCACAGGTTACATCATCTGCCAGGTTTGGCTCCATTTCCAGTAACTCATCTCTATTTAAAATTTTTAGGCCTGGAACACCGTTTGCTTTTCCTTTCTCAAGAAGTTTTTCAAGACCAGCTGGATCCTGCTCCTTAGTGCAAACAACCAGAGAACCATTTCTCTTGAATGGAATATCCAAATCCTTGGATAACTGGTCCATCATTTTGTTTCCTCTTACATTAAGCTTTGCTTTGAGTGTTCCCGGTGCTGCATCAAAGCCGGCGTGGATAATGGCACTGTTGGCTTTTGAAGTGCCGCAGCACACATCTTCATCTCTCTCAATGACACATGCGTTTACATGATATTTTGACAACTCTCTCGCTATGGCACTGCCGACAACACCAGCACCGATAATTGCTACATCATACATAGTTTTATCTCCCTTTCCTTTAAACCAGAATGAAAAAAAGCAAAGGAAACAAGACGAATTATGTTCGCCTATTTACCTTTGCTCATGTCTCTTGGTACACGTTTTTAATTAAGTTAATCATACCACCATAGATTAGAAAATGCAAGGTGAATTTGCAATATTATGCGAGACCCTGTTTTTTACATACATCCCCTAGCACGCATTTATCGCAGTGAGGACTGGTGCGGGCAGTACATACGGCCCGTCCATGATCCACCAGACGGTGGCAGAAATTATTGCTTTCCTCTGGTGGAATTATTTTCCAAAGCTCCATCTCCACTTTTTTAGGGTCTTTTATGCCATCCACCAGACCTATGCGGTTTGACAACCTGATACAATGTGTATCAGTTACGATGGCGGGCTGTCCATAGACATCACCCATTATGAGATTAGCACTTTTCCTGCCGACACCGGGAAGCTTTAATAAATCCTCCATATTGTCAGGCACTTTGGAATCGTATACATCCCTCAGCATTTTCATGCATGCACTGATATCTCTTGCCTTGCTTCTGCCCAGCCCGCAGGGCTTGACTATGGCTTCAATCTCGCTTATATCAGCAGCTGCAAGGGCATTAATGTCTGGAAACACTGCATATAAATCCTGTACCACCACATTGACTCTGGCATCGGTGCATTGGGCGGCAAGCCTGACAGATACCAGAAGCTTCCAGGCTTCGTCATAGTCCAGAGTGCAGTCGGTGTAGGGATATTCATTTTTTAAACGTTCAATAACAATTCTGGCAAGCTCTTTCTTTCGCATATATTCTCCATCGTGCTGTATTTATAACTGATTAAAAGAATACAGCTACATCCTTAACATCTTTACGCTTTGGTCTCTGAGGGTCAGCTTCACGACAGCCCACAGCGATAACAGCTACAACCTCCTGGGTTTCAGGAATAGCCAGCAGCTCTCTTAATTTATCAGAGTTCCGGATACCCATAATCAGAGTATCAAGCCCAAGCTCCCTGGCTTTTAAAATAAGAAGCTCATTTGCAAGCCCCAAATCATATGACCCCCACTCGTCACCAAGCTCGTTGGCAGGCTGTCCGTCACGCTCAAAACCAGAGCGTGTCTTTTCGAAGGCAGTGATAATCAGAGCCCCGGCATTGGCAGAGCTGTTCTGGTTAAATTCAGGTAAAGCCTCAGAGCGAATTTTATCCATCATATCAGAACTTGAAACAACATAATATCTTCCAGTCTGTGAATTTTTCCATGTAGGTGCCTCAATAGCACATTTTATCATCTCTTCCAAGTCTGATTTTTTGACTTCCATACCAGCCTTGAAAGCCCGGATACTTCTGCGTTCTTCAACTAATTTAGTAAATTCCATGATGAGTGTCCCTCCTTGTAAGTAGTAAATAATTGTTGTTCATATGTCCAGAGAAGTGCCAGAAGCAATCCCTCTGGTTGGCTGCAACTAATTTCAGTTAATTATAACTCTCTGGCAAATGGATAGTCAATCGGATATGATTATTTGGAGGCAGATATTCGTATATGG
>ERZ1031095.759-NODE-759-length-10672-cov-4.042102_pt1 | contig 10672 bp, 8 predicted proteins | sample MGYA00517108_ERZ1031095 | MGnify/ENA primary metagenome ERZ1031095 (study PRJEB33719, sample SAMN04261275) | wastewater metagenome | biome: rural village; feature: human; material: feces | host: Homo sapiens | place: El Salvador | collected 2013-01-07 ... | reverse complement strand
CCGCTGGAAACAACATTCGTTTGTGTTGCTCCGTTAACGGGCAATAGCGGGGTGACCTGGGAAACCAGCCACGTGCGCCACAAACTCAAACGCGTACTGTGGATACCGGTTGAAGGCGAGCGCAGCATCCCGCTGGCGCAGCGTCGCGTTGGATCACCGTTGCTGTGGAGCCCGAATGAAGAGGAAGACCGACAGTTACGCGAAGACTGGGAAGAATTAATGGATATGATTGTTCTCGGTCAGGTTGAGCGGATTACCGCTCGTCACGGGGAGTATTTACAGATACGACCGAAAGCAGCGAATGCGAAAGCGCTTACCGAAGCCATTGGTGCCCGGGGCGAACGGATTCTGACGCTGCCACGCGGCTTTTATTTGAAGAAGAATTTCACCAGTGCGCTACTGGCCCGTCATTTTCTGATCCAGTAGCCATCGCTTTGACCTGCCGCTTTCCGGGCATATAATTACCGCTTCATTTTTTTGGCAGGGCTTTTTAGATGTTATTTGCATGGATAACCGATCCTAACGCCTGGCTTGCGCTCGGTACGCTGACGCTGCTGGAGATCGTTCTTGGGATCGACAATATTATTTTCCTTTCTCTGGTGGTGGCAAAGCTTCCCACAGCACAACGTGCTCATGCGCGCCGTCTGGGGTTGGCGGGAGCCATGGTTATGCGTCTGGCGCTGCTGGCATCAATCGCCTGGGTTACGCGCCTGACGAATCCGCTTTTTACAATATTCAGTCAGGAAATTTCCGCCCGTGATTTGATTCTGCTTCTGGGTGGCTTGTTCCTTATCTGGAAAGCCAGCAAGGAAATCCACGAATCCATTGAAGGTGAAGAAGAAGGGCTGAAAACACGCGTTTCATCATTCCTCGGCGCTATCGTGCAGATTATGCTGCTGGATATTATCTTTAGCCTCGACTCGGTGATTACGGCTGTGGGTCTGTCAGATCACCTGTTTATTATGATGGCCGCCGTGGTGATTGCCGTAGGCGTGATGATGTTCGCCGCGCGCTCGATTGGTGATTTTGTCGAACGCCATCCTTCGGTAAAAATGCTGGCGCTCTCTTTCCTGATTCTGGTGGGCTTTACCCTGATTCTGGAAAGTTTCGACATCCACGTACCGAAAGGTTACATCTACTTCGCGATATTCTTCTCTATTGCGGTTGAAAGCCTCAACTTGATTCGCAACAAAAAGAATCCGCTCTGATACTCCGTACGCTCTCCTGCGGGAGGGCGTACTCACTCCTTTTACCCTCACAGTTTAAGATTTTCCTGCTTTCAAGATATATAACGTCGGTTTATAAACAGACTATTATCATAGGTGGGCCAAATGAGGATAACCGGATGAAAAAATGGGCAGTAATAATTTCTGCAGTCGGACTGGCGTTTGCTGTTTCCGGGTGTTCCAGTGATTACGTCATGGCGACCAAAGATGGCCGTATGATTTTGACCGATGGAAAACCTGAAATTGATGATGATACCGGGCTGGTGAGTTATCACGATCAGCAAGGTAACGCGATGCAAATTAACCGTGATGATGTTTCGCAAATTATTGAACGTTAACAAATAAGGTCAGCATCCGGCTGGCCTTAAGATTTTTCTCTTTCCCTTTTCCCTTCCCTCTGCCATTTTTATATTCCTTATGTCGTGATTATAAAAAGGAAACGGCTATGCAATATCACCGTATACCCCACAGTTCGCTGGAAGTCAGCACGCTGGGGCTTGGCACGATGACGTTTGGTGAACAGAACAGCGAAGCCGACGCCCACGCACAACTCGACTATGCCGTCGCTCAGGGCATTAACCTTATCGACGTTGCCGAAATGTACCCAGTACCTCCGCGCCCCGAAACGCAAGGGTTAACCGAAACCTACGTCGGCAACTGGCTGGCGAAACATGGCAGCCGCGAAAAGTTAATTATCGCCTCCAAAGTGAGCGGACCTTCGCGCAATAATGACAAGGGCATCCGCCCGGATCAGGCGCTGGATCGGAAGAATATCCGCGAAGCGCTGCATGACAGCCTCAAGCGCCTACAGACTGATTACCTCGATCTCTATCAGGTGCACTGGCCGCAGCGCCCAACCAACTGCTTCGGCAAACTCGGTTATAGCTGGACGGATTCTGCGCCTGCGGTTTCGCTGCTGGATACGCTGGACGCACTGGCAGAGTACCAACGCGCGGGAAAAATTCGTTATATCGGCGTGTCGAACGAAACTGCATTTGGCGTAATGCGCTACCTGCATCTGGCGGACAAACACGATCTGCCGCGTATTGTCACCATTCAGAACCCCTACAGTCTGTTAAACCGCAGTTTTGAAGTAGGTCTGGCAGAAGTCAGCCAGTATGAAGGGGTCGAACTGCTGGCCTATTCGTGCCTGGGTTTCGGCACGCTGACCGGGAAATATCTCAATGGTGCAAAACCCGCTGGCGCACGTAATACGCTCTTTAGTCGGTTCACCCGCTATAGCGGTGAGCAAACGCAAAAAGCCGTCGCGGCGTATGTTGATATTGCCAGACGTCATGGCCTGGACCCTGCTCAAATGGCGCTCGCATTTGTACGCCGTCAACCGTTTGTTGCCAGCACTCTGCTGGGCGCAACCACGATGGAGCAGTTGAAAACTAACGTCGAAAGTTTGCATCTGGAGTTGAGCGAAGACGTATTAGCTGAAATTGAAGCGGTGCATCAGGTTTATACGTATCCTGCACCATAAGATTAACGCCGGTTAAAACCGGCGTTAAATATTAATGACGGCGCTGCCAGATCCACAGCGCCGTTATTGCCAGCGCAAACAGCGCACCGAAGCCAATGCCAATGGGCACGACCGGGATGCCTACCATTACCGCCAGCGAGTAAATGCCCAGCATCAACAACATGGCGCTTTTTTTACCCCGCTCCTGTAGCAACGCATTGAGCGGAACGACAAAAAAGCCCCCCATCACGCCAATCAGCATCAACAAGGCATAGGCTGGCAGCAGCTCGTGTTGCAGGGAGAAAATCAGTACCACCACGCCAATCAAAATCCCGGCTGGCATACAGCGTGACACGGTTTCCAGCGTAACTAACTTCGCTGCCGCACCTGCGCCAACCACGATACCAATCGCTACCATCGCGTTGAGATAGGTGGGCGTAGCGTTATCGGTAATGCCCAGCGCCACCGGTACCCACAGCACCAACAGGAAACGCAGCGTGACACCCGCTCCCCAGAATAAACTGGTGCCCACCAGCGAAAAACGCGTTTCACCATTGCGCCATAGCGAGGTGCAGGCATTCAGGAAACTGCGGGTCATGTTGATGAGATTCCAGGACTGCCCCGGACGCGCCGCCGCCAGTTTGGGAATGTAGATATTGGCAACGACCGCACCACCGTAGGCCAGTGCGCATGCGGCCAGGGCGACGAGGACATGCCAGTCAGCCAGCACACCACCGGCTACGGAACCGAGCAAAATCGCCGCTATGGTAGAAGCTTCCATTAAACCGTTAGCTTTCACTAACTTACTACCCGTGGTTAATTCGCCGAGAATACCGTATTTCGCCGGTGAATAGGCTGCAGCACCAACACCCACCAGCGTATAGCCGAGAAACGGATTGATACCAAAGCAGATACTGGCTGCGCCCAGCAGCTTCAGGCCGTTGGCAAACATCATCACCCGGCCTTTGGCGAAGCTATCCGCCACCTGCCCGACAAACGGCGCAAAAAGAATGTAAGCACCTACAAACACCATTTGCAGGATGGGCTGGCTCCACTCCGGATAGAACTGCGCTTTCAGTAACGCCAGAGTGGCAAACAGTAGGGCATTATCGCCAAACGCAGAGAGAAACTGCGCCACGATAACCGCTTTCATCCCCTTCGACCACAACGAAGTGTTAGTGTGCACTGACTCACTCATCGTGTTGTTCCGCTTCGTCTACCCAGCTTTTCAACGTGACAAAGTCAGGTTTGCCGCTGCCAAGTAATGGCATCTGTTTCAGATAGCGAATATCGCGCGGTACAGCAAGCTCCGGCACGCCGTGCTCGCGGGCATACTGTTGCAACTTATCGCGCGTCAGTTCGTTATCTGTGGTGAAAAGCACCAGTGCCTCGCCTTTGCTGGCATCGCTCTTAATCGCAGTGGCATGGACTTTATCTGGCGAAACACCAAGTGCCAGTTGTTCCACCATTTCCAGCGACACCATTTCGCCTGCAATTTTGGCAAAGCGTTTTGCGCGGCCCTGAATCTGCACAAAGCCCTGCTCGTCAAAACGCACAATATCGCCAGTGTCATACCAGCCGCGCTCCATTTCGCCGCGAACATTCTCGGCGGTGGGCACTTCCAGTACACCTGGCTTCTCCACCCGCAGATAGCCGTTCATTATGTTCGGCCCTTTCAGTTGCAGGCGTCCGCCCTCTTCGATACCAGGAACCGACAACAGGCGCGCGTCCATACCTGGTAGAATACGCCCTACCGTACCGGGTTTCGCCGCCATCGGTACGTTGATAGAAACGACAGGCGCGCACTCGGTCACACCGTAGCCTTCAAGGATGCGCAGGCCAAATTTATCCTGCCAAAGCTGTTTGGTACTTTCTTGTAGTTTTTCTGCGCCTGCCACCACATAGCGTAGACGATAGAAGTCATACGGGTTGGCGAAACGCGCGTAGTGACCGAGGAAAGTCGAGGTACCGAACAACACGGTGCAACTGCGGTCATACACCAACTCCGGCACAATGCGGTAATGCAGCGGGCTTGGATAAAGGAACACTTCTGCACCTGTGAGCAGTGGCGTAAACAGGCCTACCGTCAGCCCAAAGGAGTGAAACAGCGGTAACGCCGACATAAAGCGATCGTTGGTGGTGAAGTCGGCAATCGTTTTAATCTGCTCGACGTTCGCCAGAATGCTTTTATGGCTATGGACGACGCCTTTTGGATGGCCTTCAGAACCGGAGGTAAAAAGGATCAGCGCCTCTTCTTCCGGCTGCTGTTTAACCTGTGCCAGACGCGGCATCAGCAAATGAGCGAAGATCCATACTTTGTCGGCAGTGGTGACATCTGCTTTTAAATCTTCCAGATAGACCCAGCGCACCTGAGTAAGTTGCTCCGGCAGATGCCAGAGTTTGCCTTTATCGAGAAACTGGCGGGAAGTGAAGATGGTTTTGATTTCAGCCGCCGTAATAGCACTGGTCAGCCCTTTTACCCCGGCAGTGTAGTTCATCATTGCGGGAATGCGGCGACGGGCGATGGCCCCAAAAATCACTGCCGCACTGATGCCTGCATTGGGCAGCATTAAGCCGATGCGTTCGCCTTCAACACTGTATTTTTCAAGGATGCGTCCAACAAACAGCGTTTTCGTAAGCAATTTGCGATAGGAGTCTGGGGTAAAGTTGACGTCTTCGACACATTTCTTCCCGGCTCCGAAGCGGTACATTGCACTCAGTAAAGATTCGTACAGCGTTTCACGCGGGCGCACCGCCATTCGCGCTTCCATCATTATTTGATGCAGCATTTCGCCAGCGATTTTGCGACGGTCACGGGCACGCGGCGCATCCGGCATCGCCACCTGCGTTGGTGGCAAAATATGCAGAGTAATTTGCGGGAACAAGCGACGTTTAACCAGACCTTTCAGGCGGCTGAAGTGCGTAAGTTCCGCCCCTTCAATACGCACAGGAATAACCGTTGCACCAGACTTCGCCGCGACAAAACCCGCGCCATCGTAGATTTTCATCAGCGAGCCTGTAGTGGTGATGCGTCCTTCAGGGAAAATCACCACTGGTCGGCCCTGTTCCACCAGACGTACCAGATGTTTAATAGCCATAGGTTGCGTCGGGTCGAGAGGAACAAAGTCGATAAATGATTTCAGCCAACGCATATACCACTGTTGGCTTATTGAGGTGTAAACGGCAAACACTGGACGCACAGGTAAAAACAGTCCAAGCAAAATGCCATCAATAAAAGAGACGTGATTAGGCGTAATTAGAACGCGCTCGCCCTTCAGTGCCTGGGTGTCACCCGTAACGCGAACGCGATACAAAACACGGCACAAATTTCGAAAAAAGCTAAAAAGCATTCCAACTCCCTTTGCTCTGATTCAGTAAAAGCGAATGGAGGGAGATTACACGAGATAAAGAACGCGAGCGACAGTAAATTAGGTGCGAAAAAAAACCTGCGCATCCGCGCAGGTTGGTGCAAGAGACAGGGTACGAAGAGCGTACCGAATAATCTCACCAATCAATACCTCTGGGATCTTGATTGTGGTCTGCACGACGACTCTTCGCCAGCGAGAAAACGCAAAGGAATGAAGGGAAATGCAACGAGGTGTGTAAATTGTCGGTTACTGTTACAGATTGATGACCGGCAAAAAAAACCTGCGCATCTGCGCAGGCTGGTGTAATTCATGTGCTCAACCCGAAGTTGACTTCACCTATCAATACCTCTGGGATCACCACTTTAGCAACCTGAAGCCAAACGCCACCAGCGGTCAATCGCAACAGCGTTTCGCAAAGTGTAACCAAAGGTTTGCAATCTCTTTTTTTGTCTTACTTATTTGCGTTTGGCTCACATTCCCACGATGAAAACACGCCGCCCCTTGAACCAACGGGCGTTTTCCGTAACACTGAAAGAATGTAAGCGTTTACCCACTAAGGTATTTTCATGGCGACCATAAAGGATGTAGCCCGACTGGCAGGCGTTTCAGTCGCCACCGTTTCCCGCGTCATTAATAATTCACCTAAAGCCAGTGAAGCTTCCCGGCTGGCTGTGCATAGTGCAATGGAGTCTCTTAGCTATCACCCGAACGCCAACGCCCGTGCGCTGGCGCAGCAGACCACTGAAACGGTCGGTCTGATCGTTGGTGATGTTTCCGATCCGTTTTTCGGTGCAATGGTGAAAGCGGTCGAACAGGTGGCTTATCACACTGGTAATTTTTTATTGATTGGCAACGGTTACCACAACGAACAAAAAGAGCGTCAGGCCATTGAGCAACTGATCCGCCATCGCTGTGCTGCGCTGGTTGTCCATGCCAAAATGATCCCGGATGCCGATTTAGCCTCATTAATGAAACAAATGCCCGGTATGGTGCTGATCAACCGTATCCTGCCTGGCTTTGAAAACCGTTGTATTGCTCTTGACGATCGTTACGGTGCCTGGCTGGCAACGCGTCATTTAATTCAGCAAGGTCATACCCGCATTGGTTATCTGTGCTCTAACCACTCTATTTCTGACGCCGAAGATCGTCTGCAAGGGTATTACGATGCCCTTGCTGAAAGTGGTATTGCGGCCAATGACCGGCTGGTGACATTTGGCGAACCAGACGAAAGCGGCGGCGAACAGGCAATGACCGAGCTTTTGGGACGAGGAAGAAATTTCACTGCGGTAGCCTGTTATAACGATTCAATGGCGGCGGGTGCGATGGGCGTTCTCAATGATAATGGTATTGATGTACCGGGTGAGATTTCGTTAATTGGCTTTGATGATGTGCTGGTGTCACGCTATGTGCGTCCGCGCCTGACCACCGTGCGTTACCCAATCGTGACGATGGCGACCCAGGCTGCCGAACTGGCTTTGGCGCTGGCGGATAATCGCCCTCTCCCGGAAATCACTAATGTCTTTAGTCCGACGCTGGTACGTCGCCATTCAGTGTCAACTCCGTCGCTGGAGGCAAGTCATCATGCAACCAGCGACTAACCGCAGTTAAAGCAATTCCAGCGCCAGTAATTCTTCGATGGTCTGGCGACGGCGAATCAACCGCGCCTGACCATTATCAAACAGAACTTCTGGTAACAGCGGACGGCTATTGTAGTTGGATGACATTGATGCGCCATATGCCCCTGTATCATGCAGTACCAGATAATCACCTGCCTTCACTTCCGGCAAGGCGCGGGTTTCAACATTTCCCCCTTCCTGCTGGGTAAAGACATCGCCCGATTCACATAACGGTCCGGCGACGACGGTTTCCACCGTTGGCGCGTGTTCCAGAGAACGACCATCAGCTGCCAGGGCACTGATATGGTGGTAACTACCGTACATTGCCGGGCGCATCAGATCGTTGAACCCGGCATCAACCAGCACAAAGTGGCGGCTACCCATTTGTTTGACGCTCCGCACCTGAGTAATTAATACGCCAGACTGCGCTACCAGGAAGCGACCCGGTTCAATTTCCAGTTTCACAGGGTGGCCCAAATGGCGGGCGATTTGCTCACGCGCGGCATTCCACAGACCATAATAATGTTCGGTATCAACCGCCTCTTCACCCTGTTGATAAGGAACAGAAAGCCCACCGCCCGCAGAAATAGCCTGTAAATCCTGACCGAATTCGATGACCTGACGCACCATAGCACCACACACCTGTTCCAGATGGGCATAATCAACGCCAGAACCAATGTGCATGTGAATGCCGACCAGCTGCAGATGATGACGTTGTATCACGTCCAGTGCGGCGGGCAGATCGGTGTACCAGATACCGTGCTTGCTGTTTTCGCCACCGGTATTGGTTTTTTGGCTATGTCCGTGACCAAACCCCGGATTAACGCGCAGCCATACCCGATGCCCTGGCGAAACCTGGCCCAGTTGGTCGAGCATATCAACAGAACCCGCATTCACCGGAATTTGCAATTCACTGACGCGTTCAAGCGTCGCCTGATCGATAACATCTGCCGTAAAAACAATATCATCGGGGTGCGTTTGCGGATTGTAACCCGCCGCCAACGCACGCTCTATTTCGCCTAACGAGACGGAATCCACTTTCACGCCCTGCTCACGCATTAAGCGCAAAATATGAATATTGGAACAGGCTTTCTGTGCAAAGCGCACCACATCAAACTGTTTCAGCGCTGCAATCTGCCGACGAATAATTTGCGCATCGTAGACCCACACCGGGCAGCCAAATTCAGCGGGCAAACGCAGCAGATTTTCGGCGGTGAGATCGGTATCGGTGCTGAACAGTGAATGTGGCATAACAAACTCCAGATAAGTGCTTTTTTATGATTACGCCACATCATAAAAAGAATAAAAAATATCGATTTATGTCGAGTCTATGCAAAAATGATATGGATTACCGGATTGCGAGAGAGCGCTAATGGCCGCCGTTAACTTACGTCATATTGAAATTTTTCATGCGGTAATGACCGCCGGAAGCCTGACTGAGGCGGCACACCTGCTACACACCTCACAGCCAACCGTCAGCCGCGAACTTGCGCGCTTTGAGAAGGTGATCGGGCTGAAATTGTTTGAGCGCGTACGTGGGCGATTACATCCTACCGTGCAAGGACTGCGTCTGTTTGAAGAAGTGCAACGATCCTGGTACGGACTGGATCGCATTGTCAGCGCCGCAGAAAGTCTGCGCGAGTTTCGCCAGGGAGAACTGTCTATTGCCTGCCTGCCGGTCTTTTCGCAATCTTTTTTACCGCAGCTCCTGCAACCCTTTCTGGCACGTTATCCCGATGTCAGCTTAAATATCGTGCCCCAGGAATCACCGCTACTTGAAGAGTGGCTCTCGGCCCAGCGTCATGATTTAGGACTCACTGAGACGCTCCATACGCCTGCGGGAACAGAACGTACCGAATTACTCTCTTTAGATGAAGTGTGTGTGTTACCTCCGGGTCATCCGCTGGCGGTAAAAAAGGTATTAACGCCGGATGATTTTCAGGGTGAGAACTACATCAGCCTTTCCCGTACTGACAGCTATCGCCAGTTGCTGGATCAATTGTTTACTGAGAATCAGGTTAAACGACGCATGATCGTAGAAACCCACAGCGCCGCGTCAGTCTGCGCAATGGTACGGGCGGGGGTAGGTGTTTCGGTGGTTAACCCGCTCACCGCACTAGATTATGCGGCAAGCGGTTTAGTGGTGCGGCGGTTCAGTATTGCGGTTCCGTTCACCGTCAGCCTGATCCGCCCCCTGCACCGCCCGTCATCAGCGCTGGTTCAGGCGTTTAGTGGGCATTTACAAGCGGGGTTACCGAAACTGGTCACTTCTCTTGACGCTATTTTGTCGTCAGCTACGACAGCATAAAAGCGACAGCATCCTCGGCATGGATCGCCGCGGTATCAAACACAGGCAAAACACTGCGCTCTTCTGGCACCAGTAAACCAATTTCTGTGCAGCCAAAAATGACGCCCTGTGCGCCCTGTTCTGCAAGGCGAGCAATCACTTGCGCATAATAAGCGCGTGACGCTTCGGTAAATTGCCCCAGACACAGTTCTTCAAAAATAATCTGATTAATTTTCGCCCGTTCATCCGCTTCAGGAATAAGACAATTGATGGAAAATTGTTCCGTCAGCCGCCCGCGATAAAAATCCTGTTCCATGGTGTAACGCGTACCCAGCAGCGCCACACGAGTCATTCCGGCCCCGGTAATTGCACGTCCGGTGGCATCCGCAATGTGTAAGAAAGGCAGAGTGCAACGTGACTCAATGGCATCCGCCACTTTATGCATCGTATTGGTACATAACACAATACCTTCTGCGCCCGCCCGCTGTAAGCCAAGCGCCGCCTCAGCCAGAATGTCCCCGGTTTTATCCCATTCCCCGCGACGCTGGCACTCTTCTATTTCATGAAAATCGACGCTATGTAGCAGCACTTGCGCAGAGTGAAGCCCACCAAGCCGCTGTTTAATACCTTCATTAATCAGACGATAATAAGGAATAGTGGATTCCCAGCTCATTCCTCCCAGCAAACCAATTGTTTTCATTCCTCTCTCC
>ERZ1031095.758-NODE-758-length-10673-cov-8.177246_pt1 | contig 10673 bp, 7 predicted proteins | sample MGYA00517108_ERZ1031095 | MGnify/ENA primary metagenome ERZ1031095 (study PRJEB33719, sample SAMN04261275) | wastewater metagenome | biome: rural village; feature: human; material: feces | host: Homo sapiens | place: El Salvador | collected 2013-01-07 ... | reverse complement strand
CGCCGACAACGGACACACTTTCCCCGGCGCATGCCGCCCGTTCGGCATGATACAGACCAGCCCGGTGACGGGTGCTGTGGGCTGGCGCTACTGCTCTGAGTACGTATACAGCGACTCGCTTATTTGGGGATTCACACAGACCCACCTCAACGGCACGGGCTGTATGGATCTGGGCGACATCCTCGTGATGCCAGCAAGCGGAAAACGCACACGCGCATGGGACGGCTACCGCTCTCACTACTCTAAGCAGCAGGAGTTTGCTACGCCGGGCTACTACTCGGTGTATCTTACAGACGCTAAGGTGAAGGCCGAGCTAACAGCGGCGCCGCACGTTGCGTTCCACCGCTACACGTTCGACAACCCCGACTCTACTTCCGTGTTCATCGACCTGCAGCACGCTCCTGCTTGGCGCGACGAGCAGTATCACTCGCAGTGCATCTCGTGCGAGACAAAGTGGGAGGACGCACAGACGCTCACCGGACACGTACGCAACAAGGTGTGGGTAGACCAGGACTACTTCTTCGTGATGAAGTTCAACCGACCGGTGGTGAGCCACATTGAGCTGCCGAAGGCTGTGGACACAGAGCGCGGACAGCGACTCGTAGCAACATTCGACATACCACGCGGTGAGCAGCTGCTCGTTAAGGTGGCTATGTCTACAACGAGCGTTGAGGGCGCACGCCGAAATATGGAGGCAGAAGTGCCGGCATGGAACTTCGCCGAGGTGACACGCAACGCGCACGACGAGTGGAACTCTTATCTGAGCCGCATCGACGTTACGGGCACCGATACCGACAAGCAGAACTACTACACGGCGTTCTACCACGCGCTGATTCAGCCGAACCAGATTGCGGACGTAGACGGTAAGTATCGCAACGCCGACAACAAGGTGGTATGCGCAAGCAACGGCGAGTTCTACTCTACCTTCTCTTGCTGGGATACCTACCGCGCAGCTCATCCGTTCTACACAATGGTGATACCTGAGCGTGTGGACGGATTGGTTAACTCACTCGTTGAGCAGGCAGAGGTTCAGGGCTTCCTGCCTATCTGGGGTCTCTGGGGCAAGGAGAACTTCTGTATGATTGGCAACCACGCCGTGGCTATCGTGGCAGAGGCTTATCACAAGGGATTCCGCGGCTTCGACGCCGAGCGCGCGTTCAACGCCATCAAGCGCACACAGACCGTGAACCACGGCGAGAAGTACGACTGGGAGACATTCATGAAGTACGGTTACTGGCCAACAGACCTCGTAGCTTCAGAGTCGGTTTCCAACTCGCTCGAGTGTATGTACGATGACTATGCCGCTGCAGATATGGCTCGACTCATGGGCAAGAAGCAGGACCAGCAGTACTTCACACGCCGTGCCAACTTCTACAAGAATCTCTTCGACAAGCAGACCAACTTCATGCGCCCACGCCTTGCAGACGGTTCGTGGAGAAGTCCGTTCAACCCGAGCGACGTAGCTCACGCCGAAACCATAGGCGGCGACTACACCGAGGGCAACGCATGGCAGTATACATGGCAGGTGCAGCACGACATACCGGGGCTCATCAAGCTCTTCGGCGGACCGAAGCCGTTCCTCAAGAAGCTTGACGAGTTCTTCTCGCTCAAACTCGTCACCTCGCAGAACGACGTCACAGGACTTATCGGACAGTATGCTCACGGCAACGAGCCGAGCCACCACGTGGCTTATCTCTATGCTCTGGCTGGTCGCCCGTCGCGCACGCAGGAACTCATCCGTGAGATATTCGACACACAGTACCACCCTACCGTCGACGGACTCTGCGGCAACGACGACTGCGGACAGATGTCGGCTTGGTACATGCTCTCGGCTATGGGCTTCTATCCCGTCAACCCCGTAAGCGGCGAGTATGTGTTCGGCGCTCCGCAGATGCCGAAAATTGTGCTCCAGCTGCCAAAGGGAAAGACCTTCACCGTTATAGCCGACGGCATTTCGGCTGACAACAAGTACGTAGATTATATCACGCTGAATGGTAAAAAGTACAACAAGACGTCTATATCGCACAGCGAAATCATGCGTGGTGGCACATTGGTCTACAAAATGTGCAACAAAAAGAAGCACGATAAGAACTAAAAAGCTGTAATAAGCAGCGTTTATTAGTCTATTTTTGAGTATTTATAGCTGATTTTTCCTATTATCGCAAAGAAAAAGCCAAATAACTCTGCTGTTATTTGGCTTTTTCATTTATTTTTCTTTACTTTGTAGCAGATAATTGCATAGAGAGAATAACAAAATAACTATTATTTAAACAAAAGGATTATGAAAAAGATTACAACTCTTTTCGCAGCTGCTGTGATGGCAGCTTCGGCTTCTGCACAGACAGTTACAGAAAGCAAGACATTCGACAACATGTATTTTGGCATCAACACTGGTGTCTCTACAGCTACTAAGGGTCATCACTGGCTTCAGGACTTCCGTCCGAACCTTGGCGTACGTCTCGGTCGCAACTTCACTCCGGTTTTCGGTCTCGCTGCTGAGAGCAACATCTACTTCAAGGAAGTAGGAAGAAAGCAGGGCGGTCTGCACAAGACTGGCACAGCCGTTAACGGTATCAACACATCACTCCTCGGTACTGTAAACCTTACCAACTGGGTAGGCGGTTACAAGGGTGAGCCACGTTGCTTCGAGGTTTCTGCTGTTTACGGTCTCGGTTGGGGTCACGTTTTCTCTAACGCAGCTGACTACAACGACAATATGAACATGTTCACTTCTAAGGTTGGTCTCGACTTCGCGTTCAACCTTGGCAAGGCAAAGGCATGGCAGCTCTATGTTGAGCCTTCTATGAACTGGGCACTCAACGGCAACGGCTATGAGGGTGTTAAGTACGACATCAACCGCGCTATGTTCCAGGTTAACGTTGGTCTCGTTTACAAGTTCAAGAACTCTAACGGCACACACAACTTCACACTCGCAACAGGTCGCGACCAGGCAGAGGTTGACGCTCTCAACGCACAGATCAACAGCCTCCGCGAGCAGAACGCTACTCTTACAAGCAAGGACGAGCAGAACCAGAAGAACCTCTCTGCAAAGGATGCTGAAATCAACAACCTGAAGAAGGCTCTCGACGAGTGCAACAAGCGCCCGACTAAGGCTGCTACAGCTACAAACCTCCAGCCGACAGTTATCTTCCGTCAGGGCAAGTCTGTAGTTGATCCGGCTCAGGTAGCTTCTATCGAGCTCATCGCCAACTACATGAAGAACCACAAGGACGCTAACGTAGAAATCAAGGGTTATGCTTCACCGGAGGGTTCTAAGGAACTCAACCAGCGCCTCTCTGAGAAGCGTGCTGAGGCTGTTAAGGACATCCTCGTTAAGAAGTACAAGATCTCTGCTAACCGTCTGAAGACAACTGGTATGGGTGCTACTGACAAGCTCTTCGAGCAGGTAGAGTTCAACCGCGTTGCTACATTCAACGATTCTACAAAGGACTAATCTTCAGTTCTGACAAGAACTGATTCCTCAAAGAACTAATTGTCAGTTCTGACAAGAACTGATTCTTGAGATACAAAAAAATCCCAGTGCTTTGGTTCAACCATCGCACTGGGATTTTTCTTTTGTAACGATAGACCTTTTCTCTTATTTTGCTACAAACTTAACCTTGCAGCGGCACACTTCCTTGAGTTCTTCGCCAGCGTCTGGCGTCTGCTTCATCACCTGAACGCAGAACTCGCCTGCCGCAACTTCCTCTACATACAGATGCAGCAAGTCGCCGTAATGCGACTCGGCAACATAGGCTATGTCGAAACGCTTCAAGCGGTTCGTCTTATAGAAGTCGAGCCCCCAAAGGTTAAGAATATGCTCTATGTACTTCACGCTGTTGATGTGTCCGTTCACGTCTACATCGCTGTAGCGAGTCTCTACTATGCGGCGACATTCAGCGCCGTTCTTCGAGAGTTTCACACGCTGGAACGGCTCAATCGGGCACGGCTCGTCGGTCTCAATATACTGCGTAATGATGCCGTCGCGCTCAGCAAGTATGTCTACCGGTTGGCGTGTGTCGGTGTCGATCATCGCCCAGATGCTGCGTCCGTATCCGTAGCGCTTGCCGCTCTTGTCGCGTATAGCGTAGTTGCGACTCGTGAAGAACTTCATAACATTCTCCACCCAGGTGTCAACCGTAATGCGGTCGTAGGCAACAGGCATCTCATCGAGTTCCATGACAAAGCGCGAAAGCACCCATGTCTTATGCACCGTATTGAGATAGTCCATGCCGTAACCACGCTCGTTGCTGTGGAAGTCGGCTGCATTCAGCAGGTGATTGCCAAGATGACCGAGGAATATATGATTGGAAAAATCGCAGTGGAACGGTTCCACAAGGAAGTCGTAGCTTCCTATCTTACTTAATAAATTCATAGGCTTATTGTTTATTATTTAGAAAGTTCTGCCCCATCTACAGCTATCACCACAGCACGGGGCTTTCCGTTTGAATCAAATTCGCATGTTGCGTAGGGTTCGGGCAGAAGGAAATAGGCACGGAGTCCTTTCAGATTGCCTTCTGTGTTTGGAGGTACGAGTTCTGTACCATCGGCACTCACAAAGCGGTAGCGACCGTCTGCGGGTATCAGAGTCGGATCGTAAATTCCAATGAACTTGAAATCGCCGGATGACAGCAATGAGCTCATCACACTTGGCTTTGTGGCAAGTATGAACTTGTTCTTCACCACCGGCTTCACAATATCGTTCGTCACTCCAGGCAGTATTCGCACAAGATAAGGCTCACCGGCGACGGTAGATTTCACGCTTAGGAAGTGATATACAACTTTATCCTCGTCAACTTCCTCGATATCCTTCAGTTGTTTGAACTGCATGCCAGGGAAAGCCGTGCGCATATCGTCCTCTGTAAGAGCGAACGGCAGGCAGAGTGTGTAATAACCGCCGTCTGCTCTGAACGTACGGTCGATTGTTATGTTGTGGACATAAGCATCTTGATAATAAGAAACCAAGTCGGTGTTGCCTTCGGCTTCACCCAAAGTCAGGTTTTCTACTACAACCGGCGCTACATAGCGACGATATATCTGCACATATTCTAAATCTTTATATCCTGCATAACGAGCAAAGCGCTTATTAATATCATTATAAGCAAGACTATCCTTTTCATCCTTAAAGGTACCCTTAAATACGAACTGCGCATTGCCTTCATCAGAGAACTTTATATCTATCAGATTGCGCTGTTCCGCCTCTTTATCTGTATAGATTAATGATGAAACAGGGCTTGTTTTCGTACTAAGCCAACCGCTCTTTGCATCCTTCAAGCGCCAACCGCCCGACACCTTCTTCAGCGTAAATACAGCCATACTGTCTGTTTCGCACGAAACCATATCGAGTCCGTCTTCTTCGAAAACAGAAACGGCGCAAGGCAGAATGTATTCCTTCTTTGCGTTCTGATACCTGCTCATTGCCACTCCACAAGCGCTGCTCACAATTATCACCTCGTCGCCATCGCGCAACAACGACACATCTGAAACATGCATATACTTGGCTGTTTCTGTATTCTGGGCGTTCGTGTCTAAAGAGAATACCGAGAGCAACACAATTAGAGTGAGAAGAAGTTTTCCAGTCATTGAGGAATAGAGTTTAAATGGTTCGTACTTGATATGCAAACTTACAAAAAAAAATCGAATTGCTTGAAGTTGTTCGCAAAAAGATTCGACTACAACAAAAAGAATTGCCCGCAATAGAATAATTAAGAACAAAAGAGAATACAAAAATCAACCCCAACACCACGAGGGTGCTGGGGTCAACGATAGAATATACGGAATTATAACATACGTGTGAATTGCGGAAGAACAAGCGCGTGTTTATTTCTTCCAGAAGCGTGAGGTGATGTCGGTGAAGTCGTCGCCTGCCGCGCGCTTGTAAAGACGCTGGTTTGTGGTGCGCTCCTTAAGGCATCCCAAGTGTTCGATGTACGGACCGAGCTTTATGTAGTCGAAGTCGCGCTTGCGTATAGTTCTCGGGAACTGCTGGCGACCGCTATACCATGCCACCTTCAGCTGCGGATGCTCGCGGTGAAGATACTGTGCGAGTTGGCTAACGTACTTCGGGTCGGCATCGCCACCCATAAAGCAGATGCATGTTATCTCGCCATGATAGTTGGCAACAAACTGGTCGAGCACCATCGGAGTCAAAGGCTCGCCGATGTTCTCCCACAGATACTGACTGTGGCAGCCCGGGCAACGGCACGGACAACCGGTGATGTTGATAGACAGCGTCACCTCGTCAGGAATCTCCTGAAATACAATTCCTGTATTAAGATAATTGAGCATTGCTTTAGTTGTTTAAAATATTTTGTTCAGACGCGCCGAACCGTGATGAAGCTCGGACACGCCGAAGAACTTTAGTCTTTGATTTCGTTAGTGCCGTTGGCATAGAAGCGGCGGCTTGCCTCCTTCTGACGAGCAGCAGAGAAGTTGCTTACACGCTTCAGATAGCCGATGATACGAGTCATGTAGTCAACATCCTCGCTGCCGCAATTCGGACACTTCTTGAGATATCGCTTGTCGATATGTCCGCACTTGTTGCAGATAGTGTTCGGGATATTGAACGTGAAGTAGTTGCATCCCTCCTTAGCTGCGATGCGCAGGAGCTGGCGATACTGAGCCTTCGAGAGGTGCTCGTCGAGGTTCATGTGAAGCGCCGAACCACCGGTGAGGTGCTCGATATACGGAGCGCCGTGCAACTTGAACTTGTCTACAACGTTAAGCGAGTCGTCCTCCACGATGTAGAAGTAGCTGTTGTAGCAGTCGCGCGGCACGAAGTAGCCATCCTCGCGGTCCCACTTTGCGTGCTTTACGCCCACGTTCTCAGCCGGAATCATCTCGCAGTTGAACAGCACGTCCTTAGTGCGATACTGCTTGTTGTATTTCTCTACAAGACCAAGCACCTTCTGTACGAAGTGCAGATAGTCGGGGTTGTCATTGATCTTCAAGCCCAAGAATTCGGCAGCCTCCACGAGTCCGTTCACACCGATTGTGAGATACTGGCGACTCATGTTGATGTATCCAGCGTCGAAGAGCGGCAGCATGCCCTGAGCCTGCAGTTCCTTGAGGTTCTCGTTGTAAGCGAGCTGCACTTTATGGCAGAGGTCTATCACCTCAGAGAGATAGTCGGCATAGTCGAGTCCGTTCTTAACGGCGTACTGTATGCAACGGTTGAGGTTGATGGTGAGCACGCTCTTAGAGCCGGTAGACACACCGCCTGCACCGAGTGTGTAGCTGAAGCCGTTGTCCTGAATCTCGTTGCGCAGACGGCAGCAAGAGCTGAGCGAGTCGGCATTGTCGCTCATGTATGTGAAGAACGAGTGACCCTCTGAGTACATCTCAGCTGTGAAGTCGCCCCACTCCTTGTCGATTACGTCGCCGTCCTTTGTGAGCAGCGCCATTGTCTCTACCGGGAAGGTGAGCACGGTCTTTGTGCGCTCTTTGTTGAACCACTTCATGAAACGCTTCTGAAGCCATGAGAGTCCGTTCCAGTCGGGCTTCGAACCGTCTGGGAAGATAAACTCGCCGAAAAGGCTCTCGAAGTATGGTTTGTCGTAATAAGCCACGTTCCAGAACACAGCCTGATAGTTGCGCGCGCCGGTGGGCTGGTTGATAGAGTAAACGATTTGCTCGAAGCAGTCGGTGATCATCTTGTCGATAGTGCGCTGCTTTGCAGAGAGGTCTACCACCTTGTCGGCGTGTTCCCAATAGTCGAGTCCGTACTCTTTACCGATGAAGTAGTTGAGGTACATGAGGAACTCCGGTGTTGCGCAAGCGCCGCTCAGCATACTCGAAACCATGAACACCATGTTGACGAATCCGCCGCAGAACGACTTCAGGTTTGTAGGAGCCGTAGAGTTGCCGCCAATACTTGTTGTGCCACCGATGAGCCACGGGTACATCGTGATAGAGGCGCAATAGTTGGCGAGCGATGTCTCGTCGTTCTTGTAGATGAAGTGGTGGTTGAGTTTGTCGAGATACTCGTTAGCGAGTTCCTTGCCGTACATCTTCTTGATGCGGTCGGTGAGCAGGCGGCGGTTCAAGCGGATGAAGCTCGACTTAGGCAGCTCGCCGATGAGCGTAGCGATGTTCTTGTGCTCCACGTTGGCGTTGGCGTCGTACTTCGAGCCGGTTGCAGCGTTGGCAGCGTGACAATAGTCGGTAAGGAACTTGAGTTTTTCGAGAGTCTCACGGTCTTCCGAGTGAAGCTGGCGATAGATAATGAACGATTTAGCCACGTTGTAGTAGCCTTCTCTCATTAGAGCCTGCTCCACCTGGTTCTGTATGTTCTCAACTGTTACGCCGTCGAACACGTCGATGTGGCTCACAATTTTAGAAACAGAGGCTAAGTCAACATCCTCGTTCACTGACTCGAACGCCTTGATTATGGCGTTCATTATCTTGTCTAAAGAGAAGCGGTCTTTAGATCCATCGCGTTTGATGATTGCAAAATCTTTCATTGTATAGTTTCCCGTTTTAGAAAACTTTTTCAATTTTAGAAATCGAAAAGTTTTCCGTTTTGGAAAACTTTTGTGTGTTCTGTCTTATGAAAAGTTTCTGATTTATGTTTTTGATTACGGCTGCAAAGGTATATAAAAAAAACGATACCACGCCATGTCTTCAACGGAAAAATTCTAACAATTTTAAGCCTCACATACACCATTAGTGTAACGCATTTGATGTAACTTTCAGAGTTTCACCGCACTAATATCGATGAGGTTGTTTACTATCGCGTATATGGTCAAACCAGCCGGACTATGTATCTGCAATTTGCGCGCAATGTTGCGTCTGTGGGTGATTACGGTGTTCACCGAAATGCACAAATGCTCGGCTATCTCCTTGTTACTCATGCCTTGTACGAGCGCCACGATGACGTCTTTCTCGCGTTCGCCCAGTGCGTCGGCGCCTTCCTGATTCTTGCCTATCATGCTGGAAATCTTAGCAGATACGTCGCTCTGGCGCGATTTATCCTCAAGACACTTGATGGCTGGGATGAAGATTTTGTCCTCCACTTCGGCATGCAGCGCCAGCCACTCCTCATTATTATATATATCGTAGAGCGTGGCTGAAAGCTGGTTGTTGCGAAGGCTGTCGCCGGGGAAGTACTTGATGATGATGCTCTTCAGTTCACGCAGCTTCATACTCTCCTGTCCGTGATGCTTCGAGTACATGTCGATGGCGTAGTTTGCCATCGGCTTGCCGGCGATGAGCGACTCTACGTACGGGAAGACGGTCTTCTCCTCGTACTTCATGTGCTGCGTCACCGAACGCGAATATTCGTCGTAAAGTTTCAGTATGAGTCGAGCGAGGTTGTCGTTTTCGTCAAGCGCGTCTACAAGTTCCTTGCGTATAAACGGCAACTGGAAACCGATAAAATAGTCGTGGCTTGCCTTCAGATACTGCAACAGTGTAGGCACGGAGAGGCGCGACACGTCGTCCATTTCGCGATAGCCGTTGATGGTGAAGTTGACTACGGCGAGAAACGTATTGGTGTCCACATTCTGGTCGTCGCATACCTGCTTAACCGTCTTGTCGCCAAAGCCGAGACTGATACCGAAGCTACCTAAACTCTGCAACAAGTTGTAGTTGTCGCGAATGAGCGAAATCATCTTGTCGCTTGCTTCATACATTTTCTGATTTTTCATACTCCTGATTATTTTTTTGAATGCGGATATGTCGTACAAAGTTACTAACTCTTTTCGAGAAAACCCGAACATTTACAGACTTTATGATTAAGAAAAGTCTTCGTGCACCGAACGGAATCTGATCGGACGGCGGACGGAATCTGATCGGACGGCGGACGAAATCTGATCGGACGGCGAACGGAATCCGATCGGACAGCGGACGCAATCTGATTGGATGGCGGACGTGAACGACGACAATGGCAGTACTTTTTTTTTAAAAAAAATGCACTTTACAATGTGAAAAGTTGTAGTTAAGAACGCATATAGTAGCACATAAAAAAGGTGAAGTTGTTGTCAACTCCACCTTATCTTACACATTTACTTGTAATATTTTCTACTTCACTATTCCTTCAAAAACGAATACTGAAGAGGCTGGCATTGTGATATTGATCTCGCTATCGATGTCTATTGCCTCGTTCATTGCGAGTCCAGACAAACCGTCTGCACCGATCACCTGGTCGGCGAACGAACTGCGCAGAACAACAGCCGACTTAGCATAGCTCGGAATGTCGAACACCTCACGCAGCGTTGTCACAAGCGTCTGCTTCTCAGTGTCTGGGTTGCGCAATGTGAGCGTGGTCTTCTTGCCGTTCCATGCCGCCCAACCATAGATATTCGCCTTCTCTCCGTCCCACGGATTGCCGCCAACCCAATGTATGTCGGGCAGCACATCGGTATTGCGCTGCTGCCAGTCCATACAGTCGGCAAGCTGACGCCACAATGTACCTGCGTTGCCCTGGTTATCCTTGATTGAGTCGAGCAAGTTGTAGTCGGTGTAAAGTTCTACCATCGACGAACCGCAGCCGAAAGCACAACGCATCTCGCGCACGATGCCGTCATAATTCATTGTCTTGGAAACATCGCCGAACTTAGTGAGGATAACACCATGAGTCATAAGCGTGTTGATCGGACAGAGCGGCGAACGCTCGATGAAGTTTTGGTGAACGAGACGGTCGCGATAGGTTATCCACTGCTCGCGGTCGTCGC
>ERZ1031095.756-NODE-756-length-10686-cov-5.234409_pt1 | contig 10686 bp, 9 predicted proteins | sample MGYA00517108_ERZ1031095 | MGnify/ENA primary metagenome ERZ1031095 (study PRJEB33719, sample SAMN04261275) | wastewater metagenome | biome: rural village; feature: human; material: feces | host: Homo sapiens | place: El Salvador | collected 2013-01-07 ... | reverse complement strand
ATACTAACAGTTGATATTATATCTTATATGTGTTATTTTATAAAAAATTAAATATATAGTAATCAGGTGCCGGAGAAGCCATATTTTGTGGCTGGCTCCGGTGAAAAGGGAAACAGGTGCAAATCCTGTACGAACTCGTCACCGTAATTAAGGAGCAGAAGTCGATATATCACTGGGGAACTGGGAAGATGACTAATGTGATGATATTTAAGCCGGGAGACCTGCCTGAAAGCTGTACAGAAGCATTTGCTTCAAGCCACGAGTAAAAAGGCTGTACGTTGCAGAATCCTTTATGGATTTTGTTGTTGTGCGTTCAGACCCTTTACAGATATAGTAAAGGGTTTCTTATTTTGCTACTTTGATGGCTCTGTGAGCTTCAAGTATACAGCTATATGTATTTGATTAATATAAAGCAGTATACTGCAGAAAAGAGGAAAAAATGAAAAAAAGAGTAGTAGCATTACTTATGACTATGGTAATGGCGGCATCATGTATGGCTGGTTGCGGAAGCACAGACAAGGAGGCTTCAAACAACACAGTGGAGGAAAACACACAGGCAGCAGAGAATACTGCCGCAGATACTGAGTCAGATGCAGATGCAGACCAGAAGGCAGCAGATGATGTGGCAGCACTTATTGATGCTATCTATGTTCAGGAGAGAACAGATGATACTGACGCACAGTGTGAGGCTGCAAAGGCAGCATGGGATGCACTTACAGATGCCCAGAAGGAGTTAGTAGAGGGTGAGAATGCAGACCCGGATTATTTTGGTAGAGATACAGGAGATGCTAGTATGGATGATCCACGTAACCAGGATGAAATCGGAGATAATGAAATTCTTGTAGTAAGCTTTGGTACTTCATTTAATGACAGCCGTGTTGCTGATATTAAGGGAATCGAGGATGCTATTCAGGAAGCATTCCCAGACTGGTCTGTTAGAAGAGCATTTACAGCCCAGATTATCATCAATCATGTTCAGGCAAGAGATGGAGAGAAAATTGACAATGTAGATCAGGCTTTACAGCGTGCAGTAGATAACGGAGTAAAGAACTTAATTGTTCAGCCAACTCACTTAATGCATGGCGCAGAGTATGATGAGCTTATGAAAGCTGTTGAAGAGTACAAGGATAACTTTGAGACAGTAAAGGTTGCAGAGCCGCTTCTCGGAGAGGTTGGAGCTGACGCTGCGGTAATTAATGCTGACAAGAAGGCAGTTGCAGAGACACTTACAGCAGAAGCAGTTAAGACAGCAGGCTATGACAGTCTTGAAGCTGCCAAGGAGGATGGCGTTGCATTCGTATTTATGGGACATGGTACAGCTCATGTAGCAAAGGTTTCATACAGCCAGATGCAGGCACAGATGGAAGACCTTGGATATGATAATGTATTCATCGGTACAGTAGAGGGCGAGCCGGAGGATACAGCATGTGAGGCTGTAATCGATAAGGTCGCAGAAGCTGGATACACAAAGGTTATCCTTCGTCCACTTATGGTTGTTGCCGGAGACCATGCAAACAATGATATGGCTGGTGATGATGATGACTCATGGAAGAGCATGTTTAATGCTTCTGGTAAGTTTGACAGTGTAGATACACAGATTGCAGGACTTGGCTCTATTGCTGACATTGAGAAGATTTATGTGCAGCATACAACTGATGCAATCAATCAGTAGATTGATACAGCATACATATGGTTAGTTTCACAAACTTCCCGACGGAGATTGTGCAACCGACCTGGCATACAGTGTATTTTCCAGAAAAAATATGAAGTTAGCGGCGGGATTTATCGCGGATAGCGAGTTTAGAATTGCTAATTGGATTTCGTTTCGGAGACTTTTGGAAACCCGCCGCAGTTCATATTTTGTTCTGGAAAACAACTGTATGTCTGGTCGGTAGATGGACACTTTGAGGGAAGTTTGAGTTTAAGCATTATTGCTGTTATTATAGTTAAGTAGTTATTAAGTAGTTAGGATGGTTTATTTTAGAATGAAAAAAAGAGTTTCTATTGTTGTAACTTTATTGATGGCTGGTGCCCTGTTAGCTGGCTGTGGAAATAAGGCAGATAATACAGCTTCAGATGTAAGTACTGAGGCTTCAATTGATGCTGTACAGGATAGTTCAGAATCACTTGGAAGTGGTGCAGACACAGAGGTGGAGACAGGCAGGACTGCTGACGCAGAGGGTGTCATTGATTTAGAGGATGGTGTTTATTCTGCAGATTTTGAGACTGACAGCTCTATGTTTCATGTAAACGAGGCTTGTGATGGAAAAGGTACCTTGACTGTTAAGGATGGCAAGGCTTCAATTCACATTTCTTTGACCTCAAAGAATATTGTTAATCTGTTTTGTGGTCTGGCTGAGGATGCCCAGAAGGATGGGGCTGAGCTTTTAGAGCCTGTTGTTGACACTGTTACATATTCTGATGGCATGACTGAGGAAGTTTATGGCTTTGATGTTCCAGTTCCAGCTCTTGATGAGGAGTTTGATCTGGCTCTTATCGGTACTAAGGGTGTCTGGTATGACCACAAGGTTAAGGTTACTAATCCAGAGCCTATGGAGGCGGAGACAACAGAGCTTTCTGATGGTACTTATACAGTAGAGCTTGATTTTGAAGGCGGAAGTGGAAAGGCAAGTATTTCTTCTCCTGCAACAATAAATGTGGCTGACGGCAAAATAACTGCCACATTTGAGTGGAGCAGCCCTAACTATGATTACATGATTGTAGATGGCGAGAAGTATCTGCCGGTAAATGAGGATGGAAATTCTGTTTTTGAGATTCCTGTTGCTTCACTGGATGAGCCTATGACTGTAATTGGTGACACAGTAGCTATGAGCAAGCCTCATGAGATTGAGTATACTATTACTTTTCACCCAGATACAGTTACAGAAGCTGAGTAATAGAATCTGCAAGAGGATACTTACATGAGAGGAAGAAAAAATATAGCAATAATATCATGTTTGTTTTTGATGGGACTGCTTTGGCTTACCGGCTGCGGCAGTCCTTCTTCCGATTCTACAGAAAATTCACTGGTAGAGTCAGCAGACCAGACGGAGGTTGTGGATTGGAAGGATATGAAGCCTGTAGGATCTATGGAGCTTTTGTATGCAGAGAATTTTTCCGTGGATTATTATGAGGGAGGCTTCAAACTGCTTGAGACCATGGATGGCACACAGATACTTGTGGTACCGGAGGATGAGGAAATTCCCCAAAATGTGGATGAAGATACAATTGTCTTAAAGCAGCCGGTGCAGAATATGTATCTGGTTTCATCTGCTGTCATGGATATTTTCAGTAAGCTTGACGCTATAGACACTCTGCGTTTTTCCAGTCAGACAGAGGACAACTGGTATGTGGACAACGCAAAACAGGCCATGGAGGATGGAGGCCTCATATACGCAGGCAAATACAATAAGCCGGACTATGAGCTTATTGTATCGGAGGGCTGTTCACTTGCCATTGAAAATTCTATGATTTTTCATTCTCCGGAGGTGATTGAGATGCTTGAAAGCTTTGATATTCCGGTGATGGTGGAGTATTCCAGCTATGAGTCGCACCCTATGGGCAGAGTGGAGTGGATTAAGTTTTTTGGTGCTCTGGTTGATAAAGAGGATGAAGCCCAGAGAATATTTGATGAGCAGATTGATATATTGGACAGTGTGGCTGCCAATGAAAATACAGGTAAGACGGTGGCATTTTTCTATATTACATCCAACGGGCTGGTTCAGGTGCGCCAGAGCAATGATTATATTCCAAAGATGATTGAGCTTGCCGGCGGCAGGTACATATTTGATAATCTGGGAGATCCTGAATCAAAGAGGTCTACAATGAATATGCAGGTTGAGGAATTTTATGATGGCGCAAAAGATGCTGATTATATAATATATAATAGTACCATAGATGGTGGGGTAAGCTCGGTTGATGAGCTGATTGACAAGTGCCCTGTGCTTGCAGACTTCAAGGCTGTGAAGGATGGAAATGTGTGGTGTACCACAAATGACATGTATCAGCAGTCTATGTCAATCGGTTATATGATCAAGGATATACACAGCATGCTTTGCGATGATGATGAGGATGATATGACTTATTTATTTAAGCTTGTTAACTGACAATATATGGTTGTTTTGCCGCTCAAATCACAAGCAGCTGAATCATTAGCGGACAGTTTTCCTGAATGTCAGGCGAAAAAACGAATAGAAAAAGCTGCAGCTTTGGAAAGTGTACATGCATACAAGGATGAAAAGACTCGTAAATACAAGCGTCGATTTGAGCATGAGTGGTAAGATATAAGGAGACACAATATGAGAGACGGCAGAAAAATAAGATATATGGCAGATTTTATTCTGCTTGGAGTGGGAGTTCTGGTATTTTTGATACTAAACTGCTGTATTGGCTCAGTTAAGGTTCCTATGGCAGATATAATATCTGCGGTAAAAGGAAATGAGATAGAAAACAGCAGGATATTGTGGGATATAAGGCTTCCAAGAGCATTTGCAGCAATGATACTTGGGGGAGCACTGGCACTTGCAGGCTATCTGCTCCAGAGCTTTTTCCATAACCCAATAGCTGGTCCCTTTGTACTTGGAATTTCATCAGGAGCAAAAATGGTGGTTGCAATAGTCATGGTTTTTCTCATGGGACAGGCTGTCAGTGTGAGTTCGGCAGTCCTTATAATAGCAGCTTTTATCGGAGCCATGATTTCCATGGGCTTTGTACTTCTCATGTCAAAAAGAGTGAATAATATGTCCATGCTTGTGGTCAGTGGTGTTATGATAGGATATATCTGCTCAGCGATTACTGAGTTTATAGTAACTTTTGCAAATGATGCGGACATAGTGAATCTGCATAACTGGTCAAGGGGCAGCTTTTCAGGAATGACCTGGAATCAGGTGGCTGTGATGGCAGTGGTTATAGCAGTTACCTCCATAGCTGTGTTTATGCTGGCAAAGCCTTTAAGTGCATATGAACTGGGCGAAGCTTATGCCCGGAATATGGGGGTAAATGTGAGACTTTTAAGGGTTATGCTTGTGATTTTATCAAGCCTCTTGTCTGCCTGCATAGTGGCGTTTGCAGGACCGATTTCCTTTGTGGGAATAGCTGCGCCGCATCTTGTAAAAAGCATTTTAAAGACCACAAAACCAATACTTATGATACCAGCCTGTTTTCTGCGGAAGCCTTTTCTGTATGTTTTGCGATTTGCTGGCAAGGACACTTCTGGCACCAACAGAGCTCAGTATAAGCACAGTGACTGCAGTGTTTGGAGCACCGGTTGTCCTGTGGGTTATGATAAGGCGCAATAAGGAGAGACTTGCCTGATGGAATATTATTTTAAGACGGAAAAACTTAGCGTAGGCTACAATGGTAAGCCCTTGATTCAAAATATAGATATTGGCATAGGAAAAGGTCAGATTCTCACCCTTATTGGACCGAATGGTGCAGGAAAGTCTACTATATTAAAAAGCATTGTGAGACAATTGTCTCTGATTGATGGAAAAATATGTCTGGATGGTACAGATATTTCTGATATATCAGGAAAAGCTTTATCCCAGAAAATGGGTGTGGTCTTAACTGACAGACTGCAGGGGGAGCTGATGACCTGTGAGGATGTGGTTGCCACTGGCAGATATCCTTATACAGGACATTTTGGCATCTTGTCAGAGACTGATTATAGGGTTGTGGAAGAAGCCATGGAGCTGGTACATATCACAGAGATAAAGGATATGGACTTCACCCGTATAAGTGATGGGCAGAGACAGCGCGTGATGCTTGCCAGGTGCTTGTGTCAGGAGCCGGAAATCATCATACTGGATGAGCCTACATCTTATCTGGACATCAGGTACAAGCTTGAATTTTTATCTACACTTGAGGAGCTTAAAAAGAGAAAAAAACTGACAGTGATTATGTCACTTCATGAGCTGGAACTGGCACAGAAAATATCGGACAAAATACTCTGTGTCAAGGGCAGCTATGTGGAAAAAGTTGGAAGCCCTGATGAGATTTTCGGGGATGGATATATAGCAGAACTTTTTGATCTGACCGCTGGCAGCTTTGATGATGAGAGCGGAAACGCGGAGCTTATGAAAGTTGAGGGAGAGCCTGAGGTCTTTGTCATAGCTGGAAATGGTCTGGGGCGCAGGCTGTATCACAGATTACAGCGAGAGGGAATAGCTTTTGCAACAGGAATTTTATACAAAAATGATTTGGATTACCCGGTGGCTAAGGCACTTGCTGTTAAGCGGATAGAGGCAGAGGCTTTTGAACCTATGTCAGATGAAGCCTTTGAGGAGGCAAAAAAGATACTAGCAGGCTGTAAAAAGGTGATTTGCTGTAAGGATGATGGTGATTTTGGCACCTATGAGCAGAAGAATAAAGAATTGCTTCAATATGCCAGAGCACAGGGCAAAGAATTGGAACTTCTAAATGATATATAAATTATGATAATCAGGACACATTTAATGTGGTGGGTTTCTATATATACCTAAACATAGACGAGAGGTTGAGATAAATGGCAAAAGTAATAATGGTACAGGGCACAATGTCAAATGCAGGGAAAAGCCTTCTGGTGGCAGGCTTGTGCAGAATTTTCAAACAGGATGGCTACAGGGTGGCTCCTTTTAAGTCACAGAATATGGCCCTCAACTCTTTTATAACCACAGAGGGGCTTGAGATGGGACGTGCCCAGGTCATGCAGGCTGAGGCTGCACGGATTAGACCTATGGTGTGCATGAATCCAATATTACTAAAGCCTACTAATCATACAGGTTCACAGGTGATTGTGAATGGTGAAGTTGTAGGGAATATGAGTGCCAGAGATTATTTTGCCTACAAAAAAGAGCTTATTCCGGATATAAAGAAGGCATTTAGAAAGCTTGAGGAAGAGGCTGACATTATAGTTATAGAGGGAGCGGGAAGCCCGGCAGAGATTAATCTGAAGGAAAATGACATAGTAAATATGGGCATGGCAGAGATGGTGGATGCGCCGGTCCTGCTGGTGGGTGACATAGACAGAGGCGGCGTTTTTGCCCAGCTTCTGGGTACCCTTATGCTTTTAACAGATGATGAGAGAGGCAGGGTAAAGGGCCTTATTATCAATAAATTCAGAGGAGATAAGTCTATACTTGACCCGGGCATAGAGATGCTTGAGGAAAAAGGCAGGGTGCCTGTGGCAGGAGTTGTGCCTTATATGGAGCTGTCTCTTGAGGATGAGGACAGTCTGACAGAGAGATTTAACAAAAAGAAAGAGGGCTTAATAGATATTGCTGTAATCAGATACCCTAGAATATCTAACTTTACAGATTTTAATGTTTTTGAGCAGATGGAAGAGGTCACAGTGAGGTATGTGACTTCAATCAGTGAATTGGGTCATCCGGACATGGTGATTTTACCGGGAAGCAAAAACACTATGGGAGATTTAAAATGGATGCGTCAGAATGGTCTGGAAGCGGCAGTGAAGAAATTAGCCAATGATATTCCTGTTTTTGGCATCTGTGGAGGCTATCAGATGCTGGGAAATGAGATATCTGATCCGGACAGGGTCGAAGAGGGAGGAGAAATCAGAGGAATGGAGCTTCTTCCTATAAAGACCATACTTAGAAATGAAAAGAAGCGCTGCCAGATAGAGGGCAGGATTGATGATATAGATGGAAGCCTAAGTGAACTGTCGGGATGCGAGTTCAGGGGCTATGAAATACATATGGGAGAGAGCTTTTATGATGAGAAAAAGGTCGTGAGAAATGTAGTTTCATCACAGGACAACACCCATGTATATGGTTCATATGTCCATGGACTTTTTGATACAGGGGAAATTGCAGCAAGAATAGTACAAAAGCTTGCCCAGAATAAGGGGGTAAAAATAGAAAATGGTAAATACGAGGATTACCAGACCTTTAAGGAAAAGCAATATGACAAGCTGGCAGATACATTGAGACTGTATCTGGATATGGAGGAAATTTATGGAATGCTCAGAGAAGCTAAACTTTAGCCGGTATACAAGAGAAGAATTGGGGAAAATACATATAGGCATGCCGGATGAAGCGGTTAGAAAACAGGTCAAAAAAAACTGGGACAGCATAGCAAAGCCCCTGGATGGAATGGGAAGCTTTGAAGGTCTTACAGCACAAATCGGTGCAATTCTTGGAACTGATGAGATAGATATATCAGGAAAAGCTGTGCTTATAATGTGTGCAGACAATGGTATTGTGGAGGAAGGGGTCACACAGTCAGACCAGAGTGTTACTTATCAGGTAGCACAGTCAATGACAAGAAAGCAATCCTCTGTGTGCAGAATGGCAGACTCGATAGGAGCAGAGACGATTCCAGTTGATATAGGAATTAATAATATTGAAGAAATAGATGGAGTCCTGAATAAAAAAATAAGACCAGGAACCAGAAATTTCAGTAAAGAACCAGCTATGACAGAGGAAGAGACAATTCGTGCAATTGAAACAGGCATAGAACTTGTTTCATCCTGTAAATCAAAGGGATATAATATAATTGCTACAGGAGAAATGGGAATTGGCAATACCACGACCAGCAGTGCCATAACAGCAGCACTTCTAAAGTGTGACCCGCAAAAGGTGACAGGCAGAGGAGCAGGGCTCAGCAATCAGGGACTGTCCAGAAAACAGCAGGTAATCGCAGGGGCAATAGAAAAGTATGACCTGTATAAGGCGGATGCATTAACCATTCTTAGCACAGTTGGAGGACTTGATATAGCAGGGCTTACAGGAGTGTGCGTAGGCGGGGCAGTTTACCATATTCCAATCGTTTTAGATGGTCTGATCAGCATGGCAGCGGCTCTTGTGGCAGAGCGCATACTGCCCGGTGTAAAGACATATTTAATTCCATCCCACAAGGGGAAGGAACCGGCATCACAGCTTATTGCAGAAGAGCTTGGACTAGATCCAGTCATAGATGCAGGGCTGGCCCTAGGCGAGGGGACAGGAGCAGTTATGATGTTTTCCTTATTGGATATGGCAATGAGTATCTATGAAAATAAGACAACCTTTTCAAACATAGAGGTTGAGCAGTATGAGAGGTTTTCATCATGATGATATTAGTTACCGGCGGCAGTGGCAGCGGCAAGTCAGAATATGCAGAAAACCGCATAGTAGAGCTGGCAGAGGATTGCGACAGATACTATATTGCCACCATGCAGGTTTATGACGAGGAAGGGCAGAAACGAATTGCAAGACACCGCCAGATGCGAAGCGGAAAGGGTTTTGCCACAATCGAGCAGCAGACAGATATAGAAAAGTCGATAGAAAAAATGCAGGAAAGCAGTCCGGACAGATGGGCAGCCCTGCTGGAGTGCATGTCAAATCTTGTGGCAAATGAGATGTTTGCAGATGGAAAAATAACTGATAAGAAAGCAGTAGTTGGAAAAATTATAGCAGGCATGAAAAGACTAAAAGAGAGTGTGGCTCATCTGGTCATCGTGTCAAACAATGTTTTCGAGGATGGAATCCTTTACGATCAGACAACCATGGACTATATAGAAGCAATCGGGCAGATTAATGGACAGTTAGCCAGGATGGCAGATGAAGTAGTTGAGGTTGTGGCAGGAATCCCGGTTATAAATTCACGTTAAAAAGAAAGAGGAAAATAAATTGCGGATTATAAAATCAATTATAATAGCATTTTCAATGTATTCGCGTATTCCCATGCCACAGTTTGAGTGGAAGGAAAAGGATATGAAATATATGCTGTGCTTTTTCCCATGGATAGGCGCAGTGACAGGCGGACTAATCTATCTCTGGAAAATAATCTGCGATAGATTTGGAGCAGGAGAACTGTGTTACACCATGATAGGAGCAGCAATACCAGTCCTGGTGACCGGAGGATTTCATGTAGATGGCTTTATGGACACCATGGATTCCCTGCATTCCTACCAGCCCAAAGAAAAAAAGCTTGAGATACTTAAGGACTCGCATATAGGAGCCTTTGCAGTGATAATGCTGGCACTGTATGGAATGCTGTACATAGGAGCCTTCTCAGAAATAAAAGACAATAATATCCTTAAAATACTCTGTGCAGGCTTTGCCCTGTCAAGATGCTTAAGCGGAATAGGAGTAGTAACCTTCAAATCCGCAAAGCATGACGGACTTTTGTTCACCTTTGCAGATAATGCCCAGAAAAACATAGTGAAGATAGCCTTGTATCTGCAGGCAGTCATATGTCTTGCCTATATGCTCTGGCAGTCATCAGTGGCAGGAGCCGCAGCAGTAGTTACTGTAATTATAGTTTTTGCATATTATTACTACCGCAGTAAAAAGGAGTTTGGAGGAATAACAGGAGATACAGCAGGGTACTTTGTGGTGTTGTGTGAGGGAGGAATGACCATAATCCTCGCTTTGCTTGAAATCTTTCTATTTAACGCTTAATGATACTTATGTATATTTATAGTGTACATGATAAAAATGGTCGGATACAGAAATTTTATACTTTTAATATTAATGAAGTTAAAATGTTTGTACAAATATTTAAAGTTATTTATTGAATGCTGAGTAAATATTAAAAAATAGAACACATATCAGGCAAAAAATATATATCAAAACGTAGAGATTGGAATGGTGTGTGGGCACAGGGGATGCAGTGGGCTTTGTGAAGAATATTAGATTTTCTTAATGTTCTGTACATAATCCAGCAACTCGGCAACAGGAAGTTGCCGAGAACGAGACCTGAGCCATG
>ERZ1031095.751-NODE-751-length-10717-cov-6.055806_pt1 | contig 10717 bp, 8 predicted proteins | sample MGYA00517108_ERZ1031095 | MGnify/ENA primary metagenome ERZ1031095 (study PRJEB33719, sample SAMN04261275) | wastewater metagenome | biome: rural village; feature: human; material: feces | host: Homo sapiens | place: El Salvador | collected 2013-01-07 ... | reverse complement strand
GTGCCCGTGATGATAGGCATCGCTATACGTTTCAGGATTAAAGAGGTCAAGGTGATCCATGCCATATTCCTTGCTACCTAACTCGTTCTTATATTGTGTGAAGGCAAGTGAGTGAGCAGGAGCATCGATTTCGGGAATAATCTCTACGCCATTTTGCTCAGCCAACCTCTGTAAGTCTATGAATTCAGCCTTAGTATATGAGCCGTCCTTTGCTGTAAGTCCAGGATAGGTATCGCACTCTAAGCGGAAAGCAGCTTGTGTCTTTAACCAATCATTACCGAAATATTGACGGAAACCATTATCGTTTAAGTGAACCTGAAGCGTATTCATCTTATAATATGACATAATCTTTGTCAAATGGCGCAAGTAACTCATCGGAATGTACTTACGGCCGCAGTCAATCATAAAGCCACGCAACTTATATTCAGGTACGTCAACTGTCTTACCCTTGGGCAACTGTCCGTCTTTGTGCTGCTCACTTACTTGCAACAAGGTGCGAGTAGCCCAAAAGAGTCCATGCTCAGTAGCGGCAGAGAGTTCTACAGCGCTACCAATATTCATGCTATAACCTTCGTCACCTAAGGTCTTATCCTTCTTCAGTGACAAGACAATATCACCACCCTTAGCTGTACCGCTAACAATGGTTAGCTCTTTGCCAAACATGGTTTTATAATCATTCGCCAAAGCTTCAGCTACAGCCTTTAACTTTGCATTTTTCAATACGATACGACCAGACAAGGCTGTTTGTACCTCTGCTCCTGTCCATGTCTTGAGTTCGGGCACTACAAAAGGTTTAGGATTAACGTCTGCCCACAAAGCACCTGTCGAAAGCATACATGAGGCTACAACGACTAGTAACTTCTTGGCACTAAAAAGATTGTTCATGTAAAAACAGTTTTGTTAGATTATGGATTAATTCGCTACAAATGTACGCAATATCTTTAACATTTCTCGCGTTCACTTTCATAAATAACGTAATGCTACGCGTTTAGGCGCATTATTCTCTGCAAATATTGGCCACGTCAGCAAGAAAAACTAATTTAGCAACTCAATTAATCGCAAACGGAAACATTTTTTATAATATGAGAAACTGGACTACTATCAAAGAATACAAAGAAATTCTTTTCGACTTTTATAATGGCATAGCCCGAATTACCATTAACCGCCCACGTTACCGCAATGCTTTTACTCCACTCACCGTGGCTGAGATGAGCGATGCGTTTCGTTATTGTCGTGAAGCGCAAGACGTTTGTGTGGTTGTACTAACAGGCGCTGGCGACAAAGCTTTTTGTGCAGGCGGCGACATGCACGTCAAAGGACGCGGAGGATACGTTGGCGGTGATGGTGTACCACGACTCAACGTGCTTGACGTGCAAAAGCAGATCCGATCTCTTCCGAAACCTGTAATTGCCATGGTTAACGGCTTTGCGATTGGTGGAGGACACGTGTTACACCTTATGTGTGACCTTACCATTGCCTCTGAGAATGCTATCTTTGGACAGACGGGACCGAAAGTGGGGTCGTTCGATGCAGGATTTGGTGCTTCTTATCTTGCACGCATTGTAGGACAAAAGAAAGCGCGTGAGATTTGGTTTATGTGTCGTCAATACACGGCCGTTGAGGCTGAGCGCATGGGAATGGTCAACAAGGTCGTTCCTTTTGATAAACTTGAAGACGAGGTGGTAGAATGGGCCGAGACGATGATGGAACGTTCACCTTTAGCTCTGCGTATGATTAAAGCCGGACTCAATGCCGAGTTGGACGGTCAAGCGGGCATTCAAGAACTTGCAGGTGATGCTACCATGCTTTATTATATGCTTGACGAAGCGCAAGAGGGAGGACGCGCCTTCCTTGAGAAGCGCAAACCTAACTTTAAGAAATACCCTAAACTGCCCTAACTTTATCAGAAGATGCACTTTTTACCCTTTAAGATAAGAGTCGTTCCACGCACGCTAAAGTTTAAGCAACCTGCGGGTACTTCGCGTGGTGTTTACTACGACCGTAAAGTGTGGTACATTGTCATTACATCAACTGATCCACAAATTCGCTTTACAGGATTGGGCGAGTGTGCACCACTTTACGACCTAAGTTGTGATTACGACAGTAACTACGAAGAGCGGTTACGTGAGGTGTGCGCTGAAGTTGAACGCACCCAAAATCTTGATTCAAAGAAGTGGCGCTACTTGCCTTCAATGCTTTTCGGATTGCAATCTGCTTTCCGCTCAGCAGCAGGTTCTATCGCTGGTGATTACCTAAAGCTCTATCCGTCATCCTTTACGCGTGGTGAACGTGGCATTGCTATCAACGGTTTGGTGTGGATGGGAACGTATGACGAAATGTGTCAACGCATGGAACAAAAGCTAGAACAAGGATTCCGTTGCGTTAAACTTAAAATTGGTGCAATTGATTTTGAAGACGAATTGTCGCTTATTAAACAAATACGCTCACGATATAGCAAAGATGTCGTTGAACTGCGCGTTGACGCCAATGGAGGCTTCACGCCCGACGAAGCACCCTATAAGTTAGAAGCCCTCACACGCTATGACATTCATAGTATTGAGCAGCCTATTAAGCAAGGGCAATGGAACGAAATGGGCCACCTCTGCGCCAACACGCCTCTGCCTATTGCACTTGACGAGGAGTTGATTGGCGTCAATGACTTTGAGCAAAAGATTAACTTGTTGGATACAATTCGCCCTCAATACATTGTATTGAAACCAACTCTTCATGGTGCTTTTACAGGAGCGGGCGAATGGATGTCGTTGGCTAAAGAGCGCGGTATAGGTTATTGGACGACTTCTGCTCTTGAGAGCAATGTGGGACTTAACGCGATAGCACAATGGTGTGCTGCAATTGACGAAAGCACGACTTTTCCTCAAGGTTTAGGTACAGGACAACTCTTTGTTGAGAACTTTGACAAAGCACCTCTTCACATTGAGCGCGACTGCCTATGGTATGGCTCTAAAAAGCAGCGAGCCTTCTTACACGAAATAGAAGACTTCAAAGCTAAATGGCAAACACCCACACCTACACTTGAAGTTCATACCTCAGGTAGTACGGGAGAACCTAAGATGCTGGAAGTAGAAAAGGTGCGTATGTGGGATAGTGCGTTAACGACGATACAAACTTTAGGATTGCAAGAGGGCAACACAGCTTTGCTCTGTATGCCGCTTCGTTACATTGCTGGACAGATGATGTTGGTGCGTAGCTTTGCAGGACAACTACAACTTATCGCTGTTGCTCCGACCTCACATCCCTACGCTTCACTTCACGAAGCACCTGACTTTGCAGCACTTACGCCTATGCAAGTGTTTGAGTCGCTTAAGGTGCCTCATGAGCGATCACTACTGCGCCGAACACTATGCGTTATTATTGGCGGAGGTGTCATTTCACCTGCTTTAGAGAAAGAATTAGCTACTTTTCCCCACCCTGTCTATAGCACTTACGGCATGACTGAGACTTTATCTCACATCGCACTAAGAAGGCTAAATGGGGCGCAAGCTTCTGACGCTTACACACCACTCACAGGAGTGGAAGTTTCACTCTCTGATAGTGGCACTTTGTGCATTTATGCTCCACACGTTAATAGTCAGCGGTTGGAAACAAACGATATGGCGGAATTGCTGCCGAATGGCGATTTCCGCATATTAGGTAGACGCGACAACGTGATTTGCTCTGGCGGAATTAAACTGCAAATTGAGCAGATAGAGCAAAAACTGAGTTCGCTTAATGTTCCATTACAAATTACTTCATTGCCACACGATAGTTTAGGCGAAGCTGTTACTTTGCTCTATGAAGGTGAAAAGAACGACAGTGAAGCCTTAAAAGAACAATGTAGGACGTTGCTTGACAAATATGAAGTGCCACGATACGTGATTTGCGTTGAGAAACTTCCCTTAACGGAGACAGGCAAACCCGCACGTGCTGAGGCTAAAATGATTGCAAAAAAGTTATTCAAAAGATGACGAACGATACAAATACGAAAGGCAGACTGAGCGAATATCGCGACGACATTCGCAATGCGATTGATGTTATGAATAAAGGGGGAGTTATACTCTACCCCACTGACACGATTTGGGGAATTGGTTGTGACGCGACTAACCCCAATGCTGTTCGACGTGTCTTTGAAATTAAGCAACGCGACGATGCCAAAGCGCTCATTACTTTAATTGACTCTGAGGCTAAGTTGGAATTTTATGTTCGTGAAGTGCCCGAGATTGCTTGGCAATTGATTGACGTAGCAGAGCGTCCACTTACGATTATTTATGACGGCGCTCGTAATCTCGCGCCCAACCTTTTGGCCGAAGATGGTAGCGCTGGCATACGCATCACGCGCGAGGAGTTCAGCCGCAATCTCTGTATGCGTATGCGTCGAGCCATTGTGTCTACCTCCGCTAACATTAGTGGCGAACCTTCTCCTAAAAATTTCGCAGACATTTCGCCCGAGATAGTTAATGCGGTAGACTACGTTTGCACCTCGCGCCGTGACGAGCGCAGCAATCCGCCAGCGTCAAACATCATCAAGTTAGGTGTTGGAGGGGAAGTGAAAGTGATTAGATAGGGGCTTTGTAAGCATTCAATCAAGCAATTAGCAAAGGGTAAACGAACTTTTTTGCTCGTTTACCCTATTTATTTTTGCGTTTCTTATCCCGAACTCGCGTTTAGTAGCATCAAAATAACCCAAAAGGACTGACTCCAACAAATGGAATCAGCCTTTTTTTCGAAAGGCTCGAATTTTTATCGGACACCAATAATAAACAAAAGCCTAACAATTAAGTTCACATCACACATACGGGTGCTTAATTGTTAGGCTTCAATTGTTATTGCTTTGAAAAATATAGCATTTACTAAAAAAGAATCAGTCAGTCTATAAGCCGGGTTCTGTACTCAACACACTCCTTACCATGAAAAAGAGCGTGCAACGCGCCTGTCATTTATCCGCGCACATTGTTGCCAAGGTGCTCTATCGTTCTACCCTCCAACGCGCCTTAATATGAAATATATTAAGAACTCGAACGAGCAGCTCTCGAACGTTGGTATACATGAACTTTCAACTTCTGATGTGTACAGCCTACGTGTCGCCACGCAACTGGTGGGCTCTTACTCCACCTTCTCACCCTTACCACTAAAAAATAAGTGGCGGTTATTTTCTTCTACACTAATCCACCCTTGCGAGCGGCTTCCCGTTAAGAAGCAGAATGCTCTGTGTTGCCCGGACTTTCCTCCTGCACCGCAATGGTAGGGTTACGCCACAGAATAATCTTGTAACGTAAACGCCACGGATACACGCGACAAGCCAACCAACTGATTCTTATATTGTGCGAAATTACAACTTTTTCGATGCACACACAGACTAAATGCTAAAAAAAATGTACTTTTGCTCTAAAATAAATCTTTTACCACCTCGAAATGATTATGAATTGTATAAAAAAGTTGGTGTGTGCTTCTCTTTTACTCCTACCGATGTCTGCACCTGCACAAACTACTACATACACTCCAAGTAAAGAACAATTGGAAGCGCGTAAACGATTTGAGAATGCACGTTTGGGAATCTTTCTGCATTGGGGTATTTATAGCACTTTTGCACAAGGCGAATGGTATATGCAAAATGTTGGCATTAACCGACAAGAGTATGCTAAAGCGGCTAATGCTTTTTATCCACACGACTTTGATGCAAATAGATGGATTAAAGCTATAAAAGAAGCTGGAGCAGGTTACATTTGCTTTACTACACGTCATCATGACGGGTTTTCGATGTGGGACACGAAGCAAAGTGACTTTAACATTATGCATACGCCATATGGGAAGGATGTGGTGAAACAATTGGCTGATGCTTGCCACCAGCAGGGAATTGGCCTACACTTTTATTACTCTCACATTGATTGGACACGCGATGACTACCCTATGGGGGTAACAGGGCGCAATACGGGCAAGGACGCGACAAAGGCTAATTGGTGTAGCTATTACCGCTTTATGAATGCTCAACTTACTGAACTCTTGACGCAATATGGACAAGTAGATGGAATTTGGTTTGACGGTTGGTGGGACCATAAAGACGATTCGACACCTTTTGATTGGCAACTGCCCGAACAATATGCTTTAATTCATAGACTGCAGCCAGCATGTATGATTGGCAATAATCACCACCAAAAGCCTAATGAGGGCGAGGATATGCAAATGTTTGAACGTGATGTGCCTGGCGAGAATAAGGCAGGCTTGTCGGGACAAAGCATTGGCAACTTACCGCTTGAAACTTGTGAGACGATGAACGGTATGTGGGGATATAAGGTAGAAGACCAAAATTATAAGTCGACACAAGAGTTGATACAACTATTGGTGCGCACAGCTGCCAAAGGGGCTAACTTGTTATTGAACATTGGACCTCAACCTGACGGAAATTTGCCAGATGCTGCGCTCGAACGACTTAGAAGAATGGGAGAATGGCTGCATTCGATAGCTGGTGAAAGCATCTATGGCACCAAAGCAGGAAGTGTGGCAATGGGAGATAGCATCGTTAGCACGCAAAGCAGCGACGGAAAGTGTTTGTACATTCATTTGCTAAAAACGCAGACTTCGGCAACCTCGATTACTCTACCTATGGAAGTTCATCGTTTTAAGCGGGTCACAACGCTGATGAATAGCGAAGCTGTTACTTATAAGTATGACAAGAAGAGGAAACAAACTACATTCTACTTGCCTAAGCGTAAAGAAAACGAGTTAACAGACTTCATCATTAAGTTAAATAAATAATGAATAACTTATTAATATTCATCTTATTTTGTCTGTTAAGCATTTGTCATTCGCTTATCTGTAATGCACAACCTGGACGAACGGAGTATTTGACTCCTAACATTCATACGTTACAGTTGAAAGTAAATGAGAAAGCCGAAGCTTTCCCTGTATTGAAACTGAATAGTGGCGAAACGCTTAACGTTAGTTTTGACGACTTAACGCACGAATATAAGCGTTACACATATAAAATTGAGCATTGCGACGCTGTTGGAAACGTGAGTGACGAATTGTTTGAGAGTGAGTATGTGAATAGTGTTGACGACGAGGTGGTGATTGACGACTATGAGCAGAGTGAAAACACTACTGTGCTTTATACGCATTACTCGTTTTCGCTACCTAATGCACAAATGCGGCCGCTCTTGTCGGGCAACTATCGCATTACCATTAGTACAGAAAATGATGACGGCGAAGTGGTACCTGTATTGCGTACTTACTTTGGCGTGGTTGACGCGAAAGTGGGCATCTACTCTACTTGCTCTACGAACACTGAAGTGGATTGGAATAGCTCACACCAACAATTGTCGTTGCGCATTGATGTAAGTAACTTAGCATTGCGTGATGCTGAGAATGAAGTGAAAGTGGTGGTTATGCAAAATAGGAGGCTTGACAATGCGGTAATAAATCCTCGATTTACAGTTCAAAATGGCAATAGTCTGCTTTGGGAACACACTCGCGACCTGACATTTGAGGCAGGGAATGAATATCGTAAAATGGAGATTATTTCAACTCGCTATCCTGGTATGCATGGCGAGGGAATACGTTGGATTGAACCGTATTATCATTACACTATAATGGCGGACAACGAACGCAAACATTACCTTTATGATGAGGACCGCAACGGTCTTTACTTGACTCGATACGATGGGGGTGGCAATGCTGATGTGAAAGCAGACTATGTATTGGCACACTTCTCGCTAAACACTTTGCCAATGCAAAATGCGAAAGTTTACATTAGCGGGCAGTGGACAGGTGGTACATTAAACGAACGATATGCGATGCGCTATGATGTAGCTTCGGATTCGTACGTGACTGATGTATTGCTTAAATGTGGCTACTATAACTACATGTATCTAACTGCAATAAGTAACGATCGAAAGCGCGGAACAACGGCTCCTATTGAGGGGGATTATTATCAAACAGAGAATGAATATGATATTTTGGTTTATTATCGTCCCACAGGTGGTCGCTACTGGCAATTAGTGGGGTGTGTAACACCTATTTATCGTAAACAGTAATATTAAGAGCAAAATGAATATTGTGTTTTTAGACGGATATACACTGCAGACTTCGAACGATGCAACAATGCTGAAACGACTTGAGGCGTATGGTAACTTAATGGTGTATGATCGCACAAGCAATGATGAAATAGTAGAGCGTGCTAAAGATGCTGAGATTTTGATTGTGAACAAAACGTCGCTCACGGCTGAGGTGATTAATCAATTGCCTCAGTTGAAATTGATATGTGAAGCGGCTACAGGATATGATAAAATAGACATTGTGGCTGCACGTAAACGGGGTATTTCTGTCTGTAATTGTGCCAAATACTCTAGTACGGCTGTAGCTCAGATGGCTCTGTCATTATTGCTTGAAGCTGCTGATAATGTGGGATTCTATACCTACGAAAACTTAAAAGGGCGTTGGAGTGACTGTGAAGACTTTTGCTATTCGTCACGACCACGCTTTGATTTAGTGAACAAACGTTTGGCTATAGTTGGGTTTGGCAATATTGGACGAACGATAGCCAATGTGGTGCGACCATTGGGAGTAAAACTTTTTGCCGTGAGTAGTAAGCCTTCCAATGAACTGCCTAACGATGTGACAAAGTTGGAACTAAAAGAGGCTTTTGAGACTTGCGACATTGTAAGCCTTAACTGTCCGCTCACTGATAGTAACCGTGGACTTATAAATGCAGAATTATTGCAACACGCACGTAAAGGGCTTATCTTAATAAATACTGCTCGTGGTGGATTAATAAACGAAAGAGATGTGGCTGAAGCCTTAATGAATGGAATCTTAGGCGCTTATTGCACTGACGTGTTATGTCAAGAACCTCCATCTGCTGATTGCCCTATTTTACACGCTCCTAACACATACGTAACACCTCACATAGGTTGGAAAACTTCAATGACGGTAGAGCGAATTGTTGACATTGTGTGTGATAATATTGCAGCATTTTTGAAGGGTGAACCGAAAAATGTAGTGAATTAAAATATTACTCGTTAATTTGGGTACTAAAGAATGTTTGTACAAATACTTGACTTTATAGGCTCATTGGCTTTTGCTATTTCGGGCATACGATTGGCATCGGCCAAACATTTTGACTTGTTTGGTGCCTATGGTAGGTCTGACGACTGCTATTGGTGGTGGTACGTTGCGTGACCTGCTACTGAGCCAACCTCCTTTCTGGATGACAAATTCTATTTACCTTATCTGTACGGCCTTTGCGCTATTGTGGGTTATATTGTTTAGAAAGCAGTTGGTAAAACAAGAAAATACTTGGTTCTTATTCGATACGATTGGTTTGGCTGTATTTGCAGTGACAGGTATTGAAAAGACTTTAGCTGCAGGCTTTCCATTTTGGACTGCCATTATGATGGGTACTCTTACTGGCGCTGGCGGTGGCGTTTTTCGCGATGTGTTTATTAACGAGGTTCCACTTATTTTTAGGAAAGAAATTTACGCATTGGCTTGTGTTGTAGGTGGAGTAGCATACTATATTTGCTCCATCCTAGGTGCAGGGAATATTGTATCGGGTATTATATGTGGCGTGTTTGTAGTACTTTCGCGTATCTTAGCAGTTCACTACAAGATTCATTTGCCAACACTAAAAAGTGAGGAACAGGACAATGTATGTTGAGAAGCCAAATATGGTTTACATTCACGTGCCTTTTTGCGTAAGTCGTTGCATTTATTGCGACTTTTACTCTACTACGCATACGCAAGAGTTGAAAGATCGCTATATACAAACGGCTTGCGCAGAGATTATGTATAGACGAAATGAGTTTAATAACGAGCCATTACAGTCAGTATATATTGGTGGCGGTACGCCCTCACAACTTGATGTAAGACAAATTGCTCAGCTATTAGAAACTATACACAATGCTTTTGAACTATGTAATGATGCTGAAATTACAATAGAAGCTAACCCTGACGATATCACATTTGATTTTGTGAAAGGCATGAAATCGCTTGGCATTAATCGTGTAAGCCTTGGGGTGCAAAGTTTTGACGATGATATTTTGCGTATTATAAACAGGAGACATTCTGCTAAGGAGGCCTGTCGGGCTGTTGAAACTATCTACAATTGTGACATTGAAAATATAAGTATTGATTTAATATACGGACTGCCTACGCAAACGATTAAGCAGTTTGATAATGACTTAATCTGTTCTTTTCATTTGCCTATAAAGCATTTGTCTTCTTATGCCTTAAGCATTGAGGAGGGGACAACATTGGACGTAATGATTAGAAATGGTAAACTCTGCCCTACTGATGAAAGTTTATACATTGAGGCCTACAATTTGCTGGTGACACAATGCAATGAACATGGGTTTGAGCATTACGAAATATCTAACTTTGCTCAAAATGGTTTTGCTTCACGTCATAATTCTGGTTATTGGCATGGCTTGCCTTACTTAGGAATTGGACCTGGCGCACACTCTTATGATGGTAAACGCACTAGACGCTATAATCTTCCTAACTTAACAGCATACGCAGAGGCTAAAAATGGAAATGTAGGCCATAGCATAGAAGTGCTAACAGAAGCTGAAGCTTTCGATGAACTGCTATTTACATCATTGCGCACGCGCGAAGGCCTTAATCTTGAAGGTATAAAAGCACGTTTTCCAGAGAAATGGATTTCTCAGATTTTGAACGATGCACAGCCCCATATCGTTGCTGGTAGGCTTTCATTAATTGGTAACAG
>ERZ1031095.749-NODE-749-length-10733-cov-3.735437_pt1 | contig 10733 bp, 9 predicted proteins | sample MGYA00517108_ERZ1031095 | MGnify/ENA primary metagenome ERZ1031095 (study PRJEB33719, sample SAMN04261275) | wastewater metagenome | biome: rural village; feature: human; material: feces | host: Homo sapiens | place: El Salvador | collected 2013-01-07 ... | reverse complement strand
CTCCGCATGGTAGATACGATATTTTGCGATCTCTACATACCAGTCACAGAACTCATCCCAGATAAAGTCATGAACTTTCTGAACTGCGATACCGAGTTCGAACTTATCCATGTTCTCTGTCATTTCTTTTGTCAGACTGTTTACCTTGGAAAGGATCCATCTGTCTGCTGGTTTCAGCAGGAAGTCTTCCGGTTCTTCTACAACGTTCTTCTCCATGTTCATCATGATAAATCTTGATGCATTCCATACTTTGTTTGCAAAATTACGACTTGCCTCAACACGCTCGTTGTAAAAACGCATATCGTTACCAGGTGCATTTCCTGTGATCAGTGTCAGTCTCAGGGCATCTGCACCGTACTTGTCGATGATCTCAAGCGGATCGATACCATTTCCAAGAGACTTACTCATCTTACGTCCCTGAGAGTCTCTTACAAGACCGTGGATCAGTACTGTGTTAAACGGAGCTTTTCCTGTATGCTCATATCCTGAGAATACCATACGGATTACCCAGAAGAAGATGATATCATATCCAGTTACAAGAACGTCTGTCGGATAGAAGTAATCAAGGTCTTCTGTCTTCTCCGGCCATCCAAGTGTGGAGAACGGCCACAGTGCGGAAGAGAACCATGTATCCAGTGTATCCTCATCCTGTGTGAAATGTGTACATCCACAGTGTGGGCATTTCTCCGGCGCTTCTTTCGCAACTACGAATTCACCGCACTCATCACAGTAATAAGCCGGAATTCTGTGTCCCCACCAGATCTGACGGGAGATACACCAGTCTTTGATGTTCTCAAGCCAGTGAAGGTAAATCTTGTCAAAACGCTCCGGTACGAAACGAAGTTCACCAGTCTTCAGTGCGTTGATCGCCGGTTTTGCAAGCTCATCCATCTTTACAAACCACTGCTGTTTAATCAGCGGCTCAACGGTTGTACCACAACGGTCATGTGTTCCTACTGCATGCATGTGAGGAACAACCTTTACAAGGTATCCCTGCTCATCCAGATCTGCTACGATTGCCTTTCTGGCCTCGTAACGATCCATTCCTGCGTATTTTCCACCCTTCTCGTTAATTGTCGCATCATCATTCATGATATTGATTTCCGGAAGGTTGTGACGCTTTCCTACTTCGAAATCGTTCGGGTCATGTGCCGGTGTGATCTTAACAGCACCTGTTCCGAATTCTTTGTCTACATAATAATCTGCAACGATCGGAATCTCACGATTTACAAGCGGAAGGATTGCCATCTTTCCTACGATATCTTTGTATCTCTCATCATCCGGGTGAACGGCGATCGCTGTATCTCCAAGCAGTGTCTCCGGACGTGTTGTTGCAATCTCAAGGAAACGGTCTGTTCCGGCGATCGGGTACTTAATATGCCAGAAGTTTCCGTCCTGATCCTCATGCTCTACCTCTGCGTCTGACAGAGATGTCTTACATTTCGGACACCAGTTGATGATTCTGGAACCTTTGTAAATATATCCCTTGTTGTATAAATTGATGAATACTTCTTCTACAGCCTTAGAACATCCCTCGTCCATTGTGAAACGCTCTCTGTCCCAGTCACAGGAAATACCAAGCTTTTTCAACTGGTTCTCGATTGTTCCTGCATATTCTTCTTTCCACTGCCATGTTCTCTCAAGGAATCCCTCACGTCCGAGTTCTTTCTTATCGATTCCCTCTTCTTTGAGCTGATTTGTAACCTTAACCTCTGTAGAGATTGCTGCATGGTCTGTTCCCGGGATCCACAGTGCGTTATATCCTTCCATTCTCTTGTAACGGATCAGGATATCCTGCAGTGTATTGTCAAGTGCATGTCCCATATGCAGCTTTCCTGTAATATTCGGAGGCGGCATTACTGTTGTAAATGGTTTCTTACTTCTGTCTACCTCAGCATGAAAATACTTGTTCTCACACCATCTCTCATAGAGTTTCTCTTCGATCTGTTTCGGATCGTAAGTCTTTGCGAGTTCTTTGCTCATGATTGTTCTCCTTTTTCCACATATTATGTTAATTTTGTAATTGTTTTCCACAATCTCATTGTTTTAAAAGTGGATATCTCTGTTTTTAAAGTGGATATCTCTTTCTTCTATAACTAGAAAACGCCCTCTACTTCACGTAAAGGGCGAAAATCTCGCGGTACCACCTTATTTATATATGTAAGAACTTGTTACTGTTTGTATTAACCTTGTTCTTTACATATACATCTCTTCGTTCTGTAACGTAAACGACTCCGGGAACTCCTATCCAACCTCTTCGACCTTTCAGAATTCCAGCTCCGAAGCTACCTTCCATCATCCTTTTTCCAAACCGTCTCACAGCCAGATTCTCTTAGCAATCTGAACGGTTCTCTCTGTGGGAAGTAATGATGTACTCCTCTTCTTCAACACCTGTATCTTTACATAGTTGTTAAATACTTTTTAACTGTTACTACTATAGCTGTCAAAGGCTGATTTGTCAAGGGATTTCCCTTTCTTTAAGAAATCTTAAAATATCATAACCACCGCCGGAAGTCCAGCCTTATCTTCTTAACCTTGCTCTTTTAAAAGTAAATGTTGCAACATCCCTGCAATATCATACCCGTAGTTCTCTCCTGTCGCCCAACCGGCTCCTTCCGGGTTCTCTTTCTGTCCCAACCATTGTACATAAGGTGCGGAAGCTTTTTTCACATATTCATAACGGTTATCCACGCAAGTCTGATTCAGCGGTTCATCTGTCGCATAGGCCTTCAGATGCTGGATCTGTGCCCGCACTCCTGTTCTGACATCCGGATAAGAATTTCCCGGCACTCCTCCCCCGGTTGTTCCTATTCCGGCGAAATTAAACTGTTCAACACTTACATCTCCACCAAACTGAAGAAATCCGGTCTCTTTCATTGCCTGGGTAAATGCAACCTCTGCCCGGATGTCTTCTGCCTCTGCTTCTTCACAGTAGATCTGGCAGAATGTTTCTATGGTATCTGCTCCACCTTTTGCCAGTTCTTCCGACGGATATTCGTATCCCGATTGATTGAAATAATCTGCAAGTTCATCCACCGTAACAACACTCTCCCCCATGACCGGATACTGTCCGGCTGGAGAACACATCTGTGCTGTTATTGCTACGCTGTCAGTCTGTGCAACTTCTTCTATCGAATCTGTTGCCTCTTCCGCAACTGCTTCCTTTTCGTTTTGCATGTCAGCATCCGATTTCTGTTCTACTTCTGACTGTTTCATAACATTATTTTTTTGGTTCTGAGGAATCATTCCGTTTCTTCCTGCCATTGCCAGAATCACTACCAGAAAAACTCCCATTGCTGCTTCTATATAAATAGGTAATTTCATTTCGCGCTTCCTGTCCATTTCCCAGGTATTTGATATAGTATATACAACAATTCTTTCAGATAACACTCAATTAATAAATAGGTACCGTTACCCGAGAACTTTAAAAATATGCCTAAAAATAGAAGCAAAAGAGAGTGTAAAAAAAGAAGCTACAATACGCAGCTTCTTTTTCACTTCTTTTTACACTTATTATTTCCACAATTTCTTGTAGATTTCAATAACATCTTCCTTATTTGGTACTCTCGGGTTTGTTGCTGTACATCCATCCTCGAGTGCGGCATCTGCCATACTGTCGATTGCATTGAAGTACTCTTCCTCTGAGATTGTACCCATCTGAGAGATTGACAGCGGAATATCCATCTCTTTTAACATAAACTGTACCCAGTTTACAAGAGATCTGACTGTCATGATCTCATTGTAGCTGCTCAGTCCAAGGATCTGAGCTACAGTTGCATAACGCTTAACAGCCGGAAGATATTCTTTCTGACTCTTACTATGTTTATTGATATCACTGTTGAATTCAATGATATGTGGAAGAAGCATTGCGTTCGCACGTCCGTGTGGGATGTGGAACTTTGCACCTAACTGATGAGCCATACCATGGTTCAGTCCGAGAGATGCTGAGTTGAATGCCAGTCCTGCCAGACAGGATGCGGAATGCATCTTCTGACGTGCATGAGTATCATTTCCATCCAGATATGCTCTAAGAAGGAATACTCCAACCAACTCGATCGATTTCTCTGCAAGTGCTGTTGAGAAATCGCTTCTCTCTGTACTTACACATGCTTCAAGTGCGTGTGTAAATACGTCCATTCCTGTATCTGCTGTAATCGCCGGTGGCACACTCTTTACAAGTTCTGCATCGAGGATTGCCTCGTCCGGTGTCAATTCCCAAGATACCAGTGGATATTTTCTCTGTTCTGCCGGGTCTGATACAACGGCAAATGAAGTTACCTCTGATCCTGTACCGCTTGTTGTTGGAATTGCAATCAGCCCTACCTCTGCGTAATGATCTACGCGAAGTGCAAATTCACGGATTGACTTGGAGGAGTCAATTGCTGATCCGCCACCAACTGCAACAATTGCATCTGGCTTATATTCAAGCATCTTCTTAACACCGAGACTGATCTTCTCAATCGGTGGATCCGGAACAATATCCTGAAAGATATCATATTCCTTACCTGCTTTTTTGATTGGATCGAGAATCAGGTTCAGATTTTTGCTTTTCGCCATAAATGGGTCTGTAACGATCAGGATCTTCTTATATGGCACTTCTGCCAGTCGATCCAGCGCGTTATCTCCAAAATTTACTCTAGTTTTAATCTGAAAGCTTTTCATAACTGCCCTTCCTTACTTTGGATAGATACATTTTACACCAATCTTATCAAAATGCTGAAGCCATCTTGTTTCCGGCTTTGCATCCGTAACTATAGTTGTGATCTGATCTAATGAACCTATCTCAGCAAATGCTACTTGATCGAACTTACTGCTGTCTACAGCAAGAATTTTTTCTTTTGCTCTTGTCAGCATTGTTCGCTTATTATTCGCATGCAGATCATCTGAATCTGTAAGTCCAGCGTTCATATCGATTCCCTTTGCAGAGATAATTGCCTTATCTACATGATAAGATCGAAGCATCCGGTCTGTCTGATAACCTACCAGTGCAAAGGATCCTTCTCTTGACTCTCCTCCGGTAGAGAGAACCTTCCAATCCTGCGCCCCAAAAAGCTCTATGATAATCTCCACAGAGTTTGTGAGCACGGTAAGATTCTTCTTTCCCTGTTCAAGAAGTGTCTTTGCAACATACACTGCCGTGGAACTTGCATCAAGCATGATGCTGTCCCCATCTTTGATCTGTTCACTCACCAGTTCCGCAATATGCTGTTTACCAACGATATTCACATTTTCATTGATCACGGCACCGCCATAGCTTTTTATGGCGAAACCGTCCTGAACCAGTTTATCGAGGTCTCTTCGGATTGTCTCCTCGGAAACCTCGTAAATCTGACTCAGTTCGCTTACTACGACTCTTCTGTCATTCTGCAGTTTTTCTAATATTTCATTTCTTCTCTCTATCGCAAGCATCTAACTGCCTCCTGTCCTAAGTCCAATATAATGTTACTGGTATTGAACTATAATTCCCTCAGACATTAAAGCAGAGTTCATTATAAGATTGCGTCGCGAATCTGAGCATCCGGATGAGCAATAACGGAAGAGTCAAGGAACATTCCTCTATCTTTGATTGCTTCCTTAGCTTTTTCGATTGCAGCTTCTACAGCAGCCACTTCACCAGTGAGCAGCATGTAGGATTTTCCGCACATACCACGTGCGATACGAAGCTCGATCAAATCAACGATAGCCGTCTTCGCAGCCTCATCAGCAGCTACAATAATTGAAGATGCATCGTATGTCTCCATAATACCAAGAGCGGATACGTCTTCAATATGTGCAGCACCGTAGATTGCCGGGAAGATGGACTCGTGCGGATTACCGAGCACAAAACTGTCGATCAGGTGAAGACCATGCATCTCTTTTGCATTATCCACTGCTGCTTTAACGGCACTTAAGTCACCTGTAATGATCGCGATATATTTGCCCGGACATACTGTCTGTGCTTCGATTATGCTGACTTCAGAAGTCTTTACCATAGCATCAGCTGCGGTAATACCTGCTGAAACAGTCTTATATTCTACCATTCCAATAGCCTTACTCATTGCCTGCACGTCCTTCCTGAGATTCTATGACAATATATTTCTCATTTACTTCTGTAACTAAACCATTCACGGATGCGTGGATTCCAACGCTTAATCCCTTTCCTGGTTCAGCAATCATCTGTCCTTTAGTTACCATGTCGCCTGCTTTCACAATTGCAGAAGCAGGTGCTCCAATATGCTGACTTAACAGAATACGTACTGTCTTAACCGGCACTGCTGATTCATCAAGCGGTGCTTCACGGTTATATCTCGTAAGATCAAGACGCGCCATAAGTCTCTCCATCGGAACTTTTCTGTATTCTCTTTCCGGTCCTACAGGTTTTGCTTCTACTTTCGGAGGACGGATTCCGTTTGCACGAAGACCTCCCTTGTACTCTGCCATAAGACTTCTTGGTGAAAGTCCCTGGAAACAGGAATACATCTCACAAAGTCCGCAGGATGAGCAGAACAACGTATTGATGAAGATGTTCGGCTCCTGTACATCCTTGCATGTTGCTGCAAGCATAAATTTATTTGGCTCAATCGGATGTCCTAACAGATGTCTTGGACATAAGTCTGTACACATTGTACACTGGCAACAGCAAGCTGCTGCTCTCTTCATATCGATTGAGTTTTTCTTTAATTTCTTCTGAATGATGTGATGGTCTTTCGGAAGAACAAGGATTGCATTTGTTGTCTTTGTAACAGGCTGCGCTCCTGTTCCGATATTACCCATCATAGGTCCACCAACGAAGTAAACTGCATCTTTTGTAGTTACACCGCCGGCAAGAGCTACTACTTCTTCCAGTGGTGTTCCGATTGGAACACGAACTGTGATTGGGTGCTCTACCTCAGCTACTACTGATACAAGCTTGTCCTCAACAGGTGTCTTCTCATTCAGTGCTCTGTATACATTGTAAACTGTCTCTACGTTGAATACAGCTACGCCGCTTTCGATTGGAAGTCCGCCCGGTCTTACAACTTTACCTGTTGTCTCATAAATAAGAACAACCTCATCACCTGCCGGATATACTTCATCCAACAGTCCAAGTCTTACTTCCGGATACTGTCCCATAACGGCCTTTACAGCTTCGATCGTTGCTGTGTAAGCTTTCTTAATACCAATGATGACTTCTTTCGCACCGACTGTCTCGCCGATCATATGAAATGTATCAATGATCTCCTTTGCATATTTCTCAAGGAGCTGTCTATGAAGTCGAAGCAGTGGCTCACACTCTGCACAGTTCAGAATGATTGTCTCTGCACGTTCATCTAATTTAGCATATGTAGGAAAGCCTGCACCACCAGCACCAACGATACCGTTCTGCTGCAATATGCTGCTTAATTCTTTCATATCCATAATTTCACTACTCCAGTCCTAATCCTTCGTCAATAATTCCAACGATTGCAGCATCGATCGGTGCTTCCGGCATACCACTTCCGATTCTCGCAGCACTTCCCTGTACAACCAGAACGTATTCGCCGATTCCTGCGCCGATCTTATCGATTGCAATGATCTGTTTTGCTCCCTGACGCATATGATCTGCCACTTCTACAATCATGAATTTATTTCCGACTAAGTTTTCATTCTTGCGTGTTGATACAACACTGCCAACAACTTTTCCCATTAACATGATACAATCCTCACGGTATCCCCGCTCTTAATCTGCGCTGCATTTGCTTCATCTGTATCGATGTGCATCTCAAGTGTAAAGCTGTCATCTACACGGATCTGTACGTTGTTAAAGATGGTTCCTCTCTCATTATCTGCTTTTACAGATACGATATCACCATCATGAACTCCTGCTGCCATCGCATCTTTCGGAGCCATGTGAATATGTCTCTTCGCAACAATGCATCCCTCGTTCAGATACACCGCACCTTTTGGTCCGATGATCGCGATTGGTGCGCTTCCTGCAATATTTCCTGATTCTCTGATTGGTGCTTTTACACCGAGGCTGATTGCATCTGTTGCAGAAATCTCTACCTGAGTATTCTTTCTGACTGGTCCAAGAACTCTTACATTCTCGATTGCTCTTAATTTAAGACCAACAATTGTAACCTTTTCGTTTGATGCAAACTGTCCACCCATAAGTTCTTTGAACTTTGTAAGATGGTAGCCTTCTCCAAACAGAATCTCGACATGCTCCTGTGTGAGATGGATATGTCTTGCGGACACTCCGATTGGAACGAGAAAACCTTCTCCAGACTGAGCAGCATTCTTTTTCTCTACTGATTCGAGAACCATTTTTGTAATTAATTCCACATTACTGTTATCCATATTTGTGTCTCCTCGCAAAGTGGATTGCTCCACTTACTTATTTAAGCACTCTCAGGGGATCAGCGCCCGGCGCTTAATCCCCTAAAAGTACCGGCTTTATTTACCTTTGACTATTATTTGATCTGTGGAAGAATCTTCTCAACATCTGTATGTGGTCTTGGGATTACATGTGTAGCTACAAGCTCTCCAAGTCTTCCTGCTGACTCTGCTCCAGACTCAACTGCTGATTTAACTGCTCCAACGTCTCCACGAACCATAACTGTTACAAGACCAGATCCGATCTTCTCTGTTCCAACGAGTGCTACGTTAGCAGCCTTTAACATTGAATCTGCTGCCTCGATAGATGCTACAAGTCCTCTTGTTTCAACCATTCCTAATGCTTCCTGTGACATTCTGCGTTCCTCCTTCTGAACTTCCGGTTTCTTCTGAACCGTTTCTGCCTTTTGCGCCGTCTTTCTTACTCTGCGTACAGTTTTGGCTGGCGCTTTGGCTGTTGTTGTTTTCTTTTCTTTTTCGTCTGCCATCTGTAGCTGCCTCCTATACAACCTTGTTTACACTTGTGTTAATGATTCTCAAGATCTCCTCATGAGGACTTGGGATCACTACTGTGCTCACTGGTTTTTTGATTCCATTCTGCTCGGCAGCTTCAATGGCCTGCGCAACTGCGGATACATCACCACGAATTATGATCGTGACAAGTCTTCCACCAAGTTTTTTCTCCCATGTAACGAACTGCACATCAGCAGTCTTGCACATGATATCCACGGCTACCACTGCTGCCGTAACGCTTGGGATTTCAAAGAATCCATACGCTTTTCCCATGAGACTGCTCCTTTTCTAGCTGTTTGACTTCAAACTATACTGTAGGAAGGATCTTCTCAACGTCGTTGTGTGGTCTTGGGATTACGTGTGTAGCTACGAGTTCTCCAAGTCTTCCAGCTGCGTCAGCACCTGTCTCAACTGCTGCTTTAACAGCTCCAACATCTCCACGAACCATAACTGTTACAAGTCCGGATCCGATTTTCTCTGTTCCTACAAGTGTAACCTCTGCTGCTTTTGTCATTGCATCTGCAGCCTCGATTGCTGCTGTAAGTCCTCTTGTTTCTACCATTCCTAATGCAAGCTGTGCCATTGCCATTGTAATATCCTCCTAAATTTCTTCGACTTCTTCGTCTGTTACTTTGTGTGGTGTTCCTTTATCAAATGCGTTAAGCTTAAGCATCTTCTCAGTGTCCTCAGTCGGTCTTGAGATCTTATACTTTGTGACAATTCCTGTCATTGACTCTGCTTTCGCTGTAGCAGCCTCAAGTGCTGCCTCCACATCTGCAACCTGTCCGCGGAACTTGACCATTACGATCAACGGTACAGGCAATTCGTCTGCATTCGCAGGTTTATTTTTATCGAAGTTCTCCAGTCTTACATTTCCTGCTTTACATCCGGCGTCAGCCGCTGCAAATGCCGTTGCAAGTCCAAATACTTCCAGCATACCTACTGCTTCCATACTCTCTCACCTTATTTGTTGATGATTGCAATCTTAAGACCTTTCATAGCCAGGTTTGTCTGGTGAGCCTCATTGATCTGCTCGAGCGGGAACTCGTGTGTGATCAGATCATCCATCGGAAGTCCGATTGCTTTTGCTCTCTTAAGGAAATCAAATGTAGTTGCATAATCTCTCAGAGTGTATACCCATGAGCCAACCAGTGTGATCTCTTTTGAGCAAAGATCGAAGTGTGGGTTGATTGTTGCATCTCCACCATTGATAAAGAATCCAAGCTCACAAAGTCCACCACCATTACGGATGAATTTGTAAATGTTTGCATGAGCGATCGGTGATCCTGTACACTGGAATGCGAAGTCAGCAGCATGTCCGCCGAATGCATCTTTTACTCCCTGTGCAAGTGCATCGATTCCCTGGAAATCTTTGAAGTTAACTGACTTCTCAGCTCCCATTCTCTTAGCAAAGTCAAGTCTCTTCTGCTCTCCGTCTACAGCTACGATATTCTCAATACCCATTGTACGAAGAACTGCGATACAGATCAGTCCGATTGGTCCACATCCCTGAACAACAACTCTGCTGTTGAATCTTAAGATTCCTGTTGTCTTAGCTCTTTCTACTGCATGTACAAGTACTGCACATGGCTCGATCAGTACACGGGATTTCAGATCCAGATCACTTACGTTGAATACTGTAGATCCCTCACGGATCAGGATGTAATCTGAGAACCATCCATTCAGATGAACATCATCGTCCGGAAGAAGTCCGTATACATCAGCTCCGCCTACGTTCTGTTTGTTGAGGTCGTACATTGTGATCTCCGGATCATCCTTGAAGATCATACATGTAACAACTTTATCTCCAAGATTCAGAGCTTTTCCAGCGCTGTCAACTTTAACGTTTTTACCCATCTTAACGATCTCACCTGTTCCCTCATGTC
>ERZ1031095.746-NODE-746-length-10784-cov-4.190791_pt1 | contig 10784 bp, 11 predicted proteins | sample MGYA00517108_ERZ1031095 | MGnify/ENA primary metagenome ERZ1031095 (study PRJEB33719, sample SAMN04261275) | wastewater metagenome | biome: rural village; feature: human; material: feces | host: Homo sapiens | place: El Salvador | collected 2013-01-07 ... | reverse complement strand
CTCCATGGTGTGTTATCACCGATGGAAGGGACAGGTCCAGAAGACATCAATATTTCTTCTCTGTTGCAGCGGCTGCATGATGCAGATGTAAAAGAAGTGATTATCGCAACAAATGCAACAACAGAGGGAGAAGCAACAGCTATGTATCTCTCACGTCTGATCAAACCCGCAGGTATCAAAGTGACTCGTCTAGCACATGGTCTGTCTGTAGGCTCTGATATCGAGTATGCAGATGAAGTTACTTTATTGAAAGCTGTCGAAGGAAGACGTGAGTTATAAATTTCTAATTAAGTGTTTTTTCAGATACAATATAAAAGCAGCACAAGAGATGGGGGCAACAATGTGAACGGACTATTTATTACAATCGAGGGGCCTGATGGTGCAGGAAAAACCAGCATCTTGAATGAACTTTACCCTCTTTTGAAAGAAGTAGCAAAAACAGAAATCATTCAAACAAGAGAACCAGGAGGCATTCCGATTGCTGAAGAGATCCGAGCAGTGATCCTTGATCCAAAAAATGATCGGATGGATGAACGTACGGAAGCACTGCTTTATGCAGCAGCAAGAAGACAACATCTAGTCGAAAAGGTTCTGCCTGCTCTGGCAAAAGGGAAAATCGTTTTATGCGATAGATTTGTCGACAGTTCTCTTGCTTATCAAGGTGCAGGCCGACGCATCGGCGTTACCGAGATTGCTCGGTTGAATGAGTTTGCTACAGAAGGTACTACGCCGGATTTTACCCTTTATCTTGACGTAGATTCAGACACCGGATTAAGAAGAATCAAGAAAAACAGACAAAATCAAATCGACCGTTTAGATTCGGAAGGTTTGGAATTCCACCAGCGTGTACGTCATGCTTACTTAAAGCTGGCAGAAGAGAATCCGGAAAGAATCCACAAAGTTGATGCAAGAAAAAGCTTTGAAGAAGTGCTGCAAACAAGTTATCATACAATTATTGAACAGTATCCGCAATTTTTTGAAAACTAGGAAGGTGAACGTTTATGAAAATTATTTTAGCGATTATCCAAGACAAAGACAGCAACCGTTTATCAAATGAATTGATTGATGCAAATATCCGTGCCACAAAACTATCATCGACAGGCGGCTTCCTTAAGGCTGGAAACAGTACGTTTATCGTGGGTATTGAAGATGACCGTGTAGAAGAAGCATTGGAAATCATCAAAAAAACGTGTGAATCAAGAAAGCAATTTGTATCTACACCTGTTACACTGGATATTTCGATGGATGGGGGCGTCCCTTATCCAGTAGAAGTAGAAGTAGGCGGTGCCACAGTCTTCGTCTTACCTGTTGAAGGATTCCATCAATTTTAGGAGGAGCTGAGCTATGAATCAAGAAATAAACTTGGCTCAAATGCAACCGATCGTGTATCAGCAGCTTCAACGGAGTTTTGAGCATGGGCGTATCGCTCATGCTTATCTTTTTGAAGGGGAGAAAGGAACAGGAAAACATGAAGTAGGTATATGGCTTGCACAGCACCTGTTCTGTACCCAAATGAAAGACAATCTGCCTTGTGGAAAATGCAACAATTGTCAGCGGATCGAAAAGAAAGAACATCCAGATGTTTTGGTTATTGAACCGGAAGGACAAACCATCAAAATCGATCAGATCAGACGTTTGCAGACGGAATTCAGTCGCAGCGGTTACGAATCAAGAAAAAAAGTTTTTTTGATCAAAGAAGCTGAAAAAATGAATAGCAGTGCGGCAAACAGTTTGTTGAAATTCTTGGAAGAGCCCCCTGGAGATTTTTTAGCGGTGTTAGAAACAGATGCAGTAGGAAGAATTCTCCCTACTATTCAATCTCGTTGTCAAGTTCTGCATTTTCAAGAACTTTCGAAAGAAGCACTGATCCATCGATTGCAAGAAGAGCAGATTCCATTGGAAAAAGCAAAACTTTTGGCTTTCTTAACAAACAGTTTAGGAAAAGCAGTTGAAATCTCTCAAGATGAATGGTTTAATGATGCTAAGGACTTGATTTATCAATGGATCGTTTACTTGCAAAAGCAAGATACTCAAGCCTTTATCTATGTCCAAAAAAAATTGGTAAAATCATTTAAAGAAAAAACACAACAGTTTACAGGATTATCTGTCTTGATGTTTTATTATCAGGAAGCACAGCGTCAAGCAGTAGCAAACGGCGAATATGGCAAAGTGAAACAGATAAACCAGATAATTGAACGGATATTGATCGCAGAGCAGAAACTACGCAGCAATGTCAGTTTTCAGGCTGTTGCGGAACAGTTCGTTTTGCATACGATTTTTTAGCTTGCCGCAAAGGATGATGATCAAGGAGGATGGAAATGGTAGAAGTAGTAGGTGTCCGATATAGAGATGCAGGTCATATCTATTATTTTGCACCAGGAGACTCTGAATATGTTTATAATGACAAGGTATTAGTCGAATCTCAGCAATCCTTACATATTGCTACTGTTGTCCTTCCTAAAAAAGAGATTGATCCCAATGACCTTCCTGAAGCTATCCGTCCGATCTTGCATAAAGCGTCACAAGCTGAATTAGAAAAAGACAAAAAAAACAAAAAAGATGCTCATGATGCATTGAAAATCGCAAAAGAAAAAGTGCAGTTGCGTGAGTTTATAACTTGTCAATATAGTTATTACTGTTAGCTATTATTTTTAGTTATGGTTACTATTCTTATATTTTATTATATTGTTCAACTGAGCAAAAGCTATAACTTCCGGCTGATTTCCACTTGTATCATGTTCCCCTATGAATTTTTCCATCCATACCATGTCGTACCATCTGCCAAACTTGTAGCCGCATTTATGGAAGGTGCCCACCATGCTATAGCCCAGCTTCTCATGAAAGCGCACACTGTCCTGGGTCAGGTACTCGTCCTCTATCTGAGGGTAGCCTATACAGGCATTTACATTTAATATCCCCTGTTTCTTTAGGATTTCTTCAAGTCTGTCATAGAGAATCCTTCCGATTCCTTTTTGCCTCTCATCCTGCTTCACATATATGGATGTCTCTACAGACCAGCCATAGGCGGCGCGTTCCTTGAAGGGGCTTGCATATGCGTAGCCTAGTATCTGGTTATTTTCCTCTGCTATTATGTATGGGAATTTACGGAGGGTATTTTGTATGCGGGATGTGAATTCCTCTAGGGTGGGTACGTCGTACTCAAAGGTGATTGCGGTCTGCTCTACATAGGGGGTGTATATGGCTAGCAGGGCTTTGGCATCTGCTGGGGCTGCGGTGCGGGTTGTTATCATTGGTTGGTCTCCTTTTCTGTACATTTTCGCGTAAAATAATACTATTATGAGGGAGATTTTTCAAGTGGAGATGAACTAGCTGTAGATAACTTATATGTATGTTGCCTGTATATATTGTCTATCTGTATATTGCCTACATGTATGCAGCTTATATATTATGGGATTCACGTATTTTGGATTTTTCTGGCTTAAATCACTGGTTTAGGTACTAAAAATCGCATATTTTGTATTTTTTAATGGATATTTAGAAAAAAATGGCTGGTTTTTATGGGAAAAATCCAATTTGGTATTAGTTGTGGATTTTTTTGAGTGTTTATTGGGGTAAAGGTCCAATGTACATTTACCTTGAATTGCGGATGCTTTGCGCACTATCGTGCTGCTTGGTCATATACGGACATTCGTCTATATACTACACGCTAACCACCAGTCGCAGCTCCGCTGCTTTTCCTGGTGGAATACTCACAACTCCGTTGTTCGTATTCGTACATTTGCTTATATATTTTGTGTTTGCGTAGACTCGGCTGGCATGCCAGCCGACGTATATTCGTCAAATATTGGTTTATTCAACTGACCGCCCAGCGTTTACCTCGAATCACGGGCGCTTTTGCGCCCTTTCCCGCTGCTTACGCAGCTAAGATTCTCGCTAAATGCTGGGCGTCGAATAACAAAAAGAGCCACATTGCAAATAAATTTGCATGTGACTCTTTCCGTTATTCTACTTGTCAGTTGAATTACATCATTCCCATGCCTGCGCCGCCAGCTGGCATTGCTGGTGTGTCCTCTTTGATGTTTGCTACTGCTGACTCTGTTGTAAGAAGTGTTGATGCTACAGATGTTGCATTCTGGAGAGCACTTCTTGTAACCTTGACTGGGTCAAGGATTCCGCTTGCAACCATGTCAACATACTCTTCTGTTGCTGCGTTGAAGCCGATTCCTGCCTCTGACTCTTTTACTTTATTGATAATTACAGCACCCTCAAGTCCTGCATTTGCTGCGATATAGTAAAGTGGAGCCTCAAGTGCCTTAAGGATAACCTTTGCACCTGTCTTCTCATCTCCCTCAAGTGTATCTGCAAGAGCTGATACCTTCTTTGATGCATGAATGTATGCAGATCCGCCACCTGCGATAATTCCTTCTTCTACTGCTGCTCTTGTTGCATTAAGAGCATCCTCCATACGGAGCTTAGCTTCCTTCATCTCTGTCTCTGTTGCTGCACCAACTCTGATTACTGCAACTCCACCTGCCATCTTGGCAAGTCTCTCCTGAAGCTTTTCTTTATCAAACTCAGATGTTGTCTCATCAATCTGTCCACGAATCTGGTTGATTCTGCCCTTGATTGCGTCCTTGTCTCCTGCTCCATCAACGATTACAGTGTTCTCTTTCTGAACCTTAACTGACTTAGCACGACCAAGCTGATCCATTGTTGTATCCTTAAGCTCAAGTCCTAAATCTGAGCTGATTACCTGACCACCTGTAAGGATTGCGATGTCCTCAAGCATAGCCTTTCTTCTGTCACCATATCCAGGAGCCTTTACAGCTACTACATTGAATGTTCCACGAAGCTTATTTACGATAAGTGTTGTAAGAGCCTCGCCCTCAACATCCTCTGCAATGATAAGAAGTCTTGAACCTGACTGTACAATCTGCTCAAGGAGAGGAAGAATATCCTGAATGTTTGAAATCTTCTTGTCTGTAATAAGGATATATGGGTCATCAAGTACTGCTTCCATCTTATCCATATCTGTACACATGTATGCTGAAAGGTATCCACGGTCAAACTGCATACCTTCTACAAGGTCAAGCTCTGTCTCCATAGTCTTTGACTCTTCAATTGTGATTACACCATCATTTGTAACTTTTTCCATAGCATCTGCTACCATGTTACCAACTGACTCGTCACCAGCAGAAATAGCTGCAACCTTTGCAATCTGGTCTTTTCCTGTTACCTTCTGGCTCATTTCCTTGAGGGCCTCAACTGCTGTATCTGTTGCTTTCTTCATACCACGACGAAGAACGATTGGATTTGCACCAGCCTCAAGATTCTTCATACCTTCCTGAACCATAGCCTGTGTAAGAACTGTAGCTGTTGTTGTACCATCTCCTGCTACATCATTTGTCTTTGTAGCAACTTCCTTGACAAGCTGTGCTCCCATGTTCTCGAAAGCATCCTCAAGCTCGATTTCCTTTGCGATTGTAACACCATCATTTGTGATAAGTGGTGCACCAAAGGACTTATCTAATACAACGTTTCTTCCTTTTGGTCCGATTGTAACTCTAACTGTATTTGCTAATTTATCTACACCTGCTCCAAGAGCTGCTCTTGCTTCTGAGCCATATTTAATTTCCTTTGCCATGATTAATTCGACCTTTCTTATTTAAATCTCTATTTTAAATTGTATTGTTTTATTTTGTTACTCTACAACTGCAAGAATATCATTCTGTCTAACAATGATGTATTCCTGTCCCTCAAGCTTAACCTCTGTTCCAGCGTACTTAGAATAGATAACCTTCTGTCCTTCTTTAACCTGCATAACAACTTCCTTGCCATCTACCATTCCGCCAGGTCCAACTGCAACAACCTCTGCCTCCTGTGGCTTCTCCTGTGCTGCACTTGTCAGGATGATTCCTGATTTAGTTGTCTCCTCAGCTTCTAACTGCTTTAATACTACTCTGTCTGTTAATGGAACTAATTTCATTTTTAAATTCCTCCTTTTATATCTGTTAGCACTCATTTCTTTCGAGTGCTAATTTCTTTCTGTTAATAAAATATCACTGCTGTTTTTTAATGTCAACAGTGATATTGTAAGTTTATATTTATTTTATTATTTTATAAGATCATAATGACTGAGGGCATTATAGACCCCAGCCTCAAAAAGACTGTCTGTAACGTATTCCGCTGCTTTTTTCACAACGTCTGTGGCATTACCCATGGCGATTCCATGTCCTACTGTCTGAAGCATTTCCAGGTCATTTACACTGTCGCCCAGAGCATAGGTATCTGCCATATCAAGCTTCAGGTAATCACACAGCCATTTGATACCGGTTGCCTTGGAAAATCCCTTTGGCACAAACTCCACCACATTTCCGGCATGTTCCAAAATATCATAATGTCCGCTAAGCTCAGCTTTTATCGTATCATAATCAGTGTTTGCAATAATGTCAGCAGAAAATTTATTTATCCTTATATCCTCTGAATACTCATTTAAAGCATGCGCATGATCTCCGATTAACTCACGCAGATAATCCACATAAGGGTCTTCCTCGAATCCAACCTCATCTATCCAGTAATCTCTTGAGCCTTCAAGCACCACCGGCATATTATTTTCCTTTAATACTGAAACGATTTTCTTCACCAGTTCATCCGGAACAAGCTCCTCAAATACAATCTCATTGTCCATTTCAATGTATGTTCCACAGGACGCAATTATTCCATCAAAGCCCATATCAAATAATTCCTTTGATACAACTGCCGCTCTCGCCCTGCCGGTGCAGAGAAAGGCCTTGTGCCCATTTTCCTTCAGCTTGGTAATGGCAAGCCTGGTGCTTTCAGGGATAACCATGTGCTCATCCCATATGGTGCCGTCTATATCGAAAAACACTATCTTTTGTGACATAAATTTTCTCCATTCTACTCTGTATTGCTGGTGTACAGGCATATTCACTTACCTGCGTTCATGCTTAGAATTCACCATTCAATCAAACATGCTGGTTCACTTGCACTCACTGTATTTGCGAAGCTCCTCAGTGTACTCAGCCCAGTACTGCATCATGCCGTTTTCTGCTTTTTCCCAGTCAATATCAGGGTCAATGCCCCTGTCATGAAGCAGAGTGACAACATCCATGATATAGTCTGTATAATCATAATCAGGCATATGGTCCGGCACTTCCTCATAAATTGTCATGACAAAGCCACCTGTCACAGCATGCTTTCTGCCATCAGATGTAATCAGGCTGAATTCCAAGGTATTATCAAAACCAGCCTTTACATTATACGTTGTAACCTCGTCCCATGTATAGTCCTTTTCGAAAAATAAAAATCTTGAGCAAATGCCATCGGCATCAAATCGCTCATATGCAGCTGCATTAAAAATGAAAATCAAAAACCATATAGCAAGGCTTCCTAACATTATTTTTATACGTTTCTTGAATGGTAAGCTGCATACTGCTCCTGTTCCATCGCCTGTCAGATAGCTGCCACCTAAGCCTTTTTGCCTGAACAGGTATACAAAAATGATTAGAACTGCCAGTCCTGCTATGAAATATAGGGGTTCAAGGATGGTGTGGGCAACGCAGTAGGTGGTGGAAGGCCACAAGGATTTATATATGACTTTTTCTAATAGGGTTCCTGATACGATTAAAATGAAGAAAAGCCATAGGGCGGATATCAGTAAGGTTATTGGGGTGGTCAGGTAGGTTTTTGATGTTTGTTCATTCATGTTTTCTCATTCTCAACTTCTTTATCCTTCAGCGATACTCGTTTTAGTTTTATTGCTAATTCGCATAATTTGGAAATAAATTCTGTATATGCACTCACAGCATCCGGCTCGGACGCAAGTGGAAACCAGGGAAATGAAACCTGATTCTCGGTAATAGCAACCTCCAACTGCTCCACTCGGAATGCGTGCTTAAAAAGCGTTTGCTTCCCTTCTATCAACTTCTGCAAATTTTCCAGCTTGTCATCTGTAAACATGTTTCTTTGAACTGATATGCTTAATACATCTGCTTCCACAGTTTCATCCTCTGGCAGCTCTGATTGTTGTATGGGCTCACATTTGTAAAACCGTTCTAAAATCAATTCCAATTTACTTTCTGACAAATCCCCGGATGTATGAAACACTCCGTTCTTATCCAGAATGCAGCTCCCAATCAGATAATCAAACTTGGGTGTTCTAGTATACTTCACCTGCATTCCAAGCAATTCACCTATGGCATAAGCCATCTTCTTTCGTTCCTCTCCTTTAACCTTAAAATCAATCTCTGTAATCATTGCACATACCACCTTTCTTTTTGGTATGTACATATATCACTCTAACTGAATAATAAAGCAAGTCAAATCTGAAATACTTTTACAAAAAACACCATATTATTCGCGCACAAATATCTCCCCATATCCTTTAAAATCAAGTCTCTCCGGCAAATACCAGACAAAAAACAATACCCCCTTTGCAATTTCGCGAAAATACGCATGAGAGGGGGCATCGGTCTTCACTAAAAAAGTATGTAGAAATTTAGATTGCCCCTATCCCATTAAATCAACATATATTCCTTGATATTTTATTTCTAACTGATTCTATCTGTTTCCTAATTATGAGTTGTTGATCCATATCCTTTTTGATTTTTGAAACAATGATTTTCTGTTCATTAAGGGATACATTAGGTATCGGTAACTCTTTTATAACAACTGGAAAAATATTTGTATTATTTCCCAATCCTTTTTTATATATTTCTATCAAATACTGAAAAAAAGATGTTCTAAAATAATAATATGCAAAATATGGATTATAATTTTCTAATCGTATTCTCATTGTAAAGTCCGCAAATATACCTTTGATATCAGCTTCAATCAAAGCAACTTTTCCAATAGTTCCTTCTCCTGAACGTGCCATAATAATATCATTCTTCTTTACACTTTTATTACAATTTTTATCCGAATATGACACATCTACTATCGCAGCCGTTTCCGAGTCGAATCTCCATTTTTTTATTGTTGCCATTGATATATATGCATATTCTCCATGATCGTTGTAATCTTTTGTTGATATGCTTGCTCCAAGCTCAATCGGCTCACTTAGAAAGTGTTTTATTGATAGATCACTCATTTTTCTTAACTGTTGCATTACAAATCGACCAGCTGGTCTATGATACTTAACACTGAATCTCATGTCTTGGTTATTAGAAAATGTACTTTGCATCAAATTATACGACTTCTTTTTCTTTAATGTTTCAAAAGTATCATAATCAAAATCAAACTTTTCACCAAAAACAGCATCAATTACTGCTGTTTCATCTTTTAATGACTTTTTTAATTTTACAATTTCTTCTTCAAATGTCACTACATGATTAACGATTGTATTTTGCTTTTTAATATTTATTTCAGGAATGCATATTCTTGATAATTCCTTTTTAGACAAATATTTCGATGAAAAAACGTTATCAAACAAATCCTTGATAACACAATTGAAATACCATAGCAAATACTTTTTATTTACTTTTGTCTCATCCAACTTTACCCAAAATACATTTTGATTAATATAAACATCCCTATCAACAATAAAAGCTAATCCAACAGTCATTGCATTTGAGATTAATAATGAGCCTTTGGGTACTAATACCATATTGCCACATTCCTCTACCGCTACATCAGTTATTTTTTCTTCTGTATCAGGATTAAGTATATATAAGTCAGTATCAACATCCGTCAATGTTATAAAATCATAGTCCCCCTCCCAGTAATCAACTCTAAATTTTGATGGGGTTCTTCCTGACTTAATATCTGTTTCATAATTTTTATTTTCCAAAAACTCCTTTAACGGAATACCATTCTTATATAAATTTGAATAGTCTTTTAATCCCATTTTGTAATCATCCGAAAATTCAAACAAATGAATAGACTTCATCCTTACACTCACATTTTTCACCTCAGTTCCAATTAAGTTTTCTAAGATAATCCAAAACAGTCAATAAAGTAGATTCACGCAAAGCAATTTTTTCGCTTTTATAATTTTTCAACAAGCCAATTCTAAACATATCAATAAGATCTTTATTTGTTCTTTCCGCGTACTCTTCTTTTAATTCATAATATTTATCATAATATTTATTTACAAACAACTCTATTCTTTTTAAATCATCTTTAAGTTTTATTTCTTTATCAACAGCATTTCGTATTTTCTTATTTATGCTACTAATTTTTTTACCATCTTTTTCCTTACTGAGCTTATCTTGCTCTTTTTTTATTAATACTTCTACTTTGGTTATCTTGTTCTGGTATTCCTCCTGAATGCAGTCAAAATTAATTATTTTAGGTGCATATTCTAACGAATATAAATCATTTTGCGTTTCCTTTTCTCCTCGCTTTGTACGTTTATATCCAATGTTATCTACTTCTGCCATAAACACTTCATAATCAAAGCATCTTGAAACTTCACTAAATACCCACCATGTATTTACATATCCAAATACATCAACTGTATCTTTGTCATATGAACATAAATCTCTCAACTCTAATCTGTATTTTTCTATTAGACTATCAACATCCAATTCTTTGTCCTTTTCTACCAGAAAATCCTTTAAAAATTCACATATTAATGTATGTTCTTCATTTGCAGACATATCCTTGATAGAAGGCAAATTTTTCTTTTTCTTTAGTCCATCATGTACTAAAACCAAATTTTCAACTCTCGTTTTCTTGTGTTGATAATCATTAGAAACTTCATCCCATTTTATATCCCATAACGCAACATCTTCTGCTTTTTTCTTTTGTGCAAAAAGAATACTTGTCTTAGTAGATGTATATGGTTCAAAGGCAGTTTTGGG
>ERZ1031095.730-NODE-730-length-10911-cov-5.764923_pt1 | contig 10911 bp, 8 predicted proteins | sample MGYA00517108_ERZ1031095 | MGnify/ENA primary metagenome ERZ1031095 (study PRJEB33719, sample SAMN04261275) | wastewater metagenome | biome: rural village; feature: human; material: feces | host: Homo sapiens | place: El Salvador | collected 2013-01-07 ... | reverse complement strand
GATCGGTCTCGGCATTCCTGCTGAACCGCTCTTCCGATCTCATTGAGTCTTGCTCCACTGTAGTTTTTAGCAGTTGAGCATTTGCTGCCGATAGACAAAAGAGTGCCAGAGCGGCTGTAAGTAGATGTCTTTTCATTCTCATATTTGGTTATTCTTGTTAGTTCAACATACAAAGGTAGTGATTTTAGAAACAAATCATCCTAAAATTTCGTTTTTTTTAGGAAAAGTTATACCTTTGCCTTTAAAAAGGACAAATACAAGGTATATTCTTTGGTTGACTTCAGGGGATTGAACAAGTTGTCATCCATTCATCGTGCATATATGAATGGCCAGTTTGGCGCATTGCCTAATGTAATCATGTAGGATGAACTGGTATGGCAAGAAAAATAAAGGAAAGAAATTTAAATTAGAAATTATAAGATGAAGGCATATACATATATAAGACAAGGTGAATTTGGCTTCACAGAAAAGGAAAAGCCTGTTATATTGGATGCACATGATGCCATCGTGAAGGTTACTCTGAGCAGTATCTGTACCAGCGATCTCCACATCAAGCATGGTAGCGTTCCTCGCTCTGTGCCAGGTATTACCGTAGGGCATGAGATGGTGGGCATTGTGGAGAAAGTGGGTGAGAATGTAACCCATGTGAAACCAGGTGACAGGGTAACAGTGAATGTGGAAACCTTCTGCGGAGAATGCTTCTATTGCAAGCACGGCTATGTGAACAACTGCACATCGGAACATGGTGGTTGGGCTTTGGGATGCCGCATTGATGGCGGACAGACAGAATACGTAAGGGTTCCATACGCTACCACAGGACTGAACAAGATACCCGATTCTGTAACTGATGAGCAGGCTCTTTTCGTGGGAGACATCCTTGCCACAGGATATTGGGCAGCCAGAATCTCAGAGATTACAGAGGGAGATACAGTTCTCATCATTGGAGCCGGACCAACTGGCATTTGCTGTCTCTTATGTACCATGCTCAAAAAGCCTGGTAAAATCATCGTTTGCGAGAAATCCAAGGATAGAAGATATTTTATCAAGCTGCATTATCCTGATGTGCAGGTTGTTGAGCCAGAAGATTGCGAATCTATCGCCAAAGAACTGAGTGCCCATGGTGGAGCAGACGTGGTAATGGAAGTGGCAGGAGGCGAGGACACCTTCCAACTGGCTTGGAAATGCGCACGTCCAAACGCCATAGTTACCATCGTGGCCATGTATGACAAGTCTCAGGTGCTTCCTCTTCCTGATATGTATGGCAAGAACCTTACCTTCAAGACTGGCGGAGTAGATGGTTGCGACTGTGAGGAAATCTTGAAGCTGATAGAGCAGGGCAAGATAGATACCACTCCTCTCATTACACATCGTTTTCCTCTTTCTATGATAGAGGAGGCGTATGATGTGTTCGAGAATAAGAAAGATGGTGTCATCAAGACAGCCATCTACCCAGGATAAGATGTTGAAAAGAAGAAAGTTTACCTCAGTTCGTTATCCCGAACTGAGGTATTGAATTTGGAACTCAATCTGCCTTTGGTATAGGTTGTTTCCTATTTTCTGTTAGCTCATCCATCCCAGAAGTGCCACCAAGTAGGCATTCCAGTTGATGGCGATTTCATTGGAAGCATAGCTGCCCGTATTGTCTTGATAGCACTCGTCAGGAGCATCTGATGGGTAAGGGGGCACGAAGGCTGCGTCTTGTTTTCCTACGTTGGCTCCACCAGCCAAGAGACCCGGTATTGGGGCTGCGATGCTATCTGCCGTGGAGATTCTGTGATGAGGGTGCATTACTGGCTGAGTGCCGAATCCAGTGAGATAGCAGTAGCCAGTAGCATTTCTTCCAAAGAGATAGTCGATGGTGGAAAGGGCAGCATCCTTATATCGGTTGTCTTTGGATAGGGCATACTGGTACATTTGGGCGATGCCTCTTCCGGCGCACTTTTCTGAGTTGCTACCCCAGATGAAATCGCTTGCCTTGTTGCCGAATACGCTATGGAAGGATGATGTGCAGAGGGCTTGGATATCCTGTTCACACTGCTCTTTGAGGGATTCTTTGATGGCTTCTATTGGGAATTTGTCCTTTTCTGGGGTGCTCAAGATGTCTTGGTTTAGCCACTGAAGGAGCCCCAATCCCTCCACCTGTCCCCAGGAAGGGATAGAGAAGCGGGTGGGGGCAAACTGCTTGGCTTGCTCTAAATAGGCATTTTCCTTTGTGGTGAGGTACATTTCTGTGGCTGCCCAGAAGAACTCATCCTCAGCATGATTGTCACCATAGGTTCCGGTACTGATTTTAGGTGAGAACTTTTCATTGATACCGTCTTGGTCATAATAGACAGTTGGGTTCTTGACAGCCCAAGCGTATGCTCGTTCAGCTGCTTGGATGGCTTGTTGGCAGAATTTTTGGTATTGTGGATAGGCGTTATAGATGCGTGCTGCAAGAGCCATGGTAGCTGCGAAATCAAGTGTGGCTGCCGTGCTCTTTTGCACCACGTATCTTTGCTGATGGCAGTCTTTTGGCATCACGAATCCCTCGAAGTTAGGAGTGGTGAGCTTATGATACACCCCTCCATCCGAAGGGTCTTGCATCGTAAGCATCCATTCTAGATTGTACATGATTTCATCGAGAAGATCAGGAATCTGGTTGGTGGATTCAGGGATATTGGTATGAATGCTATTGAAGTAATTCTGGTTGAGTTGGTAGGATTGCAGCATCAAGCCAATGGAAAAGGCGGAGTTGACGATGTACTTGTTGTAATCACCTGCGTCGTACCATCCTTTTGGGGAGGATAGGATGGTTCTTGCTGGTCTCTCCTTGGAAGCGGCAGATGGATGAACCATCACTTCTGTGTCTAAGTGAGCGGCTTCTCTTGCGTAATCACCAGCGTATTGCTTCTCGATGGCCATACCAGAGCGTTGCAAGTAGAACGCTTTGATAGCGGCTGTGAGGGCATCTTGGTATGGTTGCTCTTTGATGGTGATGGGTTGGGAGTATTTGCCAGCTGTCAGCAAGTAAGTGCCTGGTTGGGTGATTTTACTGAAGTTGATGGTTTGGCGTTGCTTCTTGGAGAAAGGTGAAGTGGTGGTTTGAATGGCTTTGCCCTTCCACACGATGTGTCCCTTGGCATCCCTTATTTGGAATGTCTTGGATTTTGCTGATGGCTCGATGGTGGCATACTTAGCTTCTTGTGGATAGTAGCCCACTTGGTTTACCTTGATAGGGTTTTGTGCATGGCTGCCTATGACAGAAGACAGTGCAATGCATGTTAAGATGAGTTGTTTCATAAAGGCTCCTTATTAGTGATTCTTTTGGGTAGCGATATTCTCCTTTTGGATAGTTCTCTATATCGTCACCTTAAACTAGTTATTTTATTTGTGTTTAAAGATTGTTGGATACAAATGTAGCAAAAAAAAGTAGAAATGAGGTGAATCAGGTTCCATATTTAAATATTTTTGGCTAAGTGGGCTGAGGCCAAAAGAAATGTTTTGCAAATTATTTGGAGGTGTCGAAAATATTATGTAGTTTTGCAGTAAATTGAGATTTTGAAGAATGATATTAAGACGATTCTTGCAATTCGGAGGCTTGCGCTTGGTATGGCAATATGCCAAGATGGGTGTGCTATGGAGCGGTGGAAAAGCATTGCTTCATTGCGCATGGCATGGGCAATCCCTGAAAACGGCTTATGCGCTTGTTACCCAAAAGGTGGATGACATCCTTTTGGATCGCTACCAATATGTATTGGATGAAGCGTTGGCTAAGCTTGGGGAGTGTAAGATTTCTGAGGCAAACAGACTAGAGAGTAAGTCCTCTGAGGCAGATGGACAAATATCGGATTCTCAAACTCGTGTTCCCAAGGTGGTTTGGTTTTCATGGCTGCAAGGTATGGAGCAAGCGCCCGACATCGTGAAAGTCTGCTTGCGATCGCAAAGGAGGCATCTGATGGGTTATGAGTTCCGCATCGTTGACTTGACGAATTATCACAACTGGGTGCAGTTGCCTCAGTATGTCGAGGAGAAATTCCGAAAGGGGCTGATTCCACCAGCTTTGTTTAGCGACTTGCTGCGTTTGGCTCTGTTGAAGCAATATGGTGGCGTGTGGATGGATGCTTCCGTGTATTGCTCAGGTTTTGGCAATGAGAAGTTGCGAGAGCGATGGGAGCAGATCATGGGTAGCGAACTGACCTTGTTCAGGTATTTCCAGCGAGGACGCAAGGAGGCGGTTGGGTTATCGACATGGTTCTTTGCCGCCATTCCACAGCAGCCGGTCATCTCCATCGTCCTTGACATGCTCTTGGCTTATTGGAAAGATTTTGACTGCACGGTGGATTATTACATCTGCCACTTATTCTTTGGCAAGGTACTCAGTAAGTTCCCGGATGTTTGGGCAGCCATGCCTCGTGCCAACAGTAACCATAGCATCTTGTTGGGTTCTGCGCTAGGCAAAGATTATCAAGAGGCTGCCTGGCAGGACTTAATAGCCCATGTGAGCATCCACAAGATGAACTATCGAAAGGTGGGTGAGGCGATGGAGAATCCCAACAGTTATTGTAACCATATCATGAATGAAGGGTACTGATGTATGTCTTCGCTTTTTAATAGGTATCGTATGAACAAATTATATTTTCGTTTTATCCGTTTCTCCTTGGGCATTGAGGAGGGAAAGGAGTTCCTGGATGGTTCTGCTTTGAAGAACTTCGATTGGCAAGCGTTTTATGAGTTTGCTGGTCAGCAGACATTGCTAGGTATCATCATGGATGGTGTGCAGCGGTTGCCAAGAGAGGTCGCTCCCAAGCAGGAGCTTTTGATGAGGTGGTTCTTCGTCAGTCAGAAGTTAGCCAAGCAGAATGTGATTCTCGACAAGGCCACCACGGCGATCTATCATAAGATAGTCTCTGAGGGGTATCAGTGTTGCATCTTGAAGGGGCAGGGGAATGCAGTGCTGTATCCCAATCCTGCCGCTCGTACGCCTGGTGATGTCGATGTCTGGGTGAATGCCAGCAGGGAGGAGATTCGCCAGCTTGCCCAGAGACTTGCCGATAACATGGGCAAGGTGGAGGAAGAGAGCCTCAACCACGTGGTGGTGACCATCAAGGGCATCTCCGTGGAACTCCATTCGACTCCTGCCATCATGTGTAATCCGCTTCATCATCATCGCATGCAAAAGTGGTTGAGGGCGAACGTGGAGGAGCAATGCAGCCATATCGTTCCGCTGGCGAGTGTAGTTTCAGATAGAGTATGCGAGGCGGCGATTCCTACGGCTTCCTTCAATGTGGTGTATCAGCTCTATCACCTCTATCACCATTACTTGTATGAGGGAATCGGGCTGAGGCAGTTTCTGGACTACTACATGCAAGTGAAGAGTGAAGAACGAAGAGTGAAGAAACAAAGTTTGGTGCCCGAAGGGAAAGCCAATTTGAATGACGCTATGCAGCAAAAGACATTGCGGCAGTTGGGGTTGTGGAATTTTGCCGGGGCGGTGATGTATGTGTTGCATGAGGTGATGGGATTGTCGGAGGCTCAGATGATTGCGCCGATGGATGAGAAGCGAGGCAAGATGCTGCTCGATGAGATATTGCAAGGTGGCAACTTTGGCCATCATGCGGAGAATCGAAGTGGCGCCTTGACATGGCGGCACAACATCTATCGCTTGCAGAAGGACTGGGAACTGATGTGGTATTATCCTGGTGAATGTATGGTGGAACCGTTCTATCGGCTTTGGCATTTCTTCTGGAGGATGAAGCATCGGCAATAGGAAGAGGTTTTAAAGCATTGATAATCCATCACTAGTTCTTTCTCCAAGAACATCAACATATAGATAGGCATATATCAACCTTTTGTGTACAAAATCATCCACCGCTACCTTTTCTTTCCAGCATTTTTCAAGGGCTTGGATCACACTGTCTGCCATTTTCTACACTTTTCCAAGGTAAAATGAGGTTAATTCTTACATTTTTCCAAGATTTAACATTTTTAAGTAGCTAATTCCATAGGGAAAAAGTTGGTGCTAGACGATAGGATAGACTAGGTGACAACTAGTGAAGTATGGATTGTCAAGGGGGTGTAAATTACATCCCTCAGTCCTTTAGTATGGATGACTCCAATACTTAGTATGAATGACAGCAGTCCTCCCCATGGATGATTGCTGTCCTCCATGGGGAGGACTTTTAGCAGGACTGAGGTATCTGCCCGAAGGCATTGAGATTCTTGAGTTACCTCGTAAAATTATGCGCCTATTTTATGAGGCATGAAATGAATCATTAATTCGCCAGCCATGGCTGGCGAATTGCAAGGTGTTGAAAATGAGGATATTCTGCCAATCCATGTTTTGCTTTGTTTAAATCGTTCGCCAGTGGCGGGCGATTTGGATTGGCATGACTTTTTGTCTTTGAGTTTTTCACATCATGATTAGATTCTTGCCAAAACAGAAACTTTGGAAGAACGTACTTTCAATATCCATCATGATGCAGATAAGACTAATGATGACAAGGAGGGATAGATTATATAGGTCTATTTGAACATCGGACGACGCATCATCGAGTTATGATGGCTTCTCTTATTTGCATTCTTTTATGTATGTTTATATGTTTTCTCACGTAAAAATGGCCCATTTTGGATATATCAAGTCGGCTTAATCCATATCAAATTTGGCTGTTCCAATAATTCCGGTTGAAGCCTTATTTATCATTCCGAAAGCAGTTGTAGGAGTGGATGATAAATGATAATTTACCGTGGCTTGACCATTCATTAAGAGAGGCAGAAGTTCGTCACGCTGCTTAGTTAAAGCGTTGATTTCTTCACCGATTATCATTTGTTTGTCGAATATCGGCTCGCAAACTTGCTCAAACTCCGAAATAACAGACTTTGTAGGAATGATAACAGGAAGAGAGAATAGTTCATCCTTTGTTATAGATCCAAATGTCGTACCTGCAGAGTTCATTCCTTCAAACTTTAATCTAAAGTCATTCATCAAATAGTATAAATGGGTCATAGAACCTATTTTTGACGATAAGGCTGAAAGACCACGACCAATACAGCAATCATTATTTGCAATGTTCAATGCTCCAACAGGTGCTCTTACGCTCATAAGAATATCGCCCTTATTTGCGTATCGGCTTGGCGAAGTTGTGTATTGTCGAATGTTTGGAAAACGAAGCCCAAAATCTGTACTACCTTGATAGAAAATAATGCCTTCACCATCTTCATTGTAAGAAGAGCCATCAGGTGATTGCCCCATCGTGATGTTGGCAACATCAGATAATACACCATTGCTCCACCCTTGCGGTATCTTACGCTTCAATTTTTCGTTATAAACCATAGCTCCGCCACTCGACTTATATGGTTTGCCTTCCTCATTAGGGAAGTCAAACTGTACAAACCAGTAATCATATAGCTGCTTCGCCATTGCCTCTAAATTATCATTTATCGCCTTGTTAAGTTCTATTTTTCTGTCTATGTTGAAAATGACTTTTGCGATTCTTTTTTGCTCGTCCAAAGGTGGAATAGGAAATGTATAGCCTGCAAGTATGTCGAATGTGATTTGAGGAAATGAACCTATTCTATTTTCAGCCCTTCTTTGAAGTGTATCTAAGAAGGGTTGATTTGTCAAGCAATAGAAAAAGTAATTCGCATCAACTTTGTCATTAAATTTTCGTAGCACCATTAGCTTGGTTGAAACTACAAAATCTTGACAATCAGAAATGCTAACTTTAGCAAATCGTCTATTGGCAGGGCGTATCTCACTGAAGAGAATATCTCCTTTTTGGATAGTTTTCTTAAACTGTCCTTTAAGTTTGTTGATAGGGGTGAGTGTACCTGCTCCCATAGTTCCATTATACACATCGGAAGTATTAATGGCTATAAGCTTATCTTTATTAAACTTATGCGTAAAAGAGACTGTTTGCACAATATCTCCTATTCTGAGTGTTTTGTATGTTACTTTATTCATTTTTATTTCAAAATAATAGTTATAATAATTCCAAAAGCTGTAATAAACAACGTTGAAACGGCAATCCATAAAGACGTTTTAGCTAGATTGCATGAACTTTTAGCTTGAAGCATATTTGCATAGGCTAACTGAAATTCTTGGCTCTGATATGCTTTTATTCCCTTTTCTGTAAATGATATTTCTTTATTCTTGGCATTGAATGAAATTAAATCAAGCCATTCCATTTCATAAATCCACAAATCTATTTTTGCATCTGTTGTTCTCCAGTCATAATCAAATGTCGCTTTTTTCTCTAGCCAATCCTTAACTGTAGATATAGAAACCGACTCAGTGTTAGCCATAAATTTGTGTATAGCTAGGCAGTCGAGCACGTTTGATATGATATGAAGTTTTACGCATTTGTCGTTAAGAATCTTCTTTTCCTTTTTAGATAGATTCGTAATTGCTGGTAATTTATCTATATGTTCTGCCATTTTGTTTCTATTTTTGAAAAGATACCCATTATTTTATTTATTCAATTATCCAAAGAATTTTCTATGTCTTCTATTTGTGGCAGTGCAGAAGCAACATCGGCAAACAGTTTCTCTGTCTCATATTGGGCAATGCCCATTGGTTGGGTAATTCCACGAAGTGAGAATTCTGCTTTCTTATCACTTTTGCTACGGCAGAGGAGAAGACCGATAGTTGGCTTGTCTTCTGGCGACTTGACAGAATCATCTACAGCTGAGATGTAGAAGTTGAGTTTGCTGACAAATTCTGGCTTAAACTCTACGGCTTTCAATTCTACAACTACGTAGCAATGGAGCTTTAGATGGTACATCAACAAGTCTATGTAGTAATCATCACCATCAACGGTAATGTGATATTGCCTACCTATATATGCAAAGCCACGCCCCATTTCAAGTAGAAAGTCTGTTATTTTACTAGTCAAGGACTTCTCTATGTCGAGCTCATTCTGTAGGGCTACCGTCCCCAAGAAGCTGAAATTATATGGATCCTTGAAAATGTACTTTGCTAAATCAGATTGTGGAGGAGGTAATGTCTGCTCAAAGTTGTTGATAGCATGTCCTTTTGCGTGGATATAACCATTTTCAATCTGCATGAGCATGACATCACGGCTCCAGCCATTTTGTGCCGTTTCTGTAATATAATAGGCGCGCTCCGTATCGTCTTTCACTTTTGAAAGAAGCGAAATATGGTGATACCAGGTAATTTGTGCAAGTGGCACTTGCACAAATTCTTTGTTAGCTTTTTCTAATTTGGCAAGTGCCACTTGCCAAATTGTTGATTCCTTAAATTTTGCAAGTGGCACTTGTAAAAAAGGAAAGTCTGGGTATTCTGAGGCAAATCTTTTCATATTTCGTAGATTGCGCTCTGAGTATCCTCTGTCACCAGGGTAGCATAAGCTTAAATCTTTTGATAATTGGGAAATGATCTGCTTTCCCCAACCCAGTTTCTCCTGTTTGTCAAGAATTTGCTTGCCAATACTCCAGTACAGCGACAACATACCTTGATTTACATTGATTGCTGTTTGCAGTTTTGCTGTGTCAATCAATGCCTCAATGTCTTTGCGCCATAGGTCATAGCCATTAGGCAACAATCCGTTGTTCTGTTTTGTTGTCTCATTCATAATGTTATTCTTTTCCAATTTGACTATTGAAGCTAAGGTTACCCAATTGCTCCAGAATCTCTTTCTCTAAACGATGACTTTCCTCAAATTGTTGTACAAGAGTACTCTTATAATTGCTCATTCGCTTATTAAACTCCTCCTCTGTAATGTCAACATAATCAATCTTGATATCGAAATATTGACCTGCAGAGAGGCTGTAACCTTTTTCCTTTATTTCATCATAAGTTACTGAAACAGAAAAATCATCTACTGTTTCCTTGTTTTGGAATGTATTGACAATCTTGTCTATCTCAAAGTCACGTAAGCGTCTTTTCTGATTGTTTCCCTCTTTGTATTCTTCACCAAGTTTGCTGGCATCAATTAAGATAACCTTGTCTGAACTTGCAGACTTATCAAAGAAGATGACAGATACATTAGTACCTGTTGTCGCAAAGACATTGCTTGGCATGGAAACAACGCCATAAACCCATTTCTCGTCAACGATACGCTGTAAGATTCGTTTTTCTACACCACTCTTGGAAGTGATGAATCCTGTTGGAATAACAACAGCAGCTTTTCCTGTAGTTTTTAGAGAGTTGAGTACATGCTGGATAAAGCAGGTGTATATAGCCATCTTGGGTTTCATCGGATCTACTTTCTTCACAGAATTTGGCACACCTGCCCAAAAACGAATGGTGTCGGATGCTAATGTGTCTCGATACTCAGGAAAGTCAAGCTTGAAAGGAGGATTGCTGACGATGAAGTCAAACTTCTTTAACGTACCATTGTTCTCTTTGTGAGATGGCTCTGTGAGCGTGTTTCCTTGTACAACATTTGGTAAAGATGCCGCAAAGTTATTGAGGATGAGGTTGAGGCGAAGCATCTCTGAGGACTTTTCTGAGATGTCTTGTGAGAAAATAGAACATCTATCTTCACCGATTTGATGGGCAAGTGCCATAAGTAAAGTTCCTGTACCCGCTGATGGATCGTAACAAGTAATGCCACGCAAGTCAGAATTATCGCCAACTAATAGACGAGCCATGACTTGTGCTATGGCACGAGGTGTGTAATATTCGGCATACTTTCCACCACCTGCATTGTTGAATCCTTTTAGCAAGTGCTCAAAAATGCGAGAGAAGAAATCATACTTTTCATCGAATACATCCTCAAAATTGAAGGATGCCACGTTACGCATCAATGACTTGGCAAACTCGTCACGTTTCTGCGTGTCAGTTACAAAAGTTGTCAGTGGAAAGAATATATTAACTTTGCTCTTTCCGGAAGTTGTTACAGAGAATGTATCTGCATTAAGAGAGGCTATATCTACTAATGTCGCATCAAGTATAGTCGAGAAATCTCC
>ERZ1031095.729-NODE-729-length-10944-cov-5.093948_pt1 | contig 10944 bp, 8 predicted proteins | sample MGYA00517108_ERZ1031095 | MGnify/ENA primary metagenome ERZ1031095 (study PRJEB33719, sample SAMN04261275) | wastewater metagenome | biome: rural village; feature: human; material: feces | host: Homo sapiens | place: El Salvador | collected 2013-01-07 ... | reverse complement strand
ATTTACTGGCATAATTGGAGCATATCCAAATAATCCTCCAAACTCAACTGATTCTCCCACACCCTTTCCAATAACTGGAATAAGACGGCAGGCTGTTGTTTTCTGGTTAACCATACCAAGAGCCATCTCATCCGCAATAATACCGGAAATAGTAGTAGCCTTTGTGTCTCCAGGAATGGCAATCATATCAAGACCAACTGAACATACACAAGTCATAGCCTCAAGCTTCTCAAGTGTAATTGCTCCAGCCTCTACTGCATTAATCATTCCCTGATCCTCTGATACTGGAATGAATGCACCTGATAAGCCTCCTACATATGAAGATGCCATTACTCCACCCTTTTTAACCTGATCGTTAAGCATTGCAAGGGCAGCTGTTGTACCAGGGGCACCTGCATACTCAAGTCCAATCTCACAAAGGATGTCTGCAACCGAATCTCCTACTGCCGGAGTCGGCGCAAGTGAAAGGTCTACAATTCCGAATGGTATACCAAGTCTCTTGGATGCCTCATGGGCAACCATCTGACCCACTCTTGTAACCTTAAAGGCTGTCTTCTTGATTGTCTCACAGAGAACCTCAAAGTTTTCTCCTCTGACCTCTTCTAACGCACGCTTAACAACACCCGGTCCTGATACACCGACATTTATAATTGCATCTGCCTCTGTAACACCATGGAATGCTCCCGCCATAAATGGGTTATCATCTGGTGCATTACAGAATACTACAAGCTTCATACAGTCTACTGAATCTCTATCTTTTGATTTTTCTGCAATTTCAAGAAGAATTTCTCCCATAAGCCTGACTGCATCCATATTTATACCAATCTTTGTAGATGCAAGATTAACGGAACTACATACCCTCTCTGTACGGCAAAGTGCCATTGGAATAGAACGGATAAGCATTTCATCAGCCTTTGTCATGCCCTTTGTAACCAAAGCTGAATATCCTCCGATAAGGTTAACTCCTACAGCCCTTGCAGCCCTATCCATTGTGTCTGCTATTGTTGCAAAATCCTCAGGGCTCTTACAGGCTGCACCACCTACAAGCGCAATCGGGGTAACTGATATTCTCTTATTCACAATTGGAATACCAAATTCCTTTTCAATCGCCTCTCCTGTGGCTGCCAGATCCTTAGCTACTGTTGTAATCTTATTGTATATATTCTCGTTAAGCTTTTTTAAATCAGAATCTATACAATCTAACAAACTAATACCAATTGTAATGGTACGAACATCAAAGTTCTCTTTTTCAACCATCTCATTGGTTTCAATTACTTCACCGATATTTATCATTATTATTCTCCTTTTTGCTGCTTATGAACGATTAGATACGATGCATCATCTCAAAGATTTCTTCTCTCTGACACTTAATAGAAACACCTATCTTTTCGCCAAGTGCATCTAAATCATCTGCAATATCAGCGAAAGCTTTCTCTGTAGCAGCGAAATCGACTATCATCATCATGTTAAAAAAGCCAGATACAATAGTTTGTGAAATATCTAACACATTAATTTTGTTTTCTGAAAGATATGTACATACCTTTGCAATGATTCCTACAGTATCCTTTCCTACAACAGTGATAATGACTTTGTCCCTTGTGTTTTCCATAATGTTCTCCTATTCCTTTCTATTCTACACGGATAGCTGGCGATACAGTATCTCTCTTAGCCACATACATTGGGAAATCCTCCGCCTTATATGGATTATCTCCCATAGTAACCTCAAGTCTTACTGCCTCATATGCTAATTCCTCATAGTTATTTTCCTTACTGAGATGCCCCAGCATAACAGTTTTAAATCTATCATGAAGAAGCTCACATAATAATTGTCCGCTTCTTTCATTTGACAAATGACCTCTATCGCCAAGAATTCTTTGCTTTAAAGGATATGGATAGCTGCCAGTCTGCAACATATGTATATCATGATTTGCCTCCAAAAGCAATACATCAAGATTTTGCAGTTCATCTACAATCTCATTATCGTAGGTTCCCAAATCTGTTATAACAGCCATTCTCTTTCCATTGTAGTCCACCCTGTATGCCACAGGGTCTGCTGCATCATGAGATATATGCAGCGGCTTTAGTCTGAGTGTACCTATATCAAACTCATCACCGGCATTGATTGGATGAAATAATTCATCATCGATTTTTCCAACTGATTTTACATTTTTTATTGCCTCTATTGTTTTCGCTGTAGCATAAATCGGCAAATTGTGTCTCCTTGCCATTACTCCAATACCAGCTATGTGGTCTATGTGCTCATGGGTCACCAAAATTGCACTGATGTCATCTGCCTTTAAATCAAACTCAGCTAAACCATTTTCAATTCTTTTTCCACTTATTCCTGCATCTATCAGGATATGTTCATCATCATTTCCTACGCAAATACAGTTACCACTGCTGCCACTGGCAATACTGCATAATTCTAACATATTAATTCTCTTTCCAGTATAATTCTATCTTGTCTCCATCATGTAACAGCTCTGAGAACTGAGCATCCCTGCCATTTAAAAGTGTGGCAATGGCACGTCCCTTACCAGCCTGTAAGTCAAAAGTGATTCTATCAAAAATGTCCACAAATATGTATTCATCCTTGCCCATAAGCTCTACGACTTCGCCATTTACATGAACAAATATGCTTGTTCCTGCTGGTGCCGCTTCTTCTTCCTGCTGTTCAGGCTCAGCCGCCTGCTGTGGAGCTTCCTCTGCCACACTTTGCAGATTTTCTTCTGCTACTGATGTGCTTGAGCCTTTTTCCTGTCTTGCCCTCTCCTCAGCTTCTAATGCCGGAGTTTTTGCAAATATGACCCTGCCCTCAGCTTCTGTTTCAGCATTATTGCCATTTGCAGAAATATTTTCCTGATTGCCACTTTCATCTGTAGCAGGAGCACCTTCTGTATTCTCACTTTCTTCTAAAGAGGAGACATCTGCCACAAAATCATCATCGACATTCTGAGTCTCATCTGCTTTGTTTTCGCTGCCGACAGTCTCCCCGCCATAATCACTTCTCTGATCTCTTGCCAGACCATATTCATCTATTGACCACTCAATTGAAAAGTTTTCATAAACCAGAGTGTCCATTGTGGCTTCCCTGTTATTAACCAATATCTCCTGGTCATCATCTATAACCACATCCATGAACTCTGCAATTTGGCTGACGGTATAAAAGTTTCTTGTCTCAATGACATCGCCTTCCTGAATCTCATAATCCTCAGGCTCTAAGCTTCCGTTTACCTGTACAAATTTTGGACAGACAACAGTTCTTCCATTAATCTGGAAAGTGAGCTTGGATGTATTATATTCCTCCAACTGTCCCACTGTATATACTGCCGGAGCCCCGGATGTTGATGGTTCTATTGTAATCTCGCTGTTTGGCTCAAGGGGGGTATTGATGTTTGCCGGCTTGCCATTCATCTTTACGATAGCAGCCTCACCAGCCTCACCTCTTGCAATTCTTGAAGAACCATTCACAGTGAAATTAATAGGTGTTCCACGCTTAGGGAAAAGCTGGTCATTTGGAAATCCTGCCTGCAAAGCTGCATCCACAATCGTCAAGCGGTTATTATCATACAGCTTCAGACGCTCTCCATTAAATCTGACCATGATAAAATTATTCTTCTGCTCATAATAGTTGAGACAGATTCCTATTGGCGTAACCAGAAGTGGGTCTTTAGCCATCTCCTCCTGCTGGAAGATTACCTCTCCAAGCACTTCCTCTCCTCTGAGCGCTACCCGCTCCTCTGGAATATCAAGTCTCTTTGCCAGCCCCTCTGTAAAGCCGTGGACTTTTCCACCTCCACCAACTACAAAGCATGCACTGACCGTCTCGCCACCATTTAATTCTTTTATCTTGGAAGCAACCTCAGTTGTTATCTTCTCTACCACAGGGGCAACCACCTCCCATACATCTGATGATGGTATGGTGTGCTCTATGCTCATAATATCCTTATATGTAACTTCATCGTCTATCGTTGATGAAAGTTTGATACTCTCCGCTGTCTTAAAATCAACCAGATATTGCTGTACAATTACCTCTGTAAGCTCATCTCCTGCATATGGGATCATGCCATATGCCACTATGCTTCCATCTCTTGTAATTGAAATATCACTTGTACCTGCACCTACATCCACAAGTGCAATATTAAGCATTCTGTAGTTTTCAGGAATAGCAACATTGATAGCTGCAATAGGCTCCAAAGTCATGTTTGCTACAGTAAGGCCAATCTGTCCCACAGCAGCATAAAGTCCATCGACAACATCCTCAGGAAGGAAAGTAACGATTATATCACAGCCTATCTTGTTAGCCTTATGTCCTTCAATGCTTATAAAAAGTTCTTCATTTAAGTAATATTTGACAACAGAATATCCAACACAGTAGAATTTGTACTTTGTATCGTTATTCTCCTTGAGTGCCTCCTGTGCTTTTTCGATGCCAAGAAGCTCAAGTGTATGTATATCCTCTCCCGTTACCACTGATTCCTCAGCATAATCGTACTCTACATGTGTTGTAATAGTCTTAAGCACACGGCCAGCTGCTGCTATACATACTTCTGTCAGGGGCTGCCCTATCTGCTGCTCAAGCTCAGTCTTTACAACATTGAGGGTTCTTGCCACCCTGCCTATGTCATGAATCTGACCATCCAGCATAGCTCTTGTCTCATGTTCCTTGATGTACTGCGCTACAACGACAAACTCGTCATCCTCATTCTTATATCCAACTGTTCCTATTACGTTTCTGGTTCCTATGTCCAAGCCAAATACATTATCCATGAATTGTTTACTCCTCATTCACAAGTGCCTTGTCAATCTGTTCAAAAGCAGCTTCAACACTGCCATTATTATCGATTACCACAGCACAATATTTTCTATACTCTTCTTCACTTAACTGACTCTTAAAAATATTGTCAATCTTCTCATCTGAGTATCCTCTGGAAGCCTTCAACCTATCTCTGCGATTTTCTTCACTCGTATATATATACCAGAGTTCATCACAGATTTTATCATAATGTTCCTCGATTAGCAAAGCAGCTTCAAGAACTAATAGAGAAAGTTCTCCACGCTCCCTCTCATATTCCTGCTGTCTGATGACATATTCCTTGACAGCAGGGTGTACCACGCTATTCATAATATCTCTTTTTAGCTTATCTGAAAATATTACTTTTGCAAGTTTTTCTCTGTTAAAGCTGCCATCACTATTCCAGATATCCTCATCATTAAAGGTCTGTCTGAGACATTTATAACAGTCTGTCCCGACTTCCATCAATTCATGAGCTATCTCATCTGCCAGCATAACCCTGACACCTGTTTTTTTGCCCAGGTAGGATAATATCTCTGACTTACCCGCACCTACGCCTCCTGTAATACCTATAAATTTCATAATAATCTATACCTTTTTATTTGTATACATCATTCCATTAGTGTGCATCATACCAGTCATAGCCCGTCTCTGTTCCAACTTCCATAGACACCTTAAGCTTGACAGCATTTTTCATTTCCTCTTCAAGAAGTGCTATAACCTGTTCCTTTTCCTCCTCTAAGGTCTCAATTAACAGTTCATCATGCACCTGTAATATCAGTTTTGATTTAAGCTTGTCTCTTATCAATCTGTCATGCACTCTTATCATGGCAATCTTTATGATGTCTGCTGCTGTACCCTGTATTGGAGAATTCATTGCAACTCTCTCCCCAAACTGTCTCTGCATAAAATTGCTTGAGGACAATTCAGGAATTGGACGGATTCTGTTAAACAGGGTCTTGATATATCCATCTTTCTTTGCCTGCTCAACCGTACTGTCAAGGAAAGCCTTTATCTTTGGATAGGTTTCAAAATATTTGTCTATAAATTCCTGAGCTTCCTTTCTGCTTATATTCAAATCTTGTGAAAGTCCAAATGCACTAATTCCATATACAATTCCAAAATTAACTGCTTTTGCATTACGTCTCTGTAAATCTGTAACCTCATCAAATGGAACTCCAAACACATGCGAAGCTGTGGTTCTGTGTATATCCTGTCCATTCTGAAAAGCTTCTATAAGTTTTTCGTCATCTGCAACATGGGCAAGTACTCTAAGTTCAATCTGTGAATAGTCAGAATCCACAAACAGATTGCCCTTTGCAGGATGAAAGACCTTTCTAATCATCTTGCCCAGTTCAATTCTGATGGGAATATTCTGCAAATTAGGCTCTGTACTGCTCAATCTGCCAGTTGCAGTTATTGTCTGGTTAAATGTAGTATGAATCCTTCCAGTTTCATCTATATAGTTTGCAAGTCCATCCGCGTATGTTGATTTAAGCTTTGTAAGCTGTCTATATTCCAGTATATCTGATACTATCGGATAATCAACAGCAAGCTTCTCCAAAACCTCTGCTGATGTGGAATATCCTGTCTTTGTCTTCTTGCTATTTGGCATCTGAAGCTTTTCAAAAAGAATAACCCCAAGCTGCTTTGGTGAGTTGATATTAAACTCTTCTCCTGCTGCTTCATATATCCTCTTTTCAAGCTCTGCTATTGATACGGATAAGTCCTCACCATATTTTTTCAGGGCTTCCCTATCTATTGCAATGCCTTCCTTTTCCATATCATAAAGGACAAATGCAACCGGCATTTCAATCTCACGATACAATGACAGCATACCCTTTGTCTTAAGCTCCCCGCTCAGCACCGGCATAGATTTCCATGCAATATAAACCTCATAACATAAAACCTTCATAGCCTTATCCAATTCATCAGTTAAAGCCTCTGACAGAGTTTTCTTACCCAGAATTTCCTTCTGAGAAGGCACCATAAGACCAAGATAATCCTTTGCCACACCATCATATGGGTATTCTCCAATCAATGGATTTAAAAGGTATGCTGCAATCATCATGTCAAAATATTTTTTTCTATCCTCAATATCAATCTCAGGATTGTATACATGAAGATTTGCCTTAAGATCCGGTGCAATCCAGGACTTGACATCAAGGCTGCTTACTTTGTCATTAATATACTGACTTGTTATCTTATCATCTGTGAGTATCAGGTATACGTCCTCATCTGAATAAGCTATGGCAAGTCCTGCATAATCATTTGTGACAGTTTGTGAAAATAATGACAATTGGCCATCAGAATCACCTTTACCAGCAGTACTTCCTGCTCCCTTCACTAAGGAATATGCTACATCCCTGCCCTTCGCCTTTGCAAATACCTTGTCAGCCATCTCAAGGCTTGTCACAAGAGTAAAATGCTCTTCTACATTGATTTTAGGTGCAGACACATCAAATCTGCCAAGCAGGTTCTTAAACTCAAGGCGCTTACACATGACAAAAGCATCTTCTGTATAGAGGCTGGCTACTGATTCAAGCTTTGCATCATCAAAATCATAGTCTACCGGCACATCCAGCTTTATGGTTGCGAGCACCTTGCTCATCACAGCCTGATCCCAGTATTCCACAATATTTTTACCGGCTCTTGGTGGCTTGATTACCTCCGCATTATCATGGACAGCCTCTATGGAATGATACTTGCTTATAAGCGCACCAGCTGTCTTTTCTCCGATTCCGGGCACACCAGGGATATTGTCTGCTGTATCTCCCTGCAATGCCTTTACATCTATAAATTCCTTTGGTGTCACCTGATACTTTTCAATTACATCCTTTGTATTGTAATTTTCTATCTCAGTGCCTGTCTTTTTTGTCTTGGGAATTCGTATCATCACATGGTCTGTAGCAAGCTGGAGCAGGTCTCTGTCCCCTGAGATAACTGCCACATCCATGCCTTCCCTTTCAGCTCTGACAGATAAGGTTCCCAGTATATCATCTGCCTCATAGCCTTCCATCTCAACGATTTTTACACCCATCTTGGTGAGCAGCTCCTTAATCAACGGAACCTGCTGCCTGAGTTCATCTGCCATAGGCTTTCTGGTGCCCTTGTAGCCTTCAAACATCTTGTGTCTGAAAGTAGGTGCATGCACATCAAATGCCACCGTCAGATAATCAGGCTTTTCTTCTTCAAGAATCTTGAACATTATATTTAGAAATCCATACACTGCGTTAGTATGGATTCCCTCTGAATTGGTTAAATCCGGCAATCCAAAAAATGCTCTATTTAATATACTGTGTCCATCTATCAGAACTAACTTTTTGCTCATAAAATACTTTCCCTAACCGGCTATTATATAGCTCTCGTATATTTTTTGAGGAATTCAGCTTCCTCGGCTGTCAAATATGGTGATACCTTCTTGTATACCTCTGTATGATAATTATTGAGGTACTTTTTCTCTGCCTCTGTCATCATAGCTGGGTCTACTGCATCCAAATCTACAGGAACATATGTGAGGTTTTCAAAATACATAAACTGACCATACTCGTTCTTATTTCCAAGACAGGCAACCAGCTCGTTCTCTGTACGAATGCCAAACTTGCCTTCAAGATACACACCCGGCTCATCTGTTGTAATCATTCCCGGAAGGATTTCACTGTCTGCGCTTCGTCCCGGATATGCTTTCCAATGGAAGCTGTTTGGTCCTTCATGTACATTTAAGACATAACCAACTCCGTGTCCTGTTCCATGATTGTAGTCCATATCAATATCCCAGAATGGGGCTCTTGCTAAAATATCAAAATTTAATCCACAGCAGCCCTGTCTGAATCTGGCACTGGCAAGACTTACATTTGAGCGGAGTACTCGTGTAAACATTTCTCTCATCTCGTCTGTAACCTCTCCAAGTGCAAAGGTTCTTGTAATGTCTGTTGTACCCTCAAGATAATGTCCGCCTGAATCTACAAGCAAAAAACTCTCTGGCAGGATTTCCTTGTCTGTCTCAGGTGTTGCAGCATAATGTACTATAGCGCCATGGTCTGCAAAACCACATATTGTTTCAAAGCTTAAATCTAAAAATCCCTCCTGCTCTGCCCTGAGTTCAGCAAGATGCTTTGATGCTGAAAGCTCTGTCATGTGGATTTTTCCCACATTGGTTTTGAGCCAGTACATGAATTTACACATGGCAACTGCATCCTTAAGGTGAGCCTTTCTGATATTTTCCAGCTCCGTCTCATTCTTTACAGCCTTCATAAGTGTGGTTGGATCTGGACAATCTACCAGTTTTATGTCCTTTGGGAGATTGCAGCATATCCTGTAATTCACAACTTTTGTGTTCATCATTACAGTTTCACTATTATCTATTGTCTTCACATAATCATAGAAGCTGTCATATGGAGCAGTCTTTACACCATTCGCATCAAGATAAGCTCTAAGTTCAGGTGTCACTATCTCCTCATTCAAAAACCATGTACAGCAGTCCTTTGTAAGTGCAAGGTATGAGAGCACTACAGGCACATAGCTTATATCTCCGCCTCTCACATTAAGAAGCCATGCAATGTCATATAAAGATGACATAAGATGAACTGTAGCTCCATTCTCCTCCATCTTTGCCCTTACATCGCTAAGTTTGTCCTTTATGTCTTTTCCGGTGTATTTATTGTCAAATATCATAATCGGAGCCTTTGATAATTCTGGTCTGTTCTCCCAGATTAAATCAATCAAATCCTCATTTACATAGAGACTGCCATTTTTCTTTGAAGCAATATCCTCAATTTTCTTGCCCCATGCTCCATTTACAACCCTGCCATCAAAACCGATGCACTGTCCATCCTTGAGAGTATTCTCTATGTACTCATCTACAGTAGGTACTCCCTCTTCACCCATCTTGCGAAGCTCAATTGTAGTGCCTTCAAGCTGCTTTGCTGCCTGTACAAAATATCTGCCATCTGTCCAGAGTCCAGCCTCTGTCATGGTAATAACAGCTGTTCCTGCAGAGCCTGTAAAGCCTGTTATAAACTTACGGGCTTTAAAATGCTCTCCAACATACTCAGACTCATGAAAATCTGCTGTTGGCACAATATATATATCTATATTTCTCTTAGCCATCTCGGCTCTTAATTTCTCTAATCTTTCCTTAATCATTATTCTTCACTATCCTTAAATTCAAAAAATTTGGTATCTATCTCCGGGTAAGAACGCTTAAGAGATATTGGTTTTCCAGCACGATTCAAAAAACAGTGGCTGCTTCTCGCTGTAGTTCTCAGCTCTCCAGTCTCCTTATCCGTCATGACATACTCAACTTCCATTTTTACGCCATTGTATTTCACAAGCTTTGTCTGGATCACAACAGTATCATCAAATCTGACCATACTATGATAATCCACTGAAATAGAGAGAACCGGACTGATAATCTCCATCTCCTCCATCTGCTTGTAGTTAAGTCCAATCTGATTCATTAAATCCAGTCTGGCTTCCTCCATCCACTTGACATAATTGGAATGGTGGATTATCCCCATCTGGTCTGTCTCATAATACTTTGCATGATGCTCGTATGGGCGAATTTTTAGTTCAGCCTCCGGGCCGGCAACCTGAATTTCGTTTTTTGCCATAAAGATCTCTCCCTTCTACTAACCTATTAAGCCAAGTTATATTATGACACAAGGCATGTCTAAATTCAATCCAACTTTATCCCTATTAATCGACATTTTCCTCATAATATGCTTCTTTGTAATCTGTCTCATCAGCAAATAACTGGTAGCTGCCATCCAGATATCCCATATATCCGCAATCTGTTGTATATCCTTTCATACAAATACCTCCTTTAAAGGTCTTCATCTTTTTTGTTGAAAGGATTATCCCATAAAATATAGGTATTAAATCGGACACTTTACCATTTACTTGCTGTCCTGTAGCCTTCGCAGTTTCTGCAAAGGTTTCTGGAAGTGCCAACAGGCAGTATACGACCGCAATATTTACATCTTAAAATGTATTCATTCTTATCCTTCGATAATAACTGCATTATTTTTACCTGTGTCGCATCTCTCTCATTTTCCAGCCAGTCAGAATCTATGAGTTTTCCAAGTCTCACTGACATCTGATAATACAAATCCAGCTTTTTATAGTAGGATTCCTGCTTCATTAGTTCC
>ERZ1031095.728-NODE-728-length-10947-cov-7.496603_pt1 | contig 10947 bp, 7 predicted proteins | sample MGYA00517108_ERZ1031095 | MGnify/ENA primary metagenome ERZ1031095 (study PRJEB33719, sample SAMN04261275) | wastewater metagenome | biome: rural village; feature: human; material: feces | host: Homo sapiens | place: El Salvador | collected 2013-01-07 ... | reverse complement strand
GCGAGAGATATTACAAGCTCCAGATTATCTCCTGGTATGATGCCAATGTGCAGATTGGTGATGAAGGAGGAAGAATCAGTTATTATCTCGATGAACTAAAGTAATGAATACAAAATCAATGATTATGAACGGAAAAATTTATCTTGGCAAGACGATGGGGTCTATCCTCATCATCTTGCTCCTTATGCCCTTGGGGCATGCGCTCATGATAATCATGGAGCATCTGCTTTCGCCTACGGTATTGCATTATTCAGCATTTACCATGGGTTTCGTGGGTCTCATCATCACCATCTGGGGTGTCTTCGTGAAAGGAGATACCCGACAGACTTGCTTCGGTATGACGGGTGCCCTCTTCTTCTGGACAGGATGGGTGGAGTTCCTCTTCGCTTACTATGCCCAGAGATATGGCGTGCATTGCGACTTGATAGGCAATGGCATCGTACAGACCGCCACGGAATATGTGAATGGCATCGGTGTGAACCATACCTATACCATCAACGGCACTCCGCTCGAAGATTTCTCTCGTGCAGACCTGAAAGCGATTCGTGGTTCTCGTCCTGAATACCTCATTATGCCTGCCTCCTTCGGTATGTGGATGATGTTTATCGTAATGTACGTGTTCTGTACCAAAACGGGCTGCGATTTCATCCGATGGATACAAAACCACTGTGGCGTGAAAGACCGTGTGGAACTGCGTCCGATGGCCCATCATCCTGCCATCGTCACCTTTATGGAATGGAACATCATGATGTGGGGCTTGTATCTCCTGCTCATGTTCTGCTACGACCCAGTCTTCCTTGGTTCTACTCACCCTATTACCTACGCCGTGGGCATTCTCTGTCTGATAGGGTCGGGCATGATATTCAAGAAGGAACTGCACATCAAGAGCTGGGGAAGAAACCTGAGAATGGCTCTTGCCAACGTAATCGTGCTCTGGTCGGCTGTGGAGATTGCAGCACGCAACGGTTTCTTCAAGGAGATATGGGTGGACCCGGGAAATCACGTCGTAGAGATGGTGGGCATTCTGGTGGTTTTCATCGGTCTGATAGCCGGCTTCTGGTTTTACAGCGGCAAAGACCAACCTGATGAAATAGACAATTAAGTTTTTTGAGATATTCCGTCTGATACCTACAAATGGGGATTAGGCGGAATACTTATTTTGGGGTATTGCACATTTCTGCGAAACCTCGTACCTTTGCGCCCAGAAAAGGCAAAAGCAGTCGGGATTGTGATGCTTCTGCCCTTTCCGGACGACAGTTATATTACTTCTTGAATCCGAAAATCTTGTTGAAGATTTTCTTTACTACGTTTTCTTTCTTCTGTGGATTTACCACAGGCTCGTACTTGCGAGGACCCTGCTTGTCGCCCTTTTTCTGGGCTGAGGCTGGCTTCTGCTGAGGAGCAGCACCCTGTTTCTGTGGGGCTGCATTCTGCTTCTGCTGGTTGTTTGGATTCTGCTTCTTCTGAGCTACGCCTCTGCCACGGCCGTTGCTTCCTGGACGTACATTGTTTTCTGTACCTGGGCGCTGCTGAGGGTTTGCATTCTCAGCATTGTTACCGTTGTTGCCATTGTTACCATTGCGGCGTTTGTTGTTGTTGCGACGCTTGTTGTTTGGATTGTCGTTACTTCTGGTCTGTTCGCCTTCCTGGTTTTGTGGATATGGCTTATTCTGCTGAGGCTTCTTGTTGCCCTGCTTCTGCTGGCTTTTCTGTCCGTTCTGCTGAGCCTTACCGTTCTGTACCTTTTCTTCCTTAGGAGCTTTCTCCTGTCGGTTGTTAGGGTTGTTTGGCTTATGCTTATGAGCAGTCTGCTCGCGGTCTTTCTGGCGTCTGTTTTTAGCCTTGGTCTTTTCGCCGTTCTCATTTCCGCCACGTCCATTGCCCTTGCGTCCGTTTCCGCCCTTGCCTCCACGTCCGCCTTTCTTGCTAGGCTTGTTCAGCTTGATATATTCAGGTCCCTCACCGCATTCTTCAGGAAGCGGCATCTTCTCTACCACCTTCTCCAGGAACTTTTCTATCTGCTGGAACCAGAACATATCCTCTTCGTTGACGAAGGTGATGGCTCTACCGTCGCGGTTGGCACGGGCTGTACGACCGATGCGGTGAACGTAATCTTCGGTATCGTGAGGCACGTCATAATTGATAACCATCTCGATGTCGTCGATGTCGATACCACGAGCCACGATGTCGGTAGCCACGAGCACGTCATACTGACCGCTCTTGAACTTGAACATCACATCATCACGCTCAGCCTGCTCCAGGTCTGAGTGCATGGCGCCGCAGTTGATACCGGTCTGCTGGAGGGCAGCAGCCAGCTGCTTCACCTTCATCTTGCTGCCGCTGAATATGATGACACGCTTCATGTCGCCAGCCTTGAAGATATCCTTGATGATGGTCATCTTCTGGGTTTCGTAACATACGTAAGCCTCCTGCTTGATTTTCTCTGCAGGCTTGCTCACTGCGAGCTTGATCTCTACCGGATCCTTGAGCAGCGACTTTGCCAATTCCTCAATCTTCTCTGGCATGGTAGCCGAGAACATGATGGTCTGGCAAGTCTTAGGCAGCTTGGCAGCGATGGTATTGATATCCTCAGAGAAACCCATGTCGAGCATGCGGTCTGCCTCGTCGAGGATGAAGAAGCTTACCTTGCTGAGGTCTACGTTGCCCAGAGAGATGTGGGTGATGAGGCGACCTGGTGTAGCGATGACAACATCGGCACCCATACGGAGACTCTTCAGCTCCTGATCGTAACGGTTACCGTCGTTTCCACCATATACAGCCACGCTGCTCACGTCCTGCAGATAATAGCCGAAGCCCTGCATTGCCTGGTCTATCTGCTGTGCGAGCTCACGGGTAGGCGACATGATGACGCAGTTGATGGCATCCTTAGGATAGCCACCGTCATCCAGCTTGCTCAATACCGGCAGCAGATAGGCTGCTGTCTTTCCGGTTCCGGTCTGGGCTACGCCGAGCACATCATGACCTTCCAATATCTCTGGTATACATTTTTCCTGTACTGGGGTGCATGTGTCGAATCGCATATCGTATAATGCGTCGAGCACGTTGTCGTTTAAATCTAATTCGTCGAAATACATTTTCTTTCTTTTTTTCAATGTTTATTACCTCGGTGCCTTGCGGTAGCAGAAGTATGCCACGAAGGCGTAAATGATGTTAGGCAACCATGCCGCCAGCATTGGCGGGAAGTTTGCCTGGATGGCGAAGGTGGCGCAGACGGTCTGCAGCATGATATAGCCAAAACTCAATGCCAGACCCAGTCCCAAAGCCTTACCCATGCCGCCTTTGCGCTTGCGTGAGGAGAGCGACACGCCGATGATGGTGAGGATGAATGAGGCGAAGGAGGAAGCGATGCGCTTATGATACTCCACCTTGTACTGTACCACATTGCCCGAACCGCGGTTGATCTGCTTGGAGATGTAATCCTTCAGCTCCGGACTGGTAAAGGTTTCCTGCTGTCCCTTGGAGTAGACCAGGTCGGTTGGTTCCATGGTGATGAGCGTGTCTTTATTCATTCCGCTCGTAATCTTCTCTTTCATACCCTGCAGGCGGCGCACCTTCCAGTTGGTTAGTTTCCAGTGGTATTTGGAGTCGCTGATGGTATCATACTGTATTTCTGATGCCGTCAGGTGGCTCACCAGTTTCTTTTCCTGGAACTTGTCGAGACAGAATCCGTAGCCCTTCTTCGAGTTGTTGTCGTAATGCTGGATGTAGGCTATCACGCCTCGGTCCACCTGCAGCTGCACGTTCTCGGCAGAGGTATTCTTCTTCTTGTTCTTGTACATCGTCTCAAAGTTCTGTCGGATGACCGTTCCGTGCGGAATCACATAGGCAGAGAGCGTGTAGGAGAGTGCCGAGAGAAATATGCAGGTTATCATGTACGGGCGAAGCAGGCGCTTGAACGATACTCCCGATGCCAGCATGGCGATAATCTCGGAATTGCCTGCCAGCTTGGAGGTGAACATGATGACCGCTACGAACACGAACAGCGCACTGAAGAGGTTGGCGAAGTATGGCACGAAGTTGGCATAGTAATCAAAGATGATGGCTCGTGCCGGTGCATGATACTCGGTAAACTTCTGCAGGTTGTCGTTGAAGTCGAACACGATGGCAATGGTAATGATGAGCGCTATCGAGAAGAAGTAGTAACCCACGAACTTCTTGATGATATACCAGTCCAATCGTTTGATGTATCTCAGTGGGTTGAGATACTTGAGCACCTTGAGGAATCGCAGTTTATGACCAATCCATTTCATCACCTTTCCCATCCAGCTGAATTTTCTGCCCAGCCATCTGAGGGCAGCGGTGAGCCATCCGAATCGGTGGGCCATGGTTCTGCCGAACTTTAATCTTCTGCGATGTTTTCTGATGTATTTAAAATCTTTCATAAATCAGTATTTTCCGGGAGTAGGAGCCATCGGGGGTTCCATGCTCCTGAGAGTTCTTACTCCTAACTTCAGTAATTTAAATTCTTCTTCCCAACTGGTCGATGACAGATCGCTTCCACTGTACGAAGTCGCCCTGCTCTATATGCTGGCGCGCATCGGTAACGAGTCGCAGATAGAAAGAGAGGTTGTGGATGCTGGCTATTTGCATCGCTAGGAGTTCCTGTGCCTTGAAGAGGTGGTGCAGGTATGCCTTGCTGGTAATCTGGTCGATTTCGCATCCGTCCGGATCCACAGGGCTGAAGTCCATCTCCCATTTTTTGTTGCGCATGTTCATGGTGCCGTTGTAGGTGAAGAGCATTGCATTTCTACCGTTGCGGGTTGGCATCACGCAGTCGAACATGTCTACGCCTCGTTCGATGGCTTCCAGGATGTTCTGAGGGGTACCCACGCCCATCAGGTAACGTGGCTTGTCCTTTGGCAGGATTTCGTTCACCACTTCTATCATCTCATACATCACCTCGGTAGGCTCGCCTACAGCCAGACCTCCGATGGCGTTGCCGTCTGCTCCCTTGTCAGCGATAAACTTGGCTGCCTCGCGGCGGAGTTCCGGGAAGGTGCAGCCCTGTACGATAGGGAAGAGGCTCTGCTGGTAGCCGTAGAGCGGTTCGGTCTCGTTGAAGCGCTTCAGGCAGCGGTCCAGCCAGCGCTGGGTCAGTTCAAGACTCTTCTTGGCATACTGGAAGTCGCTCTGTCCCGGAGGGCACTCGTCGAAAGCCATCATGATGTCGGCACCGATGATGCGCTCCGTATCCATCACGTTTTCTGGTGTGAAGAAGTGCTTGCTTCCGTCGATGTGTGAACGGAATTCGCAACCTTCCTCCTTCAGCTTGCGGATGCCTGTGAGCGAGAATACCTGGAAGCCGCCACTGTCGGTGAGGATTGGGCGGTCCCAGCCGTTAAACTTGTGCAGTCCGCCTGCCGCCTTGATTACCTCAAGTCCCGGACGCAGATAGAGGTGATAGGTATTGCCCAGGATGATCTGAGCCTTCACCTGCTTTTTGAGTTCCTCGAAGTGTACACCTTTCACGCTGCCCACCGTTCCTACTGGCATGAAGATAGGAGTCTTGATCTGTCCGTGGTCGGTGGTGATGATGCCTGTGCGGGCATCGCTAGCCTTATCTGTTACTTGTAATTCAAATTTCATTTTTCTTCTTTTTTGTCATTTTCTGGAATGGTGAAGTTGATAGGGTGCTTTACCTTTTCATCGGTAAGGGCAAATTTCCATACGTCGGCCACGTCTTCTACATAGTGGAAGGATACGCCCTTGAGATATTTTTCCGGAATCTCTTCGATGTCCTTGCGGTTGTCCTTGCAGATTACGATGTCGGTGATGCCGGCGCGCTTGGCTGCGAGTATCTTCTCCTTGATGCCGCCTACTGGCAGAACCTTTCCTCGCAGGGTGATTTCGCCCGTCATGGCTGTGTTCTTGCGCACCTTGCGCTGGGTGATGGCTGAGGCGATGCTGGTGGCGATGGTGATACCTGCCGACGGACCGTCTTTCGGAGTGGCTCCTTCCGGTACGTGGATGTGGAGATTCCAGTTCTCGAAGATGCGGTAGTCTACGCCCAGCAGGTCGATGTGCGACTTGATGTATTCCAGCGCGATGACAGCCGACTCCTTCATCACGTCACCCAGATTGCCGGTAAGTGTCAGCTTGCCTGCCTTGCCACGGCTCAATGAGGTCTCGATGAAGAGAATCTCACCGCCCACTGAGGTCCATGCCAGTCCGGTTACCACTCCGGCATAGTTGTTGCCCTGGTAGATGTCGCGGTTGAATGGCGGATTGCCCAGAAGTTCCTTCACCTGGTCCATGCCGATGGTAGACTGTTCCAGCTTGCCGTCACATGCCATCTTGTATGCCACCTTTCTCAGGCACTTGTTGATCTGCTTCTTCAGCTGTCTTACTCCGCTTTCTCGGGTATAGTGCTCGATGATGCATTCCAGGGCAGCCTTGTTGAAGCTGATTTTCTCTTCCTGCTTGTCAAGACCGTTGTTCTCCAGCTCTGTCGGTACCAGGTGGCGCTTGGCTATTTCTATCTTCTCCTCGGTAATGTATCCGCCTACTTCTATCAGTTCCATACGGTCGAGCAATGGGCGAGGGATGCTTCCCAGGTCATTGGCTGTTGCGATGAAGAGAACCTTGGACAGATCGAAGTCCGTATCCAGATAGTTGTCGTGGAAGGCGTTGTTCTGTTCCGGGTCGAGTACTTCGAGCAGTGCCGATGCCGGGTCGCCCTGGAAGTTGTTCTTGCCCACTTTGTCTATCTCGTCGAGGATGAAGACAGGGTTGCTGCTGCCTGCCTTCAGGATGTTCTTGATGATACGTCCTGGCATGGCTCCGATATAGGTGCGGCGATGACCGCGTATTTCTGCTTCATCGTGCAGTCCGCCCAACGACATGCGCACATACTTGCGCTTCATGGCATCGGCGATGCTCTTGCCGAGACTGGTCTTACCGACTCCCGGAGGACCGTAGAGGCAGAGGATCGGACTCTTCTGTCCGCCGTTCAGTGCTCTTACTGCCAGGTATTCCAGGATGCGCTCCTTCACCTTCTCCATGCCGTAGTGGTCACGGTTCAGGATTCTCTTGGCGCGCGACAGGCTCAGGTCGTCCTCGGTATATTCATTCCAAGGCAGGTCTACCATGGTCTGCAGGAAGCTGATCTGTATGGAGTAGTCCGGGCTTTGCGGATGGATGGTGTCCAGCTTGGCAAGTTCCTTCTTGAATATCTTCTGAGTGGCCTCGTTCCAGTTCTTTCCTTTGGCTTTCTCTATGATTTCCTTTCTCTCCGGTCTTCCGTCTCCATCTCCCAGTTCCTTTCTGATGTTTCTTATCTGCTGTTTCAGGAAGTATTCCTTCTGTTCCTCGTCCAGGTCATAGCGGGTCTTCATGCTGATTTCGTTCTGCAGGGTGAGCAGTTTCGATTCCTTGTGCAAAGCCCTGAGGGCTTCCAGCAGACGGTCGTTCAGTGTGTCCTGTTCCAGCATCTTCATCTTGTCTTCGATGCTGAAAGGGATGGCGCTGCAGATGAAGTTTCCCTGGATGGTGCTATGCGACATCTCGTTGATGGCATAAGCCAGGTCGGTAGGGATATTATCGTTGGCGTTGATATAGCTGATGGCTTCCTTCAGGAGTGTCTGGTGGATGGTTGGAAAATCGGTATCGTCATCCGATGGCCATATTTCCGGCAGACTTGTTACGCTGGCGCGATAGTATGGAGTGGTTTTCTCTATCTTCTCCAAGTGGCATCTGCTCAGGCACTGGATGATGATGGTCTGGTTGCCCGAACCGTCAGGCATGTTGATTACCTTTACGAGTTTGGCGAAGACACCTGTATCATACAGGTCGGCTTCCTTTGGATGGTCTTCATCCTTGTTCTTCTGGCAGAAGACGCTGAAGATGGTGTCTGGCTTGCTTACCAACATTTCTGCAAGTTTCTTGCTGGCAGGTCGCCCTACGACGATAGGGATGAGAACTGTAGGAAAGGCAACGAGCTCTCTGGTGCAGAGCATCGGATAGATTCCTGCCGGATTTTCTGTAAGCAATGAGCTAGGATCGCCTTCAAAATCGGCAAACATTTGTATCTGAGTTTCGTTTCTTTTCATTTCTTTTATCGAATTCTTATTTTTAAGGTGCAAAGTTACTCATTTTTTTGCGAATTCGTGTAGAAGTATAGATTATTTAATAAATAAAAGCCGATTTATTTCTGATATGGCGGAAATGGACTGCCTTTTTTCCGATATTTTACAATATCTGGCTCTGTTGCACGTTATTATCTCTGGAATTGATAGTTTTGGAAAATAAAAAATAATGAGAGAAGATTTATGGCTGGATTTACATTTAAACAGTTTGAAATACAGCAGGATCGCTGTGCAATGAAGGTGGGTACCGACGGGGTGCTGCTGGGTGCATGGGCTAGGGGTGGACAACGTATTCTCGACATCGGTTCGGGTACTGGACTCATCTCGCTCATGATGGCGCAGCGTTTTCCCGATGCTCAGGTTTGGGGCATAGATATTGATCCGGATGCCTGCGGACAGGCGAGGGAGAATGTGGCAGCCAGTCCTTTTGCCGATAGGGTGGAGATTGCGTGCTGCGCCCTGCAGGATTTTTCGAAGTCGGAAGCGGCTATGGCTGACGGAATGCTTTTCGATGCGATAGTAAGCAATCCTCCTTTCTTTGTGAATGGATTAAAAAATCCTGACAGTAAGCGTGCGCTGGCACGGCATTCTGACAGCCTGCCTTTTTCTGTCTTGATGAGGGGTGTCAAAAGGTGGCTTTCCGATGAGGGCGTATTCTCTGCGATAGTGCCAGCCGAGGTGCTGGAGGTTTTTGTGTCAGAGGCTTATTGCTCAGGACTTTCGCTTATCAGTCAGTGTGGCGTTAAGACGGTGGAGCGCAAGCAGCCCAAACGCTATCTTCTTGCCTTCTCCAAGCATCGTGCAGGCATGGTGGATAAGCGCACGGAAATCATGACGGGTTCTGACGGAAACCGTTCTGAATGGTATGCGAAAATTACGGAAGAATTTTGTCTGGATTAAGTGCGGGATACAGAAGTGCCCTGTAAAGATAAAAGCATTACAATGATTTTTTAGCTTTTGACTTTACAGGGCGCTTTTGCTGTTATTTCAAAGGTTCAGTTTCCTTTGCACCATTTTGCTGATGGCTTCCACCTTCTTGCTCTGTCGCTGGATGTCCTTGTGGATATCGTCGCGCACGGCATTCAGGTCGTTGAAGAACTCGGCAATGCCATTCTGTATCATGTTTGGCTTGCGTACGCTCTTGTCAGCAAACGGGTTAACTACCATCTTGATGCCTTTTTCTTCAAGATGAACATCTATTTCGGCTCCCGTCATAACCGGATCGCCATCATAGTGTATCACGCCAGGCTGGCTTCTCGTGATATGCAACTTCTTACAACGGAACGATTTGATTTTCGAGTTTTTGTCGAGTGTCTTGTTGAACATGTCGAAACTAACCTGCGGAGCCTCAATCACATCGAACGGTTCCATGATGACAACGTCTATCAGTCCATCGCTCATCGAAGCCTGTGGGGCAATATAGGCATTGTTGCCATATTGCGATGCATTGGCGCAGGAAATCAGGAACGCCTTGTATTGTTTGGTTCCCGTCTCGTCTTCCAGCGTATATGTCTCCGGCTCATATTTCAGTCCCTCTCTCAGTATGTTTTCAGCATAGCTGATAGGCCCTCTCTTGCCGCTCTCTGCAAATTTCATGCTGACGAAGGCATCGAAGCCCATGCCGCAGGTGCAGAAGAATGGATGGCCGTTGATTACACCATAGTCGAGATCGTTGATTTTGCATGCGTTGATCACCTCGATGCTCTTTCTCAGGTTCATCGGCAGAAGCAGATGCCGGGCAAGTCCGTTGCCCGAACCGCAAGGCAGGATGCCCAATGCCGTATCCGAATGAACCAGCGAGCGGGCTACTTCGTTGACGGTTCCATCACCACCTACTGCCACTACGATGTCAGCGTGATTGTTCTTAGCCTCTGTAGCCAGTTCCGATGCATGTCCTGCTCTTTCAGTCAATTTTATCTCGTACTCAAAAAGCTCTTTGTCCAAAGTTGAATCTATCAGATTCGGAATGCCTGCCTTGCTGGCTGTTCCCGAAATGGGATTCATTATGAAAATTATCTTCTTCTTCATTTTTGTGTCAAGAGTTTAGTGATTTTGTACTGCAAAAGTAATAAAAATACCTAAAATGGCAAGATTTATCAATAAAAAAAACGCTAAAAATAAACTTTCTTAGGAAAATAGCTGATTTATTAGTCTTTTTTTGTATCTTTGCACCCTGAAATAAGAAAAAAATAAAATCGAAAAATAAAGTACACCTATTAATAATGGGACAATTACAAGAAAGATACAAGAATTATCGTGAACCACAGAAGTATATGGCTGCCGGTGTGTATCCATATTTCCGTGAAATCACAAGTAAGCAGATGACTGAAGTTACCGACATCGACGGTCACAAGATTTTGATGTTCGGTTCTAATGCTTATCAGGGTTTAACCAACGACCAGCGCGTTATCGATGCAGCTAAGGCTGCGCTCGACAAGTACGGTTCTGGCTGTGCAGGAAGCCGCTTCCTCAATGGTACCCTCGATTTACATGTGCAGCTCGAGAAAGAGCTCGCTGAGTTTATGGGTAAGGACGAGACATTGTGCTTCTCTACTGGTTTCTCTGTAAACCAGGGTGTGTTGGCATGTGTTGTTGGTCGTAACGACTATATCATCTGTGATGATCGCGACCATGCTTCTATCGTAGATGGCCGTCGTCTCTCTTTTGCTACCCAGCTTCACTACAAGCACAACGACATGGAAGATTTGGAGCGTGTGCTCTCTAAGCTTCCTGAGGATGCTATCAAGCTGATCGTGGTAGACGGTGTGTTCTCTATGGAGGGCGATCTGGCTAACTTGCCTGAGATTGTAAAGCTCAAGCATAAGTACAACTGCTCTATCAT
>ERZ1031095.727-NODE-727-length-10947-cov-8.893500_pt1 | contig 10947 bp, 9 predicted proteins | sample MGYA00517108_ERZ1031095 | MGnify/ENA primary metagenome ERZ1031095 (study PRJEB33719, sample SAMN04261275) | wastewater metagenome | biome: rural village; feature: human; material: feces | host: Homo sapiens | place: El Salvador | collected 2013-01-07 ... | reverse complement strand
TTGTGCAGAGCAAAGCCGCCCAAAGCTGTGCAGCAAACGCCCTGCTGCCGGGCCCAACGGACATTTCGACAGTATCGCGCCGTCGGAGTCTGTGCAAAGCGTATCACAAATCAGATGAATTGTAAATAGATTTTATCGCTTTTGAGCAAAATTGATATATTAGTATGCCAGTTCTTGTGAAAATCGACAGGCGTTGGACGGGCACAAAAAAGGACTGCCGTGCACTCTGCACGGCAGTCCTTTTTTATCTTATTACAGCTTTTCAAACACCAGAAAGCGGAAAGCGATGGTGGTGGTCAGCTGCGGCAGAGCCGCAAGGCGGGCAGCACCGTCGCGGGGTGTTTTCCAGTAGTAGGGGGTCATGGCAAACAGGGCTTCCAGCTGGGCGGCGGGCACTGTGATGGTGCCCTGCACCTCACGCTCATCAATGGCGCGGAAGCCCGGGTACTCCACCTGCTGCACCGGGTTCTTGTAGGGCTTTTCGTAGAGCACGGCCTTCATCTGGTACAGATGCTCTGCCCCCGGCACAACGTAGATCATGTGCCCGCCCGGGCGCAGCACCCGGCTGAACTCCTCCTGCGCAAAGGGCGAAAAGCAGTTCAGCAGCACATCTGCCCAGCCGGTGCGCACCGGCTGGCTGAAGCTGGACGCCACCGCGTACTGCGCGGCGGGCAGCGCCTTTGCCGCCAGCCGCACGGCGGGCTTTGCGATATCGAACCCGGCCAGCTGCAGCGGCTTTTCTGCCGCCGCGAACTGCTGCGCGATGCAGCGGTCGTACCAGCCCTCGCCGCAGCCTGCGTCCAGCAGATGCAGCGGGGCGTCCTTCGCGGCGGGCACGCCGTGGGCAAGGCACAACTCCCCCAGCGCCTGCCCGAAAATGCCGTAGTATCCGGCGTTCAGGAAGGCGCGGCGGGCGGCAACCATCTCCTTGCTGTCCCCGGGGGCTTTGGTGCGCATGCTCTGCACCGGCAAAAGATGCCAGTAGCCCTCCCGGGCGCGGTCAAAGCAGTGGCCTTTTTCACATTTCAGGTCATTCTCCCCTTGCAGCGCGCCGCCGCACAGGGGGCACTGCCACGGGGTAAAGGCTTCGTTCCGGCTCATACTTCTTCGCTGTGATCCTCAATGGGTGCGGTAGCACCGCCGTGGGCGTCCATATACTCCTCAAAGCTGGTGTACTTCTGCTGGGGCGGGCGGCGGCTGATGAGCATCAGCCCCGGGTCCTCGTCCCGGGCGGCGGCATTGCGGCCGCGGCGGGCAGGCTCGGCCTTGGGGGCACGGGGTGCGCTGCCGGTGCGGCTCTGGCTTCCTGCATTGCCGCGCTCGCTGCGGGCAGGGCGGGCGTTATTGCTCTGGGCTGCGGGGCGGGCATTGCGCTGCTCACCCCGGTCGTTGCGGTCGTTGCGGCGGCTGCCGCTGCGGCTTGCGTTCTGGTTATTCTGGGGCTCCTGTGCGCTGCGGATGGCAGGTGCTGCCGGAGCGGCAGGGGTCTTGCGTGCCGGGCGCAGCGGAGTAGCCTCCGGGGCGCTGACAAAATGGGGGTCAAACTTGGGCTGGACGTTGCTGCCCCGGGCGGGGGCGGCATTCTCGCGGCGAGCGCGGGGCGCTGCCGCTTCCTTGGGGGCGTTTGCGCCCCGGTTGTTGGCGCGGCGGTCGTTGCGGGCCCCGCGCTTTGCGTTGCTGTCTTGCATCAGTGTTTCCTCTTTTTTCGGTTTTGCAGGCACCGCGTTCTTTGCGGCCTTCGGCTCCTGCTTCGGCGCGGGCGCAGCTGCTTTTGCAGCCTTTGCGGGCGCAGTTTCGGCCTGTTTTTTCGGCGCTTCGGCCAAGTTTTCCGCTTCGGGGCGGGGCTTTTTGCCGCGCACGGGCAGCACCGGGCGCACCGGGGCGGGCACGCCGTCCCACGGATGGCCGGATACCACCGGGATCTTGCGGCGGTTCAGCTTTTCAATGCCTGCCAGATACTCCTGCTCCTCCGGGGCGCAGAAGCTGACGGCGGTGCCGTCCGCACCGGCGCGGGCGGTGCGCCCGATGCGGTGCACATAGGTTTCCGGCACCTCGGGCAGGTCGTAGTTGAACACATGGGAAAGCTCGCTGATATCAATGCCGCGTGCGGCGATATCGGTGGCCACCAGCACCCGGGTCTTGCCGGACTTGAAATCCTCCAGCGCGGTCACGCGGGCAGTCTGGCTCTTGTTGCCGTGGATGGCGGCGGCGGGGATGCCCTGCTTTGTCAGGTCCTTTGCGATCTTATCCGCGCCGTGCTTGGTGCGGCTGAACACCAGTGCATTGACCACCGGCGGCTGCAAATTTTTGATGAGCCACGGCAGCAGCAGCTTTTTGTTGCCCTTTTCCACATAGTACAGGCTCTGCTGGATGCGGTCCACGGTGCTGGACACCGGGTCCACCTTGACAAAGGCGGGGTCGTGCAGGATGCCGGCAGCCAGCTGCTCGATCTCGGCGGGCATGGTGGCGCTGAACATCAGGTTCTGGCGCTGGGCGGGCAGCTTTGCAATGACCTTTTTCACGTCATGGACAAAGCCCATGTCCAGCATCCGGTCGGCCTCGTCCAGCACAAAAATTTCCAAAGCGGACAGGTCGATAAAGCCCTGCCCGATCAAGTCGTTCAGCCGTCCCGGGCAGGCGATGAGGATGTCCACGCCCTTTTTCAGCGCTTCCACCTGCGGTGCCTGTCCCACGCCGCCAAAGATGACGGTGCTGCGCAGCTTCAGGTACTTGCCGTAGGCTTCAAAGCTTTCGCCGATCTGCAAGGCCAGCTCCCGGGTGGGGGTCAGAATCAACGCGCGGACAGCGCCCTTGCGGCGGGGTGCGTTGGCGGTGAGCCGGTCCAGCATGGGCAGCGCAAAAGCCGCCGTTTTGCCGGTACCGGTCTGGGCGCAGCCCATCAGATCCCGGCCAGCCAGCACCGGTGGGATGGCCGCTGCCTGAATGGGCGAGGGGGTCTCGTAGCCCGCTTCCTGCACAGCGCGCAGCAGCGGGGCGGACAGATTCAATTCTTTAAATGTCATGGTTCTCCTATTATTCTGTGATCTTCCGGCACTCGATGTAGTAGCGCTTTTCCTCCGCGTGTCCCATGCTGAAGGTCTTGCGGGGCAGCACGCCGCCCATCACAACGCCGCGGAACAGGTCGCTCTTGGCGAAGGGCGGCATCAAAAACGCCACTGCGCCCTGCTTGCACAGCGCACGCACAGCCGGCTCGTCATGCACATAGTCCACCTTTGCTTCCGGGTGGCGCTCGATATAATCCGAAATAAAGTCGTCGATGGTACCCACGGTCAGCGGCTCGGTGGGTTCCTCAAAGCTGAGCACGTTGGCCATGTGGGGGCCTGCCAGCGTAAAGGGCTGCTTTTTGCTGCCGCCAAAGCAGCAGCCTGCCATGTTGGAATCGCTCCATGTAATGAGGCTCAGCAGCACGGTGGCGCAGTCTACGTTGAACAGTACCCGGTGGATGGGCTCGATCTCGATGGCCGGGGAGTGCACGTTGCACACCTCTGCCAAGCACCAGCGGGCGGGGTGGTTCTCTGCCTGCTCCGGGGTCAGGGTCTTTTTCAGCTCCTCCCAGCAGGCCTTTGCGGTAGCCAGCGAGTGGTTGCCGTCGCCCACGGCCAGCGTCAGCGGGTCGCGGCGGGTGGCATCGGGGTATTTCCTGTCAAATTCTTCCTGACTGCCCAGCACGGTCAGCGCGTTTTCGATCTGCGCGATGAGGGCGGGGTCCTCCACTGCCCAGCCTGTCACATGGCCACCGCCCAGCATCAGCTCACCCTCGTATACCTTGGGCAGGCTGTCCTTGCGGGCGGCAATGGGCTCGATGAGGGTGCAGTCCGGGTCGTCCGCCAGCATCATGATGTGGGGCGTTTCCAGCGCAGCGCCGGTGCGGACCTTCATGCGGGGCGGGATGCGGCTTTCCACCGTACACTCGCTGGGGCGCACGGTACATTTTTCGCCCCGGCGGTAGCTGTAAGCTTCCAAGTCCACACGCCCTACAAGACCCTGCCGCACCCGGCCGCTCTGCTCGGTGCGCTCTACATAGATAAAGCCGTCCACCGCCCGGGTGAGCACATTTTTGGCGTAATCCTGCATGGTGGCGTGGATCTTTTCCACCCGCGCGTCGGCGTCTCCGTCCTCCAGATACACCTCCGGCAGGATCAGGTTCAGGGCGCTGGGTGCGCCCGCAGCGGTCTCTTCTGCCCGCTGCCAGTAGCTGCGGTCGCTGGTGAACTGGTCACAGGCAATGCAGCCCCACTGCTCCAGCGGCACCTGCTCCGAAGGCAGCAGGATGTGTGCAGGTGCAAAACAGGTAGTCGGTTTCATAGTGGTTTCCTCCCCTCTCTGAAAAGGCATGGCAGTCCCCTGCCGGTTTTACTTAAAGGCGGCGGTGTCGTGCACCACAAGGTGCTGCACACCGGCGTCGGCAGCGGCCTGCTCCAGCGCAGCGCGGCTGTCCGCATCCAGTGCGGTGCTGCTGGTGACCAGCAGGTTTTCCATTCCAAGCGCAACACCGGTGGTGCCAAGGGCATCGGTAGCAGCGGTGCACAGTGCGTCCGGGTAGCTGACCCACAGGGTCACGCTGCCCGCAAAGCGGGTCTGCCATGCGGCGATATCCGCGGTCAGCTGGGCGGCACGTCCCTCCCGGCTCTTGCCGCCGGAGGCGCCGAAGTCCTGCTTGCGGGTGATGATATTGGGGAACTGCACCCCGGTAAGCACCACCTGCTCGTAGCCCATGCTCCGCACCTCCTCAATGAGGTCGCCGACAAACTGCACCGCACTTGCGGCAAAGGGGTTCATCCATGCCTTGCCGCCCTTGGTTGCGCTGACGTTATCCAGCCAGAGTCTGTTGCCGTCGTAGTGCACGCCCATGCTGCGGTCGGTGTACACCGACACCGGGTCGGTAAAGGCGGCAAGCTGTGCCGCCGGGATAATGCCCTCCTCCCGCAGGATGGCGGCGATATTGGCCGCATCCACCGGGTTTTCGGTGATGCTCTGGGCAGCAGCTGCCACCCCGGAAGCGTAGTACACCGTGCCAGCGGCGTCCTTCAGAGTGACAAGGGCGTAGTCTGCGCCCTGCTGCTTCAGCTGCCGGGCGGCGGCGCGGATGGCGGCTTCATCGGTCAGGGTGGTCACGTCCAGCTCTGCCCAGCTGCCGCCGGTAATGGCCTTGCCGTCCAGCGGCTTTTCCTCCTCCGGCTCAGATGCTGCCTGCGAAGCAGCGGCGCTGCTTGCCGCCGCAGAGGAGGCTGCTGCCTCGGCGCGGGAAGCGCTTTCGGCCTCCAGGTCCCGATCCTTGACCACGGTATACCAGGTGTGGGTGGCCCAATCCAGCACATGGGGTGCGGCAAACCATGCGGCTGCCAGCACTGCCGCCACCAGCACCACGATGCCGATGCCGCGCTTTATGCGCGTTTCCCTGCTGTAAAAGCTGCGGTTATAATGCTTGACCTTCTGACGTTTATTCTTAGCCATGGTATCCTTTCCTCCCTGTCTGCGTTACAGGATGACGGAATGTCCGGTAAAGCCATAGATCGCCAGCGCCAGCACACCGATATACACCAGCGTGATGGGCAGGCCGCGGAATGCCTTGGGGATGGCTCTGCTGCGCAGGCGGTGACGCGCCTCCGTGACCAGCAGCACCGCCAGCACATAGCCAAGGCCGCTGCCAAGGCCAAAGCCAAGGCTCTCGCCAAGGGTAAAGGTCTGGGTGCGCTCCACCAGCACCGTGCCCAGCACGCCGCTGTTCAGCGCGGCCAGCGGCACGATGCGCAGCAGCTGTGCGCGGCGGGGCAGGCTGCGCAGCAGCCACAGCACCAGATGCTCCGCCAGACACACCACGGCAATGCTGGCAATATACACCAGCGGGCGCAGCTGGGCGCGGTTATCCAGCGGGGCAATGAACCACCGCCCGGCAAAGAAAGCCACCGGCGCCACCAGCACCTGCGTGATGCACAGCATCATGCCGAACAACGCGCTGCTGGTGCGGTCGTCCCCCACCAGCTGCACCATGCGGGACACGCCCAGTGCACGGGTAAAGACAGCGTTCTGTGCAAAAATGGCCAGCAGTGCATAGCTGAAAAACACTGCCGAGCTGCTTACAACTTCCTTCACGGTTCGCGGTTCACCTCCTTCTGGTAGTGTACGGTCAGGGTATCCCGTGCTTCCTTTTTCAGATATTCCTTGCGCTTTGCAGCCGCAGCGCGCCAGATGGCGCACAGGATGCCCAGCACGATAAAGCCGCCCGCCGGCATCTTAGCCAGCGGCAGCAGCGCCCAGCGCCCCACCGGGGCACCGAACACGGTGCCAAGGCTGAGCCACTCGCGCACCACGCCCACCACGAGCAGCAGCAGCGCGTAGCCCACGGTGATGCGCACGCCCTTGGAAACAGCCTTGTGCACTGTCTCCTGCACGCGGCCGAAGCGGTAGGTCAGAAGCGGCTCCACCACCAGCATGGGCAGGTAGATGCCAAGGTTCAAAAGACCGGTGCCGAACACGAAGTTCAAAATGGGATATGCCGCCAGGTACACTACAGCGGCGCTGGCTGCGTACAAAAGTGCGCGGGGCAGCAGCTTTTTTTGCAGCTGCTCCGGGGTAGGCTCCTCGTCCCGCAGGGGCACAAGACGGCTGAGCAGGCAGGCCAGCACGCGGGAGGGCACCAGCAGCAGCGTCACCGCCGCCGCCAGCATCAGGCCGTTCTGCCCGGTGGTAGCCACGACCACCAGCGGTGCCAGACCCATGCCCTGCATGACCACCGGGTTATTCAGGAATACGCGGTCATGATGGGCAAACTTTTCGGGGTCCTTTAAAATCAGTTCCGCAGTACGCTTTTTCATTCCGCAGCCTCCTTTCGTTCGGACGGCAGACGGTGCAGCAGACGGTACAGCCGCTCCTCCGTGCGGTCAATGAGTGCGGACACACTGTTGACTGCCAGCAGTGCAAAGCAGACGCCGGTCTCGTACACGCCGAAATAGCGGAAGCCCATGGTGGCGATGCCCACCAGTGCACCGTACAGGATGCGCCCGAGCCGGTGGTGTGCGCAGGTGTAGGGCTCGTTGAGCAGGAACACCGCACAGAACAGCACCGCACCGGTGTGCAGCTCGTCCCGGATGCCCTGCAGGCGGGGCAGCAGGCTGCTGAAGAGGGTGCTGTCTGCCAGACCTACCTGACGCGGGAAGAAGAAGGCGATGAGCCCGCAGGTGATGAGAAAACTTGCCGATGCGCCGATGTGCACGTCCTTCTGGGTCCACAGCACAAGGCCGCAGGCCAGAATGACCAGCGCCGCACCGGTGCCCATGGGGGCAGCAAACTCGCCCAGCACAACGGCGAGGGCGTTCAGGTTCAGGATGCCGCCGCTGCGCAGGGTATCCTCGATGGTGCTGCTCACCGGCACAGCGGAGGCGTTCCACAGGGGCAGCGGCGTATAGGGCTGCGGGTAGCGCACCACCTGCTCCGGCCACGATACCGCCGCCACGGCGTAGCCCACGGCAGCGGGGTTGAAGGGATAGCTGCCGTAGCCGCCAAAGACCTCCTTGCCGATCAATACACCCGCCAGCACTGCCACCACCAGCACATAGATGTCCACGGTGGCGGGCATGAGCAGGGCGATGATCAGGCTGAAGCTCTCGTTGGAGAGATCACTGTTCGTGTACACCCGATGACGCAGCAGCGCCACCAGACGGTCGCACAGGTTGCCGGTAAGCAGGGCGATGCCGCACAGCAGCAGCGGACGTGCGCCGTAGAAATAGCAGGCCATGCACAGCAGCGGCACGCACAGCCAGAAAACGTGCTTGTAGTACCGGCCGGTCTTTTGCAGCTGCCGTTCCTGCTCCTGGATCAAAGCTTCATCCATATACAGGCCTCCTTACAGGCTGGCCAGCGCGCCCACAGCCGCAGCGGGGTCGGCAGCGCCGAACACGGCACTGCCCGCCACCAGCACGTCGGCCCCGGCTTCCACGCACAGGGGTGCGGTGGCGGCGTCCACGCCGCCGTCCACCTCCAGCAGGTAGGAAAGGCCGCGTGCTTCCCGCTCCGCTTTGAGCCAGCGCAGCTTATCCAGCGCCGAGGGCATGAACTTCTGCCCGCCGAAGCCGGGCTCCACGCTCATCACCAGCACCAGATCCAGCTGGTCCAGCCACGGTGCCAGCGCCTCGGCCGGAGTGCCGGGCTTAATGGTCAGGCCCACCTTGCAGCCCAGCGCACGCACGGCGTCAATGGTGGCCTGAATATCATCTTCGCACTCCAGATGGAAATTATACAGGGTAGCACCGGCCTTAATAAAGGGCTCGGCGTATTGCAGCGGGTGGCTAATCATCAGATGCACGTCATAAAAGGCATCCGGCAGCGCCTTGTGCAGGCTTTTGAGCACCGGCACGCCAAAGCTGATGTTGGGCACAAAATGCCCGTCCATCACGTCGTAGTGCAGCATCTGTGCGCCGGCATCCAGCACCATGCGGCAGTCTGCACCCAGCTTGCCAAAATCAGCAGAAAGAATAGAAGGACTTACGATGGCCATAATATTTCATTACGCTCCGTTATTTTTAACAATTTTTATCCCATGTGTTGCGCGTTTTGCAGGGCTCTGCCGGGCAAAAAATACGCGGGCATGGTTATCCTTTAGTTTACATGAAAACGGCCAAAAAATCAAACCCGCAGCCGTTTTTTTCACCGAAAAGTCGTAAATAGCGCAAAAAGTCCATAAGGCGGGCTCGCCCTCTCCGTCATCGCTGCGCGATGCCACCTCTCCCAAAGGGAGAGGCAAGAGCACTGCCGAAAGCTTTCTCGTTATACCTGATGCTTTAGCATCGAACGTAACGCCCTGCGCCCTCTCCGTCATCGCTGCGCGATGCCACCTCTCCCAAAGGGAGAGGCAAGAGCACTCCCGGGAAGCTCCTCATTGCACCTAACACTTTAGTGCTAAACTTTACGGCTTGGCTCTCCCTCTGGGAGAGCTGGCGCGGGAGCGCCTGAGAGGGCGTACTTGGGAGCTGGCGCGGGAGCGCCTGAGAGGGCGACAAAGCCAAAGCAGCCAGACCGCCCGGGCGGGGCAGTCTGGCTGCGGGGTCTTATTCTACCGGCTTCATGCTGGCGGGGTCCTCCACTGCGCCGGGCTGCCCGGCGGCGTCCGGCAGGCGCTTCATGCCGCCGGGGTTGGGGGAGCAGGTGGGCAGGGTGAACACAAAGCGGCACCACTCGCCCTGCTGACTCTCCACGCGGATCTGCCCGCCGGACAGATTGACCAGCACCTTGCAGATGTTCAGCCCAAGGCCGGAGCCGCGGGCGTGCAGTCCGCGGGAACGGTCCTCTTTATAGAACCGCTCGAACACATAGGGCAGCGCCTCCGGGCTGATGCCCTGCCCGGAATTCCAGATGGAGATCTCGGCCTCGGGGCCCAGCTTTTCCACGCTGAAGCGGATGGTGCCGCCCGCCGGGGTGAACTTGATGGCGTTGTCCAGCAGGTTATACGCCACCTGATGGATCAGGTCTGGGTCGGCGTAGACCAGCACCTTTTCGTCCATGGTCAGGCCTTCCAGCTCGATCATGCCGTCATTGATGCGCTGCTCTGCCGCCAGTGCCACGCCGGTCAGGGTCTCCCAGATATTGAACATCCGGGCGTTCACCTGATACTCGCCGCTTTCCAGCTTGGAGAGATCCAGCATATTCTGGATGAGCCGTGCCAGACGCCCGGTCTCCTCGCTGACCAGCTGCAGGTAGTGGTTCTGCATCTCGGGCGGGATGGTGCCGTCCAGAATGCCGTCCACAAAGCCCTTGATGGTGGTCATGGGGGTGCGCAGCTCGTGGGCGATGTTGCCCATGAACTGTCCCCGGGAGTTATCGTTGGACTGGATGTTCTCCGCCATCTGGTTGAAGGTGCGGGCAAGGTCTGCCACCTCGCCATCGCCCTCCACGCCCTCCACGCGGACGGAGAGGTCGCCGCCGCCAAAGCGCTGGGCGGCATCGGTGACCTTTTGCAGCGGGTCGGTGAGCTGACGCATCAACAGGCGGGTCAGCACACTGGCGCACAGCAGCATCACGCAGGCGGACAGGAGGAAGTTAGACCAGAACTGCTGCTTGAAGTCGGCAAGCTGCGCGCCGGAGGAGCACAAAAACAGCCAGCCGCTGAACAGGCTCTGGTCATCGATGGTCTGCACCACCGAGATATAGCTTTTTTCGGTCAGGGCACCGCCTAAGTCGCTGAAAGCGTGGTAGTGCCGGGCGTCCGGGTCTGCCACTGCATTGGCGCGCCGGCAGATATCCAGCGGCACAGTGCCGGTAGTAAGCTTGTCCGGGTCGGAGGCAATGAGCACATTGCCCTGCCGGTCGGTGAAGAACAGATAGGCCTCGGCGCTCTCGCCGATGATCTCCAGTTTGGTGTTCAAAGCGTCCAGCTCCGCACCCTGCGGCATGGTCTCGCTGTTTACCAGATACTCTGCGGTGCGCTTGGCAACATTTACCACCTGATCCAGCGTTTCGTAGCGATCCTTCGCAAAATAATTTTTGAACAGCACCCACTCCGAGCAGCCCATCAGCACGATGCCCAGCACCATCAGGGTGGACACCATGGAGAAAAAGGCTGTGGAGATACTTTTACGCATTACTGACGCACCTCGAACTTATAACCCACGCCCCAGACAGTTTTCAGCTCCCACTTATCGGAAGCCCCGGCCAGCTTTTCGCGCAGGCGCTTGACGTGGACATCAATGGTGCGGCTGTCGCCGTAGTACTCAAAGCCCCACACCTCGTCCAGCAACTGGTCGCGGGTGTACACGCGGTTGGGGTGGGAGGCCAGACAGTTCAGCAGCTCCAGCTCCTTAGGGGGAGCCTCCACCACCTTGCCCTTGACCCGCAGCTCGTAGCTGTTCATATCCAGCCGCAGGTTGTCGAACTCAATAACGCCCTCGGTGCTCTCGGCGGCAGCGGAAGTAGTCTGGCAGCGGCGCAGCACCG
>ERZ1031095.714-NODE-714-length-11027-cov-24.206890_pt1 | contig 11027 bp, 8 predicted proteins | sample MGYA00517108_ERZ1031095 | MGnify/ENA primary metagenome ERZ1031095 (study PRJEB33719, sample SAMN04261275) | wastewater metagenome | biome: rural village; feature: human; material: feces | host: Homo sapiens | place: El Salvador | collected 2013-01-07 ... | reverse complement strand
CTTTAGTTGCTAAGAGAAGTTGTATTTCTCAAAAGCGAGTGCAAAAGTACAAACAATTTTCCATTCCACCAAACATTTCGAGAAAAAAGTTCGTTTTTACCTTATTATTTAACACTTATAAACAGTTAGCTGGTATTTTGAAGCTATTTTCGCCTATTTTAGCGAAAAGACAAGGAATACCATTTAATGCGGAAAAGAATCACTTTTATGTAAAGATTAAGCAAAAGCCAAGAAAGATGAAACTGTAACAAACATTCGCGCGTGCGCACAGGAACATTATATTATTATTATCTCAAAGATATGCTGAAGAACTGGGCATCCATAGAGAGAACAAACGGCAACCAAAACGTACTGAGCAGAGCCCTAAGCAAGAATTGACATACATCAACACAAAATGTCGTATATTTCACTTAATGTACGTTAATGCACAAGAAAAGAATGAATTTAAGGGGCTTAAACGCTTAAAAAAAGTAAAAATAAGCGTAGAATTGACATTTTAACAGCAAAAAAGCGACGAGTTTGCGAAAAAAAATATACCTTTGCACCGTATATATACATTATATTAAAGAAATTAAGAGAATTAAATATCTAAGAATGAAATAAAAAGAGTCAATGCGTGTCCTCAATGCAATGCTACTCAAAGCTACGTTGTCACAGGCGCGAATGGCTTATTTATAGAGTTTGACAACATAAGTTTAATTAAAGTTTTTATAAAATGAAAAGACAAGTAACTAGTATTTTGCTCTTCTCTGCCCTCTTAGTGGGTGGAGCGAGTACTTTCGTATCTTGTAAAGATACTGAAAGCGATGCACTTTACGATTCCAATGGTAAGGTTGCGAAGGTTATAGCAAATCAGGCTAAGCAGATTTCTGATTTGGCTGACAAGCTGACTAAAGAAACTGAAAAGCGAGAAAGCGAAGATCAGGTATTAAAAGAATTGATCACCAGCAAGGCTACTGATATCAAGGCTACTGCTGATGAGGCTTTGCGCCTTGCTAAAGCAAACGAAATCACGATTGGTACTCTTCAAGGTAAAATTACTACTCTTGAAGGACAGCTCTCTAGCCTATTAGATTTATCAAGCAGGGTTACTGGTCTTGAGACCGAAGTTAATACTCTCAAGACTCAATTCGCAAACTTCAAGTCTTGCACTTGCGATTTTACAACATTGAACTATAATTACGAAAGACTCAAGCTTGAGCAAGAGGAAGACAGAAGACGTATTATAGCTATTGAGCAGGGTAAGTCTGATCTTGATACAGAATTAGATAGAATCAACACAACATTGAATGGTAAGGTTGATCAGACTACATTTAATGAATTAAAGGAAAAGGTTGAAGCTAACGATGCTGTTGTTGAAAGCAATAAGACTGAGATTGAGAATCTTAGAAATAATTTTGCTAACTATGTAGAAAGATCATACCTCACCAACAATTACTATACAATGGCTGATGTTGATAATGCCATCACGAATGCTAGCAATGCATTGGAGGGACAGATTTCTGCTTTGGAGACAAGATTGACTACCCAGTTGAACAGTCTGTTCAATGCAATGGCTAACGAGGTAACAGGTATTGTAGTAAACCGTTTCTATAGCCCAATCTTGGGTTCTTATAAGGATATGATGGGTACCGAGGCGCGTTTCTTGGGTGCTTACTATGGCTATGCAGAAAAGGAAGCAGAAATCGGTGGTGAAAGTATCAATCCTGACCATTTATTGTTGGACGATTCAAAAGACAATGCAGGTTCTATCGGTGTATACATCAACCCAGCAAACAAAGACTTCTCTGGTCTGACATTCAAGATTGTTGACAGCCAGGGCAATGTTACTCCATTCATCGCCACAGCGACAAAGAATGACAAGATAGAGCATTATGGTTATACTCGTGCAGATGCAGTGAGCACAACTCCAAACTACTACCTTTTGAAGGTAAGTGTTGATCCAAACAGATTGGATGAGGTAAAGACCTGGACTTCAGAAGATGTTGAGGCTCTTAAGGGTGTAGCTAAGAATATCCTGAACAAGCTCAAAGATCGTAACAACAATCTCAACCTTACAGAGATTGCCAATACTCTTTACAAGACATTCAACAACCGTCTTACAGAGTATCACTTGGCATTGGAGCAGACACTTACTGATGGTACAAATGAGGATCTCAATGTAACCATTGCAGATAAGGACTTTGCTGCTACTGTTATCAAGCCATTGTCTTACAATTTCTTGAGCGGTGGCATCAACTATGACATCAAGGATATCCCAACTTTGGAAAGCAAGGGGCTTTATATCAAGACAGACAACTTAAAGTGGTCTAACCTCGGTCATATTAATGATATGACACAGAATATTGAGATTGAAATTCCTGATGCTTCTACAATGACTATAGATGGCAGCAGGGTTGAGATTACAGCTACAGGTGCCATTGTTTGGACAAAAGATCAATATGGCCATGAAGTCAAGAACAACATTAATGATTTGACAGGTGTAGATGTCAAAGTAAACGATGTTAAATTCCAAGCAGGTGCTATACAGTACCAGAACACGACAAAGACTGTTACTGTAACTGTTAGCATGGCTCAGTTTAACAACATGATCGACCAGATCAACAGCCAGGTTGGCAACATGCTCGGTACCGTAACAGACTTGGCAAACAAGGTAAATGGTTTCGTATCTAACATTGATGGAAACTTCATCAACCGTGTAAACAGCTACATCCACAAGTGCAACTACTGGTTGGATAATGCCAACAAGTTCTTGCAGCCAGCCATGTTCGCTACAGACGGTAACAACTGGGTTAAGCTCCCTACTATCGCTTCTGGTGCAACATACGTGAAGATGACAAACGGCAAGGCTAACGTACTCCTGTTGCCTACCTCTTATACATTGGAGTATATCGCTCCTGCCTATAAGAAGTATATCACCGTTAAGGATCCTTCTGGTAATACTGTAACTGGTGAGAACATTGGCAAGGTAATCAGCGGTAACATCCACAAGGCTGGTTTCACCGCAACTAAGGAAGGTGTATACACCATCACTTACAATGCAGTAGACTACACAGGTGGAGATGTAAGCAAGACTTTCTTCATCAAGGTTGTAAAATAAAATAAGGATATCATAATGAGTGGCTCTTTCCGTAGGGCAAGAGCCGCCCATATCATTCTTAAAACAATTTTAAAACATATTCAGACATGAAATTTAATAGTATCATATTATCAGGAATCTTGGCAATGGGGTGTGTTACTGCTTCTGCCCAGGAAGCAGACAAGACAGTAAACGTCTTCAACCCACATTGGTATGTACAGGCTCAGGTAGGTGGCCAGTATACTTTGGGTGAAATCGGTTTCAGCGATTTGATTTCACCTAATGCACAGGTAGGCTTGGGTTACAACTTCAATAAGGTTGTAGGTGCCCGCCTTTCATTCAACGCATGGCAGAGCAAGGGTGGTCAGAAAGTGAACACCACAACCTACAAGTGGAAGTGGAACTATGTAGCACCAATGGTAGATGCTACTTTCAACCTGACCAACCTTTTCTGCGAGTACAATCCAGAGCGCGTAGTTAGCGTAGGTGTATTCGGTGGTATCGGTGCCAACATTGCTTGGAGCAACGAGGAAGCTGCTACAGCACAGGCTGGTATTATGGGCTACTACAAGGACAATAAAGAGAAGCCATTGGAGTATCTCTGGAAAGATGCAGATGGCAAGGGCTCTAAGGCATTCTTTGCAGCACGCTTAGGAGCTAATGTTGACTTCCGTGTCAGCGACCGCGTAAGCTTGGGTCTTGAGGTTTCTGCAAACACATTGAGCGACCATTACAACTCAAAGAAGGCAGGCAACCCAGACTGGTACTTCAACGCATTGGTAGGTGCTAAGATTGCTTTGGGCAAGACACACACCACCAAGACCATTCCTGCTCCAAAGCCAGTAGAGAAGATCATCGAGCGCGTAATTGAGAAGCAGATTGTTCCTGCTCCTGCTCCAGTAGAGACCAAGAAGGAAGTTGCTGCAGAAGAGTTCCGTCGTGATATCTTCTTCACTATCGGTAATTCAGTTATTGCTAAGTCACAGGCATCAAAGATTACAGAGATTGTCAACTACATGAAGGAGAATCCAGATGCTAAGATTACTCTTACCGGTTACGCAGACAAGGGTACCGGTTCAGACGCCATCAACGACAAGGTAGCAGCTCGCCGTGCTCAGACTGTTTACAATGCACTCGCAGCTAAGGGTGTTGCCAAGAGCCGCATGATCAAGAAGTCTGCTGGTTCACGCGTTCAGCCATTCTCAGAGAACGGAATGAACCGTGTTACAATCTGTATTGCAAAGTAATTTGAAATATAAGAAATAGACAACACATCAATAATAATTAAAGGATAACCGGTTTTCATACTTATCTAATTTATAGTGATAATGCATGAGAATCGGTTATTTTTATATTTATAACAGACATAATGAAAAAAATTACACTTTTATTGCTCTTGGCTTGCATTTCAATCGGTACAATGCATGCTCAGGTTAAAGGTAACGGCTATTATCGAGTTCAAAATGTAATAACAGGACGATATATGTCGCTTACAACAGAAGAAACAAGAGGAATCAGTATGCAAAGTACAACCGTGGATGCCTCAGCCCTCTTAACCAAGAAGAATTGGGATGATGTATCAACAGATCCAGGTACTATTTTCTATATTGAGAACAAAGGCGGTGACCAATATAATATCATCGGTCAGGGATCCAGTTTATATAAAATCATCAACTATTATATCCGCCTCAAATATTATGAGAGTGCAAATGTATACCGTGCCTGGCAATCCAAGAGTGGAGGTACCGTCTATCTCAGCGACGAACATAAATATACACTCGGCAAAGATACAGGCTATGTAGACAATAATACCAACGCAACATTAAACTGGAAAATTACAGCTGTAGACAATGTGGACAACTATCTCGGTGTAAAGCCAACGATATCAGCCAACGGTAAGTATTATGCTTCCTATTATGCCGGCTTCCCATTCAGCGTAGCATCACCTAATATGAAAGTATACTATATCAGCAGCATTGATGAGAAAGAAGGAACCGCAACCTATAAGGAACTTACAGGTATTATTCCAGCTAGTACACCTGTTATCATAGAATGTGGATCAAAAAATCCAGCAGAGAACAAATTGAAGCCAGAATTGACAAATCCGACTGCTGTTAAGGATAATATTATGAAAGGTGTTTACTTCTGTGCGGGACTGAGAAGAACTGCTCATTTCACAAGTACAAAGTTTGAGCCAACCACCATGCGTCTCCTGAGTGTTGACGAAAATGGTTCATTGGTATTCAACAATGATGAGGCAAATGCATATACGGTTATGATAAAAGAAGGTACATCCAGACCTTATAAATATCCATACATCAAAGCTGTCCCTCACAATACAGGTTATCTGCCAGTATCAGCCAATTGCCCTAAGAGCCTGAAGCTCGTCAAAGAAACTACAGGCATCAGCAACATCACTTTGGGTAATGACAACAAGCCAGCCAACGTATATAATATGGAAGGTAAGATTGTAAAAGAGAACGCCACATCAGTAGAAGGTCTTCCTGAAGGCATCTACATTTTTAAGAACAAGAAATATGTGGTAAAATAAGGGATTAATCTATCAATTAAACAAAGAGGGTGAATCATGAGTTAATGATTCACCCTCTTTTTGTTGGAATATATAGGATATCTTGTTGGAAAAGATAGAATATGTTGCTGGAAAAGATAGGATATGTTTTTGAAACAGTTAGTATCCTCGGTCGCACAACAGCTGTTGTGCGCTTGCATAACAGCTGATATGCGCATGCACAACAGCTGATGTGCATGCGGTGGACAGCTGTTGTGCGCCAACTATTATTAAGACTTATTACACATCTTCTTTTTCTTTATAAAAAACTCTTTTTCCGTTTAGAAGATACGGTGAGTTAAACGCAACTCCAAGACAGGATAAACTTTTACTGCTTTGAAAAGACTTACATAATCGCCCACTTTTCCAGAGATATTCTTCACATCTTTAGCCAGGTCTACCCCATCGTGAGTAATGATACGGGGAGTTCCACCCCAGAACATGGCACCGCAATCAAACGAAATCCAATTACGGTCGCTACGATTCGACAACTTACCACCATAACCGAAACCTAAGTAAGGACGGAAATTGTTCACCTTAATCTTGCAGGAAACCATATTGTTGGCATCCGGCTCCATACGGTAAGGAGTTCCATCAGGATAATCACCGACATGAACACCCATTCTACCATAATCCATAAACTTATTGTAGAGAGACTCATCAGCATAAATTTTATTACCGCCGATAGAGATATAAGGTATAGGAATCACATTCGGATCATCGCTAATCTGACTCTCCCACGATTCCTTTACACGGTCATAAAGATTATTATAGATAGCAACACTCACCAAAGAGGTAGCATCATAAGCTGCATTTTCAGCCTTGGCTACTGTAGATGGTCCCCAATAGAAACCGGTGGTTACATGCCAATGCTTGTTGCGGAAAGGAAAGACATCCACCAACAGCTTGAAATTCTTCATCGTAGGCTTACCTTTCATATCCACATTACGGTCTACCTCAAATGCGAACATCTCATTCAAGGTCTGAGAGAGTTTGTTGAACTTCTCATCCTGTACCGTAGGATCGGTATCATCACCCACCTGCACCCCGAAGTGCATGGTTTGCTCATAATGCGGAAAGAAGTTGAAACCGGTGCGCACCTGCACCATTTTACCAATAGGCATTGCCAAATCTACACCCACGCCAGTGGTTCCCAAAGTGATAGAACCATCCAGATGATTGAGAATGTTCTTATCTCCCTTATCACCAGAAGGCTCTATCGTCTGTGCAAAGGCACAGGAAGCAGTCAATAAAGCTGCCACGATAAATCCGAAACGCTTTTTCATAAATAATATAGTTTTACTTTCTCTAGTCACCCAGAACTTCTATACAATTGATATACCGTGGCAAAGGTACGACATTTTTTCGAAAAAATCGCCTATTTTGCTTTATTTTTTAACTCCTTATCCCATTTCTGGAGCATTTTGTACTCGTTCTTGGTAATTCTCATGAAACTGCCATGCTGAGGAGCCGTAACACCCTTGATATCTACAGGATCGGAGAAATTGCGGAGATACTTATCTGCCTTGCAGATACGATAATGTTTAGGATGGTCGCTGTACTGGATGTAAGCCACACGCCAGGTATCATCACCGATAAGCTGGAAGGCAGAACTTCCTTCTGTCAGTTTATTTCCCTCGAAACTTACAAAGTCATCATCGACAGGAGCGCTCCAACCATGATTGAGATATTTGCTGGTAGCGGTGAAGATACCTCTCTTTCCACCCTCTTTCTTGATGAGCATGTGGTAGAGACCATCGCTCTTCAGGAAGTTGATATCGGCATCGATGGTAGCATAGCCCCAGTCGAAAAGTAGCTTAGGAGTGGTGAGTTTGGTGAATGTTTTGTCGGCATAACTGTAATACATGCGGTCGTACTTCTCCTCAGCACGGTTGAGCATGGAATAATAGATCATATATCCACCCTTCTCGCCGTTTTCCCAACGATAGTCAGGATCCCAGAAAATCTGAGGTGCCCATACACGGTTGATGGTGCTCCAATCCTTATAAGGAGATGTAGCAGTAGCAGCATCGCAGAAGTTCTGCATGCCCTTACGGAAATCGAAGGTAACGCTGGTCCAGTTCTTCAAATCCTTACTCTTCAGGAGATCGATACCATAGTTATCCCACTTGTGGCTCTTGCGAACGCACATATCGGTGGTAACCATGATGTAACCCTTGCCATTGTGCATGCGGGTGATGTAGGCATCGCGGGTACCGCCTTCGATGCGGGCGTGCTCTTCTGGATTGAAGATTGGGTTGCCACCATTGATGTCCTGATAGTTGTAACCATCACGGGAAATGGCATAGGCTGTCCACTCACCCTTATCGCTCATGTGACAATAGAGATAACCATAATCTCCCTTTACAAGATTCTGTGCTGTCATTGGCATAAAGGCAGCCAATGCTAAAAGAACGGTTGATAATTTCTTTTTCATTTTCTGTTATTTCCTTAGTTTAATTTTTATTAGCTGAAGTTTTTGAGTGCAAATTTACACTTTATTTTTGGGAATGCCAAATTATTAAGGGAAATATGGGGAAAATTCACGAATAATGGTCTTTTTTTATTGATTATTATTCATGGGACAGGCGATGGAATCGCCTGGAACGGGGGCAGAAGGGGGACGGAACAGAAGACAAAGGAGAGGGAGGAAAGAAAAAAGGGAGGGAAGAAAAAAGGAAGGAAAGAAAAGAGGGAGGGAAGAAAAAAGGAAGGGAAGAAAAAAGGGAGGGAAAAAAAGGGAGGAAAACCTCATCACTGAGGTCAACCTCCCTACACTTATAGTTAAAAATAACCGATTTATTTGTTCAGGAACTTATCTACCTGGGCAGCTATTTTTCTGCCGCTTGCCATGGCGCGTACTACCAAAGAGGCACCGCTGGCTGCATCGCCTGCCACGAATACATTCTCGGCAAACTCAGGCTGCTGTGGCTTCAGGAAGCCCATTGCCAGGAATACAGCCTCTGCCTTGATAATCTCCGGCTCACCAGCCTCTACCATCAACGGACGACCACCCTCAGGGTTTGGTTTCCAATCAATAGGCTGAACCTTCACACCTGTCAACTTACCATTCTTTCCCAAAAACTCCAAAGAGTTGATGTTCCAGCGGCGAGTACAGCCTTCCTCATGACTTGAAGTAGTCTTCAGGGTGCGAGGCCAGTTTGGCCAAGGATTCTTAGGATCCTCAGGGCCTTCTACAGGCTTCGGCATGATTTCTATCTGGGTTACGCTCTTGCAACCCTGACGATGAGCAGTACCGATACAGTCGGAACCCGTATCACCACCACCGATTACCAACACATCCTTGCCCTTGCAGTTAACCAGTTCGTCCTTAGAGAACTCCATACCGGCAAGGATACGATTCTGTTGAGAAAGCAGTTCGAGGGCGAAATAAACACCCTTCAGCTCTCTTCCAGGAATCTTCAGGTCGCGTGCCGTTGGCGTACCGGTAGATACCACATAGGCATCGAAGCCTTCCGGCAATTTAGTTACATCAATCTGCTGATTGTATCTGAACTCGATGCCCTCCTCTTCGAGAAGACGAAGACGGCGGTCGATGATGCTCTTGTTAAGTTTGAAGTTAGGAATACCATAACGCAACAGGCCACCGGCATTCTCACGTGCCTCGAAAACTGTTACCTTATATCCCTTGTGGTTCAACTGGTTGGCAGCTACCAATCCCGCAGGACCGGCACCGATGACAGCCACCGTCTTGCCATTACGCTCCGGAATCTCAACATGTACATAATCCTCAGAGAAGGCGTGCTCCACGATGGCACACTCATCCTCACGGTTGGTGGTTGGCTCATGATCCATGAGATTCAATACACACGCCTTCTCGCAGAGTGCAGGACAGATGCGTCCTGTGAACTCCGGGAAGTCGTTGGTGGAATTGAGGAGACGGTAAGCCTGCTCCCAGTCGCCCTTGTAGAGGGCATCGTTCCACTCCGGTGCCTTGTTGCCCAGCGGACAAGCCCAGTGGCAGAAAGGCACGCCACAATCCATGCAACGGGAAGCCTGCTGTCGGCGGTCGTTGCTATTCAATGTCTGTTCTACCTCGCTGAAGTCGAGGATTCTATCGTGAATTGGTCTATAACCTGCTTCCTTGCGAGGTATAGTCAAAAATGCTTTTGGATTTCCCATCTTTTTAAAAGTAAAAGGGTAAAAAGGTAAAAAGGTAAAAAGAACATTCTTGCTTGCAGCTTGTTGCTATTTACTTAAACCTTATGTTACCTTTATTATTAATTTATTTGTTACTCGCATTTTACCGGACTCAAGGCAAAGGAAAGGGGATAAGGTTCTTTTTACCTTTTTACCCTTTTACCTTTTTACCTTTATTAATAGTCTCGCTGCATATCCGCAATCTTCTGCTGTAACTTCTTTACCTGCTCCTCCTGGAGAACTCGCTTGTACTCGATTGGCACTACCTGGATGAAATCCTCTACGTAGTGGTTCCAGTCGTCGAGCATGGTACGGGCAAGCTTACTGCCAGTGTAGAGATAATGCTGACGGATCAGCTCGTGCAACTCCTTGCGATAGGTGCTGTCCTCCACGAGGTTAATCTCCACCATATCCATGTTACAGAAGTAATCGAAGTTGTGGTTCTTATCCCATACGTAGGCAACACCACCACTCATACCAGCGGCGAAGTTACGGCCGGTTTCACCGAGCACTACTACTCTACCGCCCGTCATATACTCGCAGCAGTGGTCGCCAGCACCCTCAATCACGGCGATGGCACCGGAGTTACGAACACCGAAGCGCTCGCCTACCTTACCATTGATATACAACTCACCGCTTGTGGCACCATACAGACCGGTGTTACCGGCGATGATGTTATCCTCGGCAGAGAAGTTGCTGCGGATAGGAGGAAGGATGGAAATACGACCTCCTGAAAGTCCCTTGGCGAAATAGTCATTGGTCTCACCTTCGAGCTTGAAATCCACTCCCTTGACCAGGAAGGCACCGAAGCTCTGACCTGCAGAACCCTTGAACTTCACGTTCACGGTCTTGTCAGGAAGACCAGCCTCACCATATTTCTCGGCAATCATACCGCTCAGCATCGCACCGGCAGCACGGTCAGTATTCTTGATGGCGAAGTCGAGGTTCACTTCTTCCTGGCTCTCGATGGCACGCTGTGCACCACGGATAATCTGCTGGTCGAGTACATTGTCGAGGTCATGAATCTGCTCAGTAGTATGATAGAGTGAGCAATGACCCGTTTCACGATGCAGCAAGCGAGAGAAGTCGAGCAAGTCTGCCTTTTCCTCGATACTCTTAGCCACCTCTGGCTCTACGGCATCAGCACCCTCGGTAGGAACAATCTCCTCATCCTTCTTGCGGACGATGAGCTCGGTATGACCGATGATATCGTTCAAT
>ERZ1031095.711-NODE-711-length-11054-cov-5.368033_pt1 | contig 11054 bp, 6 predicted proteins | sample MGYA00517108_ERZ1031095 | MGnify/ENA primary metagenome ERZ1031095 (study PRJEB33719, sample SAMN04261275) | wastewater metagenome | biome: rural village; feature: human; material: feces | host: Homo sapiens | place: El Salvador | collected 2013-01-07 ... | reverse complement strand
ATAATCTAAAATTATAAAAAAATGATAAAATATAATTTTTAAATATAGGAGGACACAAGATGGCTCAGTTATGGGGTGGACGATTCACCAAGGAAACGGATAAGCTTGTATACAATTTTAATGCTTCAATTTCTTTTGACAAGAAATTCTATAAGCAGGATATCGAGGGCAGCAAGGCACATGTTAAGATGCTTGGCAGACAGCAGATATTAACAGAAAAGGAAATGAATGACATTTTAGCCTGTCTTGATGAAATACTGGCAGATGTGGAGAGTGGCAGGCTTGAAATTACAGATGAATACGAAGATATCCACAGCTTTGTTGAGGCAAATCTGATTGACAGGCTGGGAGATACTGGCAAGAAGCTTCACACAGGAAGAAGCAGAAATGACCAGGTTGCCCTTGACATGAGACTCTACACCAGAGACCAGGTTAAGGAAACAGATGAGCTTTTGAAGTCATTATTACAGGTACTCCTTCGTATAATGAAAGAGAACACAGAGACAATTATGCCGGGCTTTACCCATTTGCAGAAGGCACAGCCTATCACTCTGGCTCATCATATGGGAGCATATTTTGAGATGTTTAAGAGGGACAGAAGCCGTCTTCATGACATATATGAGAGAATGAATTATTGTCCGCTGGGTTCTGGCGCACTGGCAGGCACCACATATCCTCTGGACAGAGAATACACAGCAGAGCTTTTAGGCTTCTATGGACCTACCTTAAACAGCATGGATGGCGTGTCCGACAGGGATTATCTTATAGAGTTTTTATGTGCACTTTCTACAATTATGATGCACTTGTCGAGATTTTCGGAGGAGGTAATCATATGGAATTCCAATGAGTATCAGTTTGTTGAGATTGATGATGCCTACAGCACAGGAAGCAGTATTATGCCACAGAAGAAAAACCCTGACATCGCAGAGCTGGTTCGTGGTAAGACAGGAAGGGTTTACGGAGCTTTAAACTCTATTTTAACCACTATGAAGGGAATTCCACTTGCCTACAACAAGGATATGCAGGAGGATAAGGAATTAAGCTTTGATGCCTTCGACACAGCAAAGGGATGTATAGCCCTTTTTACAGGCATGCTTGATACAATGAAGTTTAACAAGGAAGTAATGAGAAAGAGTGCCAACAATGGCTTTACTAATGCTACAGATGCCGCAGATTATCTGGTTAAGCATGGAGTGCCATTCAGGGATGCCCATGGCATAGTAGGTCAGATAGTGCTTTATTGTCTGGATAAAGGCATTGCCATAGATGATATGAAGCTTGAGGAGCTTAAAGCCATCAGTCCTGTGTTTGAGGAGGACATCTATGATGCAATTTCCATGGAGACATGTGTCAACACAAGATGTACAATCGGTGCTCCTTCAAAGACGGCTATGGAGGCCGTAATTAAGATAAATGAAGAATATTTGTGCAAAAATGACAAGTTTTAAGCAAATAATTTGGTAAATTAATAAAGTTTGTTAATTGTTTTTTTTATTTAAGTAAAGTAATATATTTCCTATAAAGACAGTTGTTCGTGATACGCGGACACTTAAAAGAGGAATAAAAGAGGAGAAAGCTAGAATGAGCGAGAAATTAAAGGTAGGTATTCTTGGTGGAACAGGAATGGTTGGACAGAGATTTATATCATTACTTGAGAACCATCCATGGTTTGAGGTCACAACAATTGCAGCCAGCCCAAGAAGCGCAGGAAAGACATACGAGGATGCAGTTGGCGATAGATGGAAAATGGATACTCCAATGCCAGAGGCAGTTAAAAATATCGTAGTAATGAACGTTAATGAAGTAGAAAAAGTTGCTTCACAGGTAGATTTCGTATTCTCAGCCGTTGATATGTCTAAGGATGAGATTAAGAAAATCGAAGAGGATTACGCTAAAACAGAGACTCCGGTTGTATCAAACAACAGTGCTCACAGATGGACACCGGATGTGCCAATGGTAGTACCAGAAATCAATCCAGAGCATATGGAGGTTATCAAATACCAGAAAGAGCGTCTCGGCACAAAGAGAGGTTTTGTAGCCGTTAAGCCTAACTGCTCAATCCAGTCATACGCTCCGGTACTTACAGCATGGAAAGAGTTCGAGCCATATGAAGTAGTTGCTACAACTTATCAGGCAATCTCAGGAGCTGGAAAGACATTTAAGGACTGGCCTGAAATGGTTGGAAATATCATTCCATACATCGGTGGCGAGGAAGAAAAATCAGAGAAGGAGCCACTTCGTCTCTGGGGCTATGTGGATGATGAGAAAAAGGAGATTGTACCGGCAACATCACCGGTTATTACATGCCAGTGTATCCGTGTACCAGTATTAAATGGCCACACAGCAGCCGTATTTGTTAAGTTCAAGAAGAACCCTACAAAGGAGCAGTTAATCGAAGCATTAAAGAACTTCAGGGGAGTTCCACAGGAGCTTGAGCTTCCAAGTGCTCCAAAGCAGTTTATTACTTACCATGAGGAGGATAATCGTCCACAGGTTACACTTGATGTAAACTACGAAAATGGAATGGGAATCAATGTGGGACGTCTCAGAGAGGACACTGTATATGACTGGAAGTTCGTAGGGCTTTCTCATAACACAGTCCGTGGAGCTGCAGGTGGAGCTGTACTCTGCGCAGAGCTTCTCAAAGCACAGGGATATATCACAAAGAAATAGTCGGGAAATTAGTTATGTTAATATAAAGGATGACACTGCTTAGTCAGTGTCATTTTTTTGCCTTCATTTAATCTTGAGAAAAAGTTAAAAAATGATATAATTTATTTTATCTGAGTTTATGGAGGCAATTATGAAAGCTAAAAAGAGTGATCTGGCTATATTAGAGGAAAAATACAATGAATCCGGCAATCAGCTTGTAGTACTTTATGGCAGAAAGGGCTGCCAGAAGGAAGAACTCATAAAGGAATTTATAGGGGATAAGAAGTATTTCTATTACAGATGCAGGCAGGCAGCTGCTGATGACCAGCGCAGGATGATGGGTGCTGAAATAGAGAAGCAGTTTGATGCCAGGCTCAACCAGCATACCTATGATGAGTTTTTTAACAGAATCAAGTCAGGAGACCCATCCAAGCTAGTGGTGGTAATAGATGAGGCACAAAATGTAATAAAAAGAGACCCGGATTTTATAGGAAGCATTTTAAGGCTCAAGGAGAAAAAACTATATCCGGGACCGGTTATGATAATCCTTGCAAGCTCGTCTATTGTCTGGGCAGAGCAGGAGGCAAAGGAATACTTTAAGGACACCATGAAAATCGGAGAGCTTAACTTTCTTGAGGTGGTCAGAGAGTTTCCAACCCTGCAGGTGAAGGATGCCATTATGATATACGGAGTGCTGGGAGGTGTGCCTGAGTATCTGGATGAGTGGAATCCAGCGATGAATTTTAAAAAGAATATATGCAGACTTGTTTTGTCGCCGCAGGGAGTTCTGTTTAATGAGGCAGAGAACCTTATATCCAGAGAGCTTAGGGAGCTGTCTGTCTATGAGACAATCCTTGCTGCTATTGCCAAGGGACATGATAAGTTAAACGACCTCTTCCATGAGACTGGATTTTCTCGTGCCAAGATAAGTGTGTATATGAAAAATCTGAGTCATTTTGACATTGTAAACAGGGTTGTATCATTTGAAACCGGGGGCTGGGACAACGCCAAAAAGGGCGTATATCAGATAACAGATACATTTGTTAATTTCTGGTTTAAGTTTGTCTATCCGCACTTGTCAGACCTGTATCTTATGTCAGAGGAAGAATTTTACGATACATATATAGCAGGGGAGATAGATGAGTATTTAAACCGCTATTTCAGAAATGTGTGCATGGAATATCTCATGATTTTAAACCAGATGGGCAAGCTTCCGTTCAAAATCACAAAGGTAGGTACCTGGATTGGAAAGACAGGAAATATAGACATCATAGCGCAGAGTGAGGACCGACGTAATATCATAGGCTTCTGCAACTGGAATGAACCTGAGATGACAATGGCAATGTGTGAGCAGATGGCTGTTGCTATGGACAAGGCAAAGCTTACATCGGACGATTATTATCTCTTCTCTGCCACATATTTTGAGCCTGCCTTAAAGCAGTATGTCAAGATGGATCCTCGATTTAAGCTGATCAATATGAACGAATTATAAGAGGAATATATGGGAAAATCATTAATAATAACAGAGAAACCATCTGTGGCACAGGAATTTGCCAGGGTGCTGAGAGTGAGTGGCAGAAATGATGGTTATATAGAAAATCAGGATTATGTAATATCCTGGTGTGTAGGTCATCTGGTGGGGCTGGTATATCCGGAAGAGTATGACATGAAGTACAAGAAGTGGAAATTGGAAGATCTTCCATTTTTACCCAAGGACTACAAATATGATGTTATAAAGGATGTGCGTAAGCAGTATGACATAGTAAACCGGCTTCTCCACAGAGAGGACATTGACCGGGTTTACTGGGCAGGTGATGCCGGAAAAGAAGGACAGACCATAGAGGAAAATATCCGTAACTTCGGCGGTGTCAGAGAGGGAATGGATGAACTCAGAGTCTGGATTGATTCCCAGACCGAGGAGGAAATTCTGCGTGGAATCAGAGAAGCAAGACCTATGTCTGATTACGCGAATCTTGGCAATTCCGGAATAATGCGTACCATTGAGGACTATGCAATGGGCATTAATTTTTCCAGAGTTATGTCGGTTAAGTATGGCAATTTGTTAAATAATGCAGCGGGAACCAGCTCCTATACAGCAATAGCAGTGGGACGTGTAATGACCTGTGTGCTGGGAATGGTTGTAATCAGAGAGCGTGAAATCAGAAACTTTAAGGAGACACCATTTTACAGGATAATCGGAAGCTTCACCGATGCAAATGTGCAGGGAGAGTGGAAGGCTGTAGAAGGCTCCAGATACTTTGAGTCACCTCAGCTCTACAAGGAGAATGGCTTTAAAGAGGAAAAGGATGCTCTGGCACTTATTGAGAGCTTAAACGGCAGGCCGGGCACCGTGAAGCACATAGAAAAATCAATCTCAAGAAAGCGTGCACCGCTTTTATTCAATCTGGCAGAGCTTCAGGCTGAGTGCTCAAAGCGTTTTAAAATCAGCCCGGATGAAACCCTGCAGGTGGCACAGGACTTGTATGAGAAGAAGCTTACTACATATCCAAGAACTGATGCCAGAGTACTTTCAAGTGCCGTGGCAAAGGAAATATACAAAAATATCGGCAGATTAAAGGGTTATGAGCCTACAGCAGCCTATGTGGATGAAATCATGGACAAAAAGCTGTATGCAAATATAGCCAGAACCTCCTACACAGATGACAGCAAGGTCACAGACCACTATGCCATCATCCCAACAGGACAGCTCACAGAGTTAAATTCCCTTAACTCCCTGCAGAGAGCTGTGTTTGATGTGATTGTAAGGAGATTTTTAAGCATTTTCTACCCTGCCGCAGAGTATGAGAATGTAAAGCTCACAGTTGATGTGGAGGGGGAGAGCTTTTTCTCATCAGCAAAGCTGCTTAAATCCAAGGGCTATCTGGAGGTTGCCACACCCCCTAAAAAGAAAACCTTTGAAGAGGAAAACTCAAGAATCCTCGGTGGTCAGGGAGCGTCCGCTGACAGCACAGAAGCCGGCGGTAAGAATGGCACTAATGGTGAGGAAGAAATCGCTGTAAATCCAAAGGTTATGCTTGAGCTGGCTGACAGACTCAAAAATGGCGATAAGATTCAGGTGAACGGCTATCAGATTAAGTTTGGAAAGACCTCACCACCAAAGCGTTATACCTCAGGTTCCATGGTGCTTGCCATGGAAAATGCAGGACAGCTCATAGAAGATGAGGAGCTGAGAGAGCAGATAAAGGGCTCAGGAATAGGAACCTCTGCCACAAGAGCGGAGATAATCAAAAAGCTGGTGAGAATCGGCTATCTGAACCTTAACAAAAAGACCCAGATACTGTCACCAGAAAATCTGGGAGAGATGGTGTTTGAGGTGGTCAGCATGACGGTGCCGGCACTCTTAAACCCACAGATGACTGCCTCCTGGGAAAAGGGACTTGAGGGAATCACCCAGGGAACAGTTGATTTCTGGGATTACAGAAATAAGCTTGAGGACTTTATCAGGCGTGAGACTGTCAAGATGATAGGGCAGGATATAAAAGATCCATTAGCCGAGAGAATCAGTGATTTTGCCAGTAGAAACGGACGTGGCGCAGGAGCCAGAAGAAAGATAGGAGTCAAGTGTCCTGCCTGTGGTGGTGAGATAGTGACTACACCTTTTGGATATGGCTGTGCCAATTACAAGAGGGATGACCCAAATAGCTGTAAATTTGTAATAGGGGAGATTGCAGGCTGTCTCATACCGGAAGAGCAGGTAATTAAGCTTATATCAGAGGGCAGGACTGACCTGATAAAGGGCTTTAAATCAAAGGCGGGCAAGAGGTTTGATGCCATGCTCACATCATCAATGGAGGATGGCAGATACAATATCAGATTTGAGTTTCAGGACACAGAGCCGAAGCCTGTTGAAGGGCTTATGTGCCCAGTCTGCGGTGGACAGATACTAAAGACTGCCTTTGGCTACAGGTGCGAGCATTATGACAGGGAAAATCCTTTTGGATGTGGCATAAATATAGGTCAAATTGCTGGCAAAAAGCTGGATCATGACACAGTTGTGAAGCTTCTAACAGAAAAGAAAACAGACACAATCCGGGGCTTTAAGTCCAAGGCGGGTAAGCGGTTTGATGCCTGTCTGGTTATAAAAAAGGATGAGCAGGGCAGGGAGACCATCCAGTTTGACTTTGAAAACGTAGAGGACGATATAGTAAAAGATGTCAAGTGTCCTGTCTGTGGAGGAGCCATCAAAAGGACATCCTTTGGTTTTGGCTGTGTCAACTATAAGAAGGATGACCCGGAAAGCTGTAAATTCTTAATAGGTCAAATCGCAGGAAAGAACATAAGTGAAGCCAATGTGAAGCAGCTTCTGGGAGAGGGGCACACAGAGACCATCCGAGGCTTTAAGTCGAAGTCCGGCAGCAAATTTGATGCCTGTCTCAAACTTGAGGAGGGAAGGATTGTCTTTGATTTTGACCAGGTGACAGATGATATAGTAAAAGATGTCAAGTGTCCTGCCTGTGGCGGAGCCATCAAGAAAACATCCTTTGGTTTTGGCTGTGTGAATTTTAAGAAGGATGACCCGGAAAGCTGTAAGTTTTCTATTGGACAGGTGGGGGGCAGGAATCTTACTGTGGCAAATGTGAAGCAACTGCTGACTGATGGGCGGACTGAGACAATCAGGGGCTTTAAGGGTAAGAATGGCAAGAGGTTTGATGCCTGTCTCAAATTGGAAGAAGTTAAGGCAGAGACGGATAATAATTATGGGCAATCGGATATACAGGAAGCTTCTGATATTGATATTCAGACAAACAAAGAAGAGACTGTATTGCAAGGTGAACAGCAGATAAATTCGTTTGAGGGTGCTGCATCAGCAGGCATGAAGAGTACTAAGCATTATCGTATAGTATATGATTTCGACCATGTTGAGGCAAAGACAGTAAAAGATGTCAAGTGTCCTAAATGCGGTGGTAAAATACAGGTTGCACCATTTGGTTTTGTGTGTGAGAATAACAGGCGTGACGAACCGGAAAGCTGTAATTTTATGGTTGGTAAAATAGCCAGCGTAAAAATCAAGGAGACCCAGCTTAAAGAGCTTCTGATTAGAAAGAAAACTGATGTAATTTCAGGCTTTGTGGCAAAAACCGGCATGAAGTTTGATGCCCCGCTCAAGCTCACAGCGGATGGAGATATCACCTTTGACTTTCCAGAGAAGCCAAAGCCTGTGGAGTCGGGAATTGACTGCCCTAAGTGTGGCAAAAAGCTTATGAAGACCCAGTGGAAGTATGAATGTGAATGTGGTTTTGACATATGGCATACAATTGCAAAGGTTGAGCTCACAGAGGAGATAATAGATGAGCTTCTTAAGACAGGGAAGACTAAGAAAAAAGTGCCTGGCTTTACCTCAAAAGCTGGAAATGTATTTGATTCCTGCTTAAAGTATGATGCTGAGACCAATACAATAAGCTTTGATTTTGACAATCCGGGCGAGGATGCAGGAGACAGCGCAGGGGCAGGAGTGCTTGATTTTGCTTCGATGGATGAGTCTGCGACCGCAGATATAAACGCGGAGATTGAGGCACTGCATGAGAATGAAGAAGCAGCAAATAATGAAGCTGAGACTGTACATGAGAATGTTGCAGCTGCCACAAATAATGAAGCTGAGACTGCGTATGAGAATGACACAACAGTCACGTATGCAGAAAACGATAATGCTGAATAATTCAAAGCTTTCACAAGGAAGTCTGGACTAGGCTGTCATGTATCCGGAAAAGCTGTCATGGATAGTTTTTCTGAATAAAAATAAAAGAAAAGTATACACGTATGCAAGGAGAAAAAATGGAAAACGCAAAAATTAAAAATCTCTACAATTTAGAGGAAACAATAGCAAAGGATTATTTATCACAGTTCGAGTATCCATGGGAGGCACTTGAAGGACTCAGTGATTACATAAAAAAGCTGGGAGCTGCTCTTGACCCTGACAAATATGAAATGCAGGGAGAGGACATATGGGTAGCTAAAAGTGCCAAGGTATTTCCAAGCGCATACTTAAACGGACCTCTTATCATAGATGAGGATGCAGAGGTGAGACACTGTGCATTTATCAGAGGAAGCGCAATCGTGGGAAAGGGCTCTGTAGTAGGAAACTCAACAGAGCTTAAAAACGTCATAATTTTTAATTCGGTTCAGGTGCCGCATTATAACTATGTTGGTGACTCAATTCTTGGCTACAAGTCCCACATGGGTGCTGGTTCAATCACATCAAATGTGAAGTCGGACAAGACTTTGGTTGTGGTTAAGGACTGCTATGACACCAAAGAGGAGCTTGCAACAGGACGCAAGAAGTTTGGAGCCATGCTGGGAGACCATGTGGAGGTGGGGTGTAACTCAGTCTTAAATCCTGGCACAGTAATTGGCAGAAACTCAAATATTTATCCATTATCAAGGGTAAGAGGCGTAGTTCCGGCAAATTCTATCTTTAAGGATAAGGACAACGTGGTACAAAAACAGTAAAAAAACACGAAAATTGAATATAAACACTGGACTTATTATTAAAAATATGTAAAAATGCAAAAGGAATGTTAAAGCAGTAACAATGTTTTAATATAAGACAATTTATAAGTGAAAGGAGTCTTAAAATGATTTACACTAAGGAAGTAGAAAACATGTGTCCTGTAGCTAAGGGCGCAAAACATGAGCCAGCTCCTATCCCAGAAGAAGGAAAATGGGTTCATTCCAAAAAAATTGAGGATATTTCAGGTTTTACTCATGGAGTAGGCTGGTGTGCACCACAGCAGGGTGCTTGTAAGCTTTCCCTCAACGTAAAAAACGGAATTATCGAAGAGGCACTTGTCGAGACAATTGGATGTTCAGGTATGACACATTCAGCAGCTATGGCTGCAGAAATCTTACAGGGAAAGACAATTCTCGAGGCTTTAAATACAGACTTAGTATGTGATGCTATTAACACAGCTATGAGAGAGCTTTTCTTACAGATTGTATACGGACGTACACAGTCTGCATTCTCAGATGACGGACTTGCAATCGGTGCTGGTCTTGAAGACTTAGGAAAGGGACTTCGTTCTCAGGTTGGTACAATGTACGCAACAAAGGAGAAGGGTGTTCGTTACCTTGAGATGGCTGAGGGATATGTAACAGGAATCGCTCTTGATGAGAACGATGAAGTAATCGGATATCAGTTCGTTTCTCTTGGAAAGATGACTGACTTTATCAAGAAGGGTGATGATCCTAACACAGCTTGGGAGAAAGCAAAAGGCCAGTATGGTCGTGTTGCTGACGCTGCTAAGATTATCGATCCAAGACAGGAATAGTCAGTAATATTTAAGAGAAAGGAGAATACATAAAAATGGCTTTATTTGAATCATATGAAAGAAGAATTGACCAGATTAATGCTGTATTAAACAGCTATGGTATCAGCTCAATTGAAGAAGCTGAGAAAATTACAAAGGATGCTGGACTTGACGTATACGAGCAGGTTAAGAAAATCCAGCCAATTTGTTTCGAGAACGCATGCTGGGCTTACACAGTAGGTGCAGCAATCGCAATCAAGAAGAATTGTAGAAAGGCTGCTGACGCAGCAGCAGCAATTGGAGAGGGACTTCAGGCTTTCTGTATTCCTGGATCAGTTGCTGACCATCGTAAAGTAGGTTTAGGACATGGAAACCTTGGAAAGATGCTCCTTGAGGAGGAGACAGAGTGCTTCTGTTTCTTAGCAGGACATGAGTCATTCGCTGCTGCTGAGGGTGCTATCGGTATCGCTGAGAAGGCTAACAAGGTTCGTAAGAAACCACTTCGTGTTATCCTTAACGGACTTGGAAAAGACGCTGCACAGATCATTTCTCGTATCAACGGATTTACATTCGTAGAGACAAAGTATGATTACAAGACAGCTACACTTAACACAGTATATGAGAAGGCATACTCTGACGGAGTTCGTGCAACTGTAAAATGTTACGGTGCTGATGATGTTCAGGAAGGTGTTGCAATCATGCACAAGGAGAACGTTGGTGTTTCTATCACAGGAAACTCTACAAACCCAACACGTTTCCAGCATCCAGTAGCAGGTACATACAAGAAAGAGTGTATCGAGCAGGGCAAGAAATACTTCTCAGTTGCTTCAGGTGGTGGTACAGGACGTACACTTCACCCAGATAACATGGCTGCAGGACCAGCTTCATATGGTATGACAGATACATTAGGACGTATGCATTCAGATGCACAGTTCGCAGGATCTTCATCAGTTCCAGCTCACGTTGAGATGATGGGACTTATCGGAATGGGTAACAACCCAATGGTAGGTGCTACAGTAGCAGTTGCCGTTTCTGTTCAGCAGGCTGCTGATGAGGGCAAATTCTAAATAGAAAGCTTGATTTTATAGGCTTTTTGGAGACTCATATCATTTTTGGTATGAGTCTTTTTTTTAGCTT
>ERZ1031095.702-NODE-702-length-11105-cov-18.861719_pt1 | contig 11105 bp, 7 predicted proteins | sample MGYA00517108_ERZ1031095 | MGnify/ENA primary metagenome ERZ1031095 (study PRJEB33719, sample SAMN04261275) | wastewater metagenome | biome: rural village; feature: human; material: feces | host: Homo sapiens | place: El Salvador | collected 2013-01-07 ... | reverse complement strand
TTTTGAAGTTGTTAATGATGTTAATAACTTGCTGTTATGATGTTTAAACAGCTCTATCGGTTGCAAAGATACACTTTTTTACACGAACTTCCAAATGTTTTCAACACTTTTTTACACGAACTTTCATCGCATGCATACACTTTTTTACACGAACTTTCCTCGTATTATGTTCATGACAACCGCTTTCCCATCTTATTCATAGTTATTGATTGCCTCCACATACTCCCACAGTTTCTTGTAGAAAGGATGCTTCGTCATCGTGTCCTTGTTGCCCAGGATGATGAGCTTCATGCGGGCTCTCGTCATCGCCACGTTCATGCGGCGAAGGTCTTTCAGGAAACCGATTTGGCCTTCATCGTTGGAACGTACCAGCGAGATGAGAATCACGTCTCTTTCCTGCCCCTGGAAACCATCCACCGTATTCACGCTTATCAGGCGGCGGTAAGGCTTGAAGAATTCATACTTCTTGATGAGCTTCTTCAGATACTGCACCTGGGCACGGTAAGGCGAAATGATGCCTACGTCGATGCTCTCGCTCAATACCCGCTGCTTGCCTATCTTGGTGAAGTATTCCGCCAGGGTCAGCAGGGTGAGCTCGGCCTCTGCCTTGTTGATTCTTCCGAAACTCTCGCCTACAAACTGCTCCTTGAAGTTCAGATCTTCGCCTTCTTCTATCGTATCTGCCGGTTCCTTGTCGGAAGTATCAATCCACGTTATCGGATGGTCGTAATCCAATACGCTGCGGTATTTGATCTGTGGCGCACTCTCCACCTTGCCCCCGTAGAACCAGTCGCTGGAGAATCGCATGATTTCATCGTTCATGCGATACTGAATCTTCAGTAGGGTTACTACCTCCGGCTTGTTTTCGGCGATGCGCTCCATCAGGGTCTTGCCCAATCCGGCTCTCAATGCCGCAATACTCTTCACGGTAGGCGGCAACTGACAATGGTCGCCAGCCAGAATCACCCGGCTGGCTCGCTTCATCGGAATCCAGCAGGCGGCTTCCAAAGCCTGGGCTGCCTCGTCGATAAACAGGGTGCCGAACTTCATACCTTCCAGCAACCGGTGGGCAGAACCCACCAGGGTGCAGGCGATGACACGTGCTTCGCCAAAGAGTTCAGAATTGATGCGGATCTCTATCTCGGCGGCACGGCTCTTCAGCCTATCCATCTTCTGATGATAGTTCTCGCTGCCTTTCTTCCTGTTTTTTCTTAATTCTCTGATTGCCTTGCGGATAGCCCAGAGCTGCGGATAGTCGGGATGACTCTCGAAACGGCGCTCGTAGGTGAAGCCCAGCATCTTGTCGTTCACGCGGGTAGGGTTTCCGATGCGGAGCACGTTGATGCCTCTATCCACCAGCTTTTCTGAAATCCAATCCACCGCCATGTTGCTCTGTGCACACACCAGCACCTGGCTCTCCCTCATCAGGGTTTCGTTGATGGCTTCCACCAGGGTGGTGGTCTTTCCGGTTCCCGGAGGTCCGTGAACGATAGCCACATCCTTCGCCCAGAGCACCTCATTCACAGCCCTTTCCTGGGTAGGGTTGAGCCAAGGAAACTTCATCGGTGCAAACGAGAATCTGCCCGCCTTCTGATTCGAATAGAACAAGTCGCGGAGATAAGCCAGACGGTTGTTCTTCGCCTTCATCACTCTATCCAAAGCCTCGAACATCAGCTTGTAGCTGGTTTCGTCGAAGGACAACTGTACGCCGATAGGCTCCGTAGACTGCTGCAAATCGAGCAGCGGGGCAGAATCGGGAACGGTAATCACCATTCTGTCGCCATCCACATAGCTTACGGTTCCCGTAAAGGAAAAGTATTTGATCTGTTCTTCACCTCTAAAGAACATGACGGGGCGACCGAACTCAAAATTGTGCTCGATATCCTGATCCGAGGTACGGAAAACCTCGATGGCTGTTTGGTTCAGCGAATTATAAAAGCTCTTTCCCACCTGTAGCGGGAACCAGGCATCACCTCGTTTCACCTTGCGCTGCATGCCCATCTGTTCGGTGAGCTTGCGGAAGGCTTCCTTCTCGGTGTAATACTCCAGCTGGAGCAGGGTGCGTTGCTGCAACAATGCCTGAATTGGTGAAATCTGTTCCATAATTGGTTGCAAAGTTACACCAATTCAGGCAAAAATAAGAAGATAATAGGATAAATTATCTAAAATTTATTTCATGATGCGTTCTACATCCTCGATGCTGCGGTTGAACGGACCGTTGTGCTCCAGCTTGATGGTGCACATGGCGGCAGCAAACTTGCCTGCTTCGGTAGGGGTGGCACCCTGCAGTCGCTTGTAGAGATAACCAGCTGAATACGTGTCGCCGCATCCTGTGGCATCCACCACCTCGTGAGGAGGATAGGCGGGAATCTCGTAGAAGGTGTCATCTACATAAATCAGAGAACCCTCGCTGCCCAGGGTGACGATTACCTCGGTAACACCCCACGAATGGATGAGCTTGGCTGCCTCCCGGGGGTCCTTCAGTCCCGTGATGGTCTCCATCTCCGTCTCGTTCACCTTTAAATAATAGGTGTGCTTCAGCACATCGAGCTTCTCCTTCCAGTCGATGGGATAAACCTTCTCGTCTCTCACCTCGCGCAGATAACCCTGCACGTCGATGGAAACCCTGCCGCTGCGTGAGAGGAACTCCACTACCTCTGGCGAGAAATCATCGCTCAGCAAACTGCCCAGGTGGTAAACCTTCGCCTCCACCTTCTCCAGCTGCCTGATGGTAAAAGGGTCTGCCTTGGCAAGCACGCGCTGCTTGCGCTTGTTCTGGTCTTCCTCGTAGATGTTCTCGAAGAACACCGTGTTGCGCGATGGGTTCAGGGTGACGTCGATGCCAGCCTGGCGCATCTTCTCTATCGGTTCAGTTTCTGTAGGATCCATTGCCGTAACCAGCGAGAAACTTACGTCCTTGGGCAACTGGTTGATGGCGTAGGCAAAATAAAAAGAAGTGCCGCCTGCCATGTAAACCGTGCGGTGGGGAGTAACAATCTTATCCTTCGTTACGTGTCCAATACAACAAATATCTTTCATCATTTCTATTTTAAAACGCCTGCAAAGTTACAAAAAATCTTCGATTCAGGGCAACGTCTCCTCTTTTATTTCTACTTTTGTTGGAATTATTGGGAAGAAAAGAACATTTTTCTTTTGTAGAATACTTATTTTAATGTACCTTTGCAGCCGAAATAGAATAAACGAACATTATCTCGGGAATAGAAATTTAAACAACACTATGTGGTTTGATAATTTAATCAACGTGCATTCGGCGGTGCAAGGCATCGTCATTCTTTCATTGATCTGTACTTTGGGACTTGCCCTCGGCAAGCTCCATGTAAAAGGTATCTCCCTCGGCATCGCCTTCGTCTTCTTCGTGGGAATCGTGGCGGGCCATCTCGGACTCTCCATCGACCCTGACATGCTGGAGTTTGCCGAGAGCTTCGGACTTACCATGTTTGTATACGTGCTGGGACTCTATGTGGGTCCTAACTTCTTCGGCTCCATGCGCCACGAAGGCATCGCGCTCAATCTCTGGAGCCTGGCAGTCATCGTGGTGGGAACTCTGTTTTCCCTCCTCCTCTGCCTGGTGCTGCCTGTAAGTCTGCCCGATATGGTGGGCATTCTCTGCGGTGCCACCACCAATACGCCTGCCCTGGGTGCTGCCCAGCAGGCATTGCAGCAGTTGGGCTTGCCTAGCGGCGGGGCTGCCTTGGGCTGTGCCGTCACCTATCCGCTGGGTGTGGTGGGCGTCATCCTGGCGATGATGTTCCTGCGCAAGCTCTTCGTCAAGCCGGCTGACCTGGAAATCCGACGTGCCGATGAAGACGACCATACAGCCATCGGACAGTACGTCATCGTGAACCCGGCACTCAATGGCAATACCATCGCCGAAATCTCGATGATGACCCATCGCAAGTTCATCATCTCAAGAGTATGGAGGGGCGAACAGGTCATCGTGCCGGAAGCCGATACCGTGCTCCATACCAACGACAACGTGCTCGTGGTTACCAACAAGGATGAGGCAGCTGCCATGCAGATTCTCTTCGGAAAGAAGGTGGATAAGGAATGGAATAATGATAAGGTAGACTGGAATGCCATCGATGCCAAACTGGAAAGCCGAATCATCGTGATGACCCGTCCGGGACTCAACGGAAAGCGACTGGGAAGTCTCCAGATGCGCAACACCTATGGCGTGAACGTGAGCCGAGTGCTGCGTGGTGATATCCGACTGCTTGCCACCGACGACCTCCGTCTGCAATACGGCGACCGCCTTACCGTGGTGGGCGACCCGACGAGCATCGACCACGTGGAGCAGTTTCTGGGTAATGCTGTGAAGACGCTCAACGAGCCTAATCTGGGTGCCATCTTCCTGGGAATCATCCTCGGTCTTGCCGTGGGAACCATTCCGCTTCATATTCCGGGCATGACGGCACCTGTGCGTCTGGGCATTGCCGGCGGTCCTATCGTGATGGGTATTCTCATTGGTGCCCTCGGTCCTCGTGTGCAGTTCATCTCTTATATGACGCGAAGTGCCGGCTTGATGCTGCGCGAACTGGGTCTTGCCCTCTATCTGGGCTGCTTGGGCTTGTCGGCTGGTGGACAGTTTTTCGAGACGGTGATTCGTCCCGAGGGTTTGATGTGGGTAGGCATCGGTTTCCTCATCACGGTGGTTCCTGTGGTCATCGTGGGCTTCATCATCCTGAAGACCAAGAAGTATGATTTTGGAAGCATCTGCGGAATCCTCTGTGGAAGCATGGCGAATCCGATGGCGCTCACCTATGCCAACGAGACGCTGGATGGCGATACCCCTAGCATCAGTTACGCCACGGTTTATCCGCTGGGAATGTTTATCCGAGTCATCATCGCCCAGGTTATTATCATGTTCTTTGTATAATAGACTTTGTATAGTAGACTTTATATAATAGACTTTTTTATAGCACAAAATTTTCCCTTAAGGCTAAATATTATTACCCTTAAGGGAAAATATTTTTTGCCTTAAGGGTAAATAAAATCAGCCTCTCGCTTGATGTTGATTTCCTTCCCCGTAAGAGGATGCTCGAAGGTAATCTCTTCGGCATGGAGATGAAGGCGACTTGCCTTCTCGTTGCCATAGAGCGGGTCGCCAAGGATGGGAGCATTCAAGCCTTCGTGGTGGGCACAATGCACACGGAGCTGATGGGTCCTGCCCGTCTTGGGATAGAGCGCCAGACGGAGATGGGTGGCATCGATGCGATCCAGAACCTCATACTCCGTAATCGCCTCCTTGCCCTGTTCATGATTCACAATCTGTCGGGGACGGTCCAGGTAATCGGGCATCAACGGAAGGGAAATCTTCTGCTTTTCTGCGGAAATAGAAGATCTTTCTTCTTCCTTCATCTCTTTCTTCTTCGCTTTTTCCCAGATTTTATCGCAGGCTTCCTGGTCCTTGCATCCGATGATGGCAATGTATTTCTTCTGAACCCGATGGTGAAGAAACTCCTTCTGCAGACGATGGTAGGCGAAATCCGTCTTGGCAATAATCATCAGACCGCTCGTTGCCATGTCGAGACGATGGACTATCAGCGGACTGCTTGCTGCCGGATATTTCTTCCGCATGATGGAATAGACGGATGGCTGGGATGAATCCTTGCCCGGCACAGACAGCAATCCCGAAGGCTTGTAGATGACAGCCAACTGGTCGTCTTCGTATAAGGTTTCCAATGCCTGCTTTTCGGCAATTTTTGAATCAAATACCCTATCCGGCAGCATCCAATGCAATATCGGCTTGCATTTGCCATTGCAGGCAGGATAGAATTGTAGATGATGGCGAATCTCCTCCTTCGGACTTTCGCCCCACCAGAACATCGCCATCTGCAAAGGCCTGTAACCATGCAGGTAAGCATATTGCAGCAGTTTCGGCTCGCAGCACTCGCCACTTCCGGCTGGCGGCACCATCTTCAGGGCAGCTATTCTGCTCGTTGCAAGGGTGGCTTGTGGATAATCTCTGAGGGCTGCATCCCTGAAAATCTCCAGCAGGTCCTTCATCTTGCCTTCATGATTCTGCATGCGGAACTGCGAGAACAACCATTGCTGCAAGGCATCGGATAATGTCTTGCGCAGTTGCTTCAGGCGAAGAATATCCGCTTGAAAGACTTCATATTCCGTTTCCAGGGTGGTCTTTTCTGAAAGCGATTTCTTGAGTCGGCGCAGTTCTGCCTTCATAAACTGGCTTTCCTTCACCATTTCAGCCTCTTCCTCCGGATTGAGATTTCCTGCTTCCCGTCGGGCATCACGCTTTGCCTTCGCCTCCTTCATCTTTTCCTGATAGGCAGCGATGGTACGCTTCCGCTCTTCCTGCAGTTGCAGGATGAGGCTCTTGGCCTCCTTTATATGCTCATTGCCCTCCAATTGCTTGATTCTCTGGTTGATATCGGATATTTCAGCCTCATGGGTCTTGAAATGTCCGTCGGGCTGCAGATAGTCGAATACGGCTGGCACAAAGTCATCCCAGTCGCTTCTTCCGCCTATCTGTCCGCTATAGGCAGCAAGGTAGCCTATTTTTGAGGCACCAGGTTCCGGTTTGGCATTCTCAACGATGAGTACGCCAAACATTTTTCCTTTATCTATCTCCTCTCGCCAGTCTTCACGCTCAGATAGATAGTTTTGCAGCTCCTTGCATACGGCGATGCAAAGAGGATGAGGCTGATAATCGAGCGGATTGTTCATGCGCTCGGGGATGTCGATGCCTGATAACAGGACTTGGTCTATGGTATGCAAAATCATACTGCAAAGTTACAAAAAAAAGTGCAGAAGTCTTGGTTTATCCACGGAAAAATCTTACTTTTGCATAATAAAACGAAAAATTAGTAATGAATGACAAGAAATAGCAATATATTCTATCACCTCGTCGCCTTCCTCACGGTGGCGATTTGGGGTACCACCTTTGTAGCTACCAAGGTGTTGATGCTCAATGGGCTTTCGCCAGCCCAGATCTTCACCTTGCGCTTTTCCATCGCATACGTGCTGATGCTCTGTTTCAACCATCGCCGCATCTTTGCCGATTCGTGGAAGGATGAGGCCAAGATGGCGCTGCTGGGCATTACGGGCGGTTCGCTCTATTTCTACAGCGAGAACGAGGCGATGAACTTCACCACCACCACGAATACTTCGCTCATTGTGTGCTCCTGTCCGCTCTTCGCCACCCTGCTGGTGCGTATGGTCTATAAGGATTCCTCCCGCATCCACATCGTGCAGCTGCTCGGTTCGCTGCTGGCATTTGTGGGAATGATCATCGTGGTGCTGAACGGCAGATTCGTGCTCCATCTCTCTCCGGTGGGCGATGCCCTGGCGTTTACAGCTTGCATGTGCTGGGCGATTTATTCGCTGCTGATGAAGTCGGTGAGCAATCATTATGGGGCGGCATTCATCACCCGGAAGGTGTTCTTCTATGGTGTGCTGACCATTCTGCCGTATTATCTCTTCATTCCGGGATTCCCGCCGATGGAGGTCTTCATCCGTCCGCAGGTATTCGGCAACCTCATCTTCCTGGGCTGTCTCGCCTCCATGATCTGCTTCCTCACCTGGAACTGGTGCATCTCGAAGCTGGGAACGGTGAAGGCTACCAACTGGGTGTACTTCAACCCCATCACCACCATGATATTTGCTTCGTGGGTGCTCAATGAGAAAATCACCCCCTATTTCCTGGTGGGCGCCACCTGCATCCTGCTGGGCATGTATGTGGCAGACAAGAAAACCAGGGGAGAATCATAATCTTTCCGAAAAACCAACCTAAAAGCAAACAGACTTATGACAGAACTGAAAAAATATACCTGGCTATGGCTGATGGGATGCATGATGCTGCTGGCAGCGTGCTCCTCAGAGAAAAAGGAGGATGACTCCTGGTACAGACCCATCGATGAGTTTGTAACCCAGCATCAGCAGATGATGCAAAGCCAGCCCGACTCGATGATTCTGCAAATCAGAAATCTGAAATGCGGAGGAAAGCCGGAACTGGTAGAGCAATGGAAAAGACTGATTGTGGCGAAATGCTGCTATCTGAAAGGCGCCGATCCGGAATGCCAGGCGCTTATCGACTCGGTAAACGGCTTTTGCCGCCAGCATCCCGACCAGGAAACCACCTTCAAGATACAGTCGTATGCCGACAACCTGCAGGGTGTATTGCTGCAGGCTGTGGGCAAGCGGGAACCTGCCCGCACTTATTACATCAAGGCTTACCGGGAATTGATGAAACTGGATCATCACAATGATGCCATCGACATCTGCATCAATATAGCCGATGCTTCCAGGCAGTTGGGTAAGCTGGCGGATGCATCCTCATGGTATCGCCGTGCCAATTTCCTGGCAGATTCCCTGAATCTGCATGAGGCTCAGAACAGTATTCTGGCAGGATTGGGACAGGTGTATAACGACCTGCGCAACTATCAGTTGGCGCATTTCTATTTCCGCAAGGCAGAACGCCAGTATCCGCCCCGGAATCCGAAGGATGCCCATTTCTTCTACAACAGTTGGGGAAATGTGTATAGCAGTCAGGAAAAGCCGGCTGAGGCTCTGAAGTGCTTCCTGAAGGCACAGAAGGCAACCCTGCAGATGGGACAGCCTTTCATGACGGCTGTGGTGGATGCCAACCTGGGACAGACCTATCTGGAACTCAACCGTCTGGATTCTGCCCAGAAATATCTGGCTAATACCACGAAGTTCTTCTTCGTGCAACCCAACATGCAGAACGACCTGCAATTCTATATTGATGGCTTGAATGCCGCTTTGGCGCTGAAGCAGAACCGCCTGGACAAGGCTTCGGCGATATTGAGCAAGCCATACGACCTCTCGAAGATGTCGCCCAACTACCTTTATCTCTACCACAAGGGATGGGCTGATCTTTATGAGCGAAAGGGACAATTTGCCAAGGCTTTGCAATATCAGAAACTGATGAAGCAATATGATGACTCACTGCGCAACGCCACGATGGTATCGAATGTGCAGGAGAACGAGCTGCGATTCAAGCAGGATACTGCCATCGTGCGCCGCGACCTGATTCTTCAAAGTACGCAGGCAGAGGCAAAGTCTTCCCGGTTAATCCTGCTCCTGGTCATCGGACTGCTGGTGGTGGGTGTGTTGGCACTGGTGGTGTTCTATCGCTATAAGTCGTTGCGCCACAAGCATCAGCATCGGGAGGAGATGAACCGCATGATGGCGCTGAAGATGGAGAACGTGCGCAATCGCTTCTCGCCCCACTTCGTGTTCAACGTGCTCAACATCTTTATCTCTAATCTGCCAAAGGGTGTCAACGTGAAGCCGCTGCGCCTCCTGATACAGGTGCTCCGAGCCAATCTGCTTACCTGCGATCAGGTGGCTGTGAGTCTGGAGGATGAGTTGCAGATGGTGATGAGTTATTCGTCTCTTCGCCACGAAACCAATCCGTTGCTTCCGATGCCCCGTTTTGACATAGCCAAGGAGGTTAACATGTCGCTGATGCTGCCTTCCATGATTCTCCAGATTCCTGTGGAGAATGCCCTGAAGCATGCTTTCGTGGGAATGGAGGAATCGGGAGAAAAGCCGCTGCTCGATGTGAAAGTCTGGATAGAAGACGGCATGCTCCGCATCGATGTCATCGACAATGGCTGTGGCGGCGTGGGTGCCGTGGCTGGCATGGGCACAAGGAAGACTAATGCTGCGGCAAGCACGGGCACGGGATTGAGAATCCTGAACAGTACCATCGAGATGCTCAATGCCGGAAATGCACGCAAAATGTATTTCAAGATGCAGAGCCGTGCGGGTACTGCTGATGACGGAAGTGACCGGCAGAAAGGAACGTGTGTAAGTATCGGAGTACCATGCGAATACGATTATAGCGTATGCCAGTAGGGTGGGGAGACTCCTTTCGTAAATATGTAAAAAATGGAATAATATGCAAACGGATCAAGATAAAATCAAGGTAGTGATTGTGGATGATGAACCACAGAGCATCCTGAGGTTGGAGAACGATCTGGCTGCCCTGGAAGATTTCGAGGTGATAGCCACTTCCTCTTCGGCGATGTCGGCAAAGACCTTGGTGATGAGCATGCAGCCCGATGTGCTGTTCATTGATGTAGAGATGCCGGGACAGACGGGTTTCGAGGTGTTGCAATCCTTGAGAGATGAGATGCCGATGGACCTCATCGTGGTGTTCTATAGTGCCTTCAACAAGTATATGATTGATGCACTGCGTGCTTCCGCCTTCGATTTCCTGCTGAAACCCTATCAGCAGGAGGAGCTGGAATTGGTGGTGGGACGCATCCGCCAGAAAATGGAAGGGGGAGATGGTTCGTCATCCTCTTCATTCTCTTCATCCTCCTCTTCTGAATCCCATCAGGATTCTCAGAATTTATTGGGGGTGAATGGCTTGTTGGGAACATCGGGCAAGCGTCTTGCCATTCAGTCCATTTCGGGCTTGCTGATGGTGAAGCCCGACGAGGTGTTCTGCTGTACATTTGATGAGGATACCCGTCTATGGCATCTGAGGTTGGCTAACGGTCAGATTCATAAGTTGAAGAAGCAGACCACGGCGAAGGCAGTTCTCTCCCTGTCTCCATCGCTGGCTCAGGTCCGTCAGGATTGCATCATCAATCTCGACTACCTCATCAGCATCGAGAACTACACCCTTCGCTGCATCTTCTCTCCTCCCTTCGACCAGGAGAACATCACCGTTTCCCGCCGCTGCTACAAGGCGGTGAAGGAGAAGCTGGAGATACTGTAGGGATGTGGAATATAATAGAAAGTAATCTGGGCTATTGGCAAGGCTACGGCTCCAGCTTTTATGAAGTGAGGATTATGGTGGGGGAATGAAGGGGAAAAGGACCTGGTGATTTTTAATGTTTTAGATTCTTCTGGAATCTGATAGACTTATAAAAAAGGAAGCGACGAAATGCAGATAATGCATTTCGTCGTTTTCTTTATCCAAGAATATCTTTACTCCAATATTCTTGCAAATAGTATTTTTTATTCGCTACCACCGAATAAAAATGCTTGATTTTATTCGCTGCCAGCGAATAAAAACTTTCATGTCCAATTCACTCTTTTCTCTTTCCTATTTCCAATACCCAATCATATACCGGTTGTATCTTGAT
>ERZ1031095.700-NODE-700-length-11119-cov-3.735810_pt1 | contig 11119 bp, 8 predicted proteins | sample MGYA00517108_ERZ1031095 | MGnify/ENA primary metagenome ERZ1031095 (study PRJEB33719, sample SAMN04261275) | wastewater metagenome | biome: rural village; feature: human; material: feces | host: Homo sapiens | place: El Salvador | collected 2013-01-07 ... | reverse complement strand
GATAGATTAGATTTTTAACGGAGGAACAGTATGGAATTAGTAAATGTCAGAGAGATTTTCAAAAATACGATCAGATATGAAAATCAGCAGGTAACGATCGGCGGATGGGTAAGAAGTAACCGTAATTCCAAAAATTTTGGATTCATTGTAGTGAATGATGGTACCTTTTTTGAGCCGATTCAGGTTGTATATGGAGATGGTCTGGAGAATTATGAGGAAGTCTGCAAGATTAATGTCGGAGCAGCAGTCATTGTAAAAGGACAGCTGGTGCCTACGCCGGAAGCAAAACAGCCGTTTGAGATCCAGGCAGCAGAGGTAACCGTGGAAGGGGCTTCCACACCGGATTATCCGTTGCAGAAGAAGCGTCACACGTTTGAATATCTGCGTACCATTTCACATCTGCGTCCGAGAACCAATACGTTTGAGGCGGTGTTCCGTGTACGTTCCCTGTGTGCATATGCGATTCACAAGTTTTTCCAGGAGCGCGATTTCGTTTATGTGCATACTCCGCTCATCACAGGAAGTGACTGCGAGGGTGCCGGGGAAATGTTCCAGGTAACAACGCTTGATTTAAAAGATGTGCCGAAAAAACAGGATGGAACCGTGGATTATACTAAGGATTTCTTTGGAAAACCTACCAATCTGACTGTATCCGGTCAGTTAAACGGAGAAACCTATGCGATGGCCTTTAAAAATATTTATACGTTTGGACCGACCTTCCGTGCGGAAAATTCAAACACAACCAGACATGCGGCTGAGTTCTGGATGATTGAGCCGGAGATCGCATTTGCGGATCTTGAAGATGATATGATGCTTGCGGAAAGCATGTTGAAGTATGTGATCAATTATGTGATTGAACATGCACCGGAAGAAATGGCATTTTTCAATAATTTTGTGGACAAAGGTCTGCTGGATCGTCTGGAGAACGTAGTAAACAACGATTTTGCACGGGTAACTTATACGGAGGCCATCAAGATTTTGTCAAAACACAATGACAAGTTTGACTATAAGGTATCCTGGGGCTGTGATCTGCAGACAGAGCATGAGCGCTATCTGACGGAGCAGATTTATAAGAGACCGGTATTTGTCACTGATTATCCAAAGGAGATCAAGGCATTTTACATGAAACTCAATGAAGACGGAAAGACAGTTGCAGCAGTGGACTGTCTGGTTCCGGGCATCGGGGAGATCATCGGTGGAAGCCAGAGAGAGGATGACTATGACAAGCTTCTGGCACGTATTCAGGAACTGGGACTCAAAGAGGAAGACTATAAGTTTTATCTGGATCTGCGTAAATACGGATCTGCCAGACATGCAGGATTTGGACTTGGATTTGAGCGCTGCGTGATGTATCTGACGGGTATGGCAAATATCCGCGATGTCATTCCGTTCCCTAGAACCGTAAATAACTGCGAACTGTAAAATGGAATAAAAGAGCCGTATTTCCCATAAACTCTAAGGAGGACAATTTCCGGAGAAGTATGTGTGGAGAATGGGCAGGAACAAATAAATAATAAAACAGGAAGAAACGTCGCAAAGTTTGCAGGCTGCTTTATAGGCACATGTCTGCTCTCCGCGGCGCTTTTTCTGTTATGGTGCGGGATTTCCTATTCCATGAGATTGTCAGTGGAACTGATCCGGGTGGGAATTACGGCATGGTATGCGCTTTCCGGTCTCATCGGTGGAAAAATCCTGCGCGCATGTAAATGTGGTGCCATACCTTTTTGCGCAGTTATGCTGGGAGGCTTTTTTTACGGGATTCTGTATGTCTGTTCCTGCATACGGGAACAGCACTGGATTGCGCTGGAGGGAGAAAACCTGACGATTCTGATTTTGTGTACGGCAGCGGCACTACTGGGAAGCGTGCGGTGGAAAAAGAAGTAAGGACCGTGTGACTGTAAAAAAAGACTTTCCTTATGGTGACCACTGTGCTATAATAATACAGATAGACGGGAAATCCGAAAAAACAGACAAAGGAGAGATTCTCATGAAGCATGTAAAGACATTAAATACAAGAAAGTTACAGAACACAATCAAGACAGGTGGATGTGGCGAGTGCCAGACATCATGCCAGTCTGCATGTAAGACATCCTGTACAGTAGGAAACCAGACCTGCGAGAAGTGTAAGTAATCACGGAGTGATTACTTACACAGCCCGAATGCTAAGGTAAGAAAAATAAGGCATAATAAAGCCGCGTGCGTAGCGCGCGGTTTTATTATGTTTAGGAAAGAGAGGAAATATTATAGTGGTTCATCAGTTTAAGAACAATGGCTATGATATTGTATTAGACGTAAACTCCGGTGCCATTCATGTGGTGGATGATGTGACTTATGACGTGATCGCATTATTTGAAGATCACTCCAGGGAAGAGATCATTGCCCAGTTACAATCCCGGTATCCGGAACAGGAGATTGCAGAAGCAATCGAAGAAACAGAGCAGTTAAAGGAGCAGGGAGACCTGTTTACGGAAGATGCTTACGAACAGAAGATTTTTGATTTTAAGAAGCGCCCGACGGTAGTAAAGGCATTGTGTCTACATATTGCACATGACTGTAATCTAGCATGCCGCTATTGCTTTGCGGAAGAGGGCGAATATCATGGAAGAAGAGCCCTGATGTCTTATGAGACAGGAAAACAGGCACTTGATTTCCTGATTGCAAACTCCGGAAACCGGAAAAATCTTGAAGTGGATTTCTTCGGAGGAGAGCCACTCATGAATTTTGATGTGGTAAAACAGTTGGTTGCCTATGGACGGGAACAGGAAAAGCTGCATGACAAGCATTTCCGTTTTACGCTGACAACGAATGGGGTGTTGTTAAACGACGATATCATGGAATTTGCAAATAAGGAAATGGACAATGTCGTTTTAAGTATTGATGGAAGAAAAGAAGTGAATGACCGTATGCGTCCGTTCCGGAAGGGAGCGGGAAGCTACGACCTGATTGTTCCGAAATTCCAGAAACTTGCAGAAAGCCGTAATCAGGAACGTTACTATGTCCGCGGTACCTATACACACTTCAACACCGATTTTTCCAAGGATGTTCTGCATCTGGCAGATCTGGGATTCAAGCAGATCTCCGTTGAGCCGGTTGTGGCACAGCCGACTGATGAATATGCACTGCAGGAGGAGGATCTTCCGGTACTCTTTGAAGAATATGACAAATTGGCAGCAGAGATGGTTCGCCGCAACAGAGAAGGAAATTCTTTCAACTTCTTCCATTTTATGATTGATCTGGAAGGTGGACCATGTGTGTACAAGCGTCTGTCCGGATGTGGTTCCGGAACAGAGTATCTTGCGGTTACGCCGTGGGGAGATCTGTATCCGTGTCATCAGTTCGTCGGAAACGAAGAATTCCTGATGGGAAATGTCTGGGATGGTGTGAAAAATACACAGCTTCGGGACGAGTTTAAATGCTGCAATGTCTATGCAAAAGAAAAGTGCCGTAAGTGCTTTGCAAGATTTTACTGTCGCGGGGGGTGTGCTGCAAATTCATACAATTTCCATGGGACGATCACAGATGCCTATGATCTGGGATGCGAGCTCCAGAAGAAACGTATCGAATGCGCAATCATGATAAAAGCTGCGGAAGCGGAAAATTAAAGGAATAGGAAGGAAGCAAAAATGAAAAAAAGCAAGGGCGTCGCTATAATCGCGATTATCCTGGCCTGTCTGATCGGACTGGGATATTATACAAGCACGATTATGACTGCGACAAGCACAAGTCAGAAGAAAACGGACAACAAGACGGAGTCCAAAGGTATCAAACTTGGTCTTGATCTTTCCGGTGGTGTATCCATTACTTACCGGATTAAAGACAAAAATCCGTCCAAGAAAGATATCGATGACACAGTAGCAAAGTTAGAGGAACGTGCAGAAAGTTATAGCACGGAGTATTCCGTATACCCGGTGGGTGATGACCGTATCACCGTAGAGATTCCGGGTGTCTATGATGCAAATGCCGTACTTGAAGATCTGGGAAGTCCGGGATCTTTGTATTTTATCGTACAGAAAGATGCAGACGGTAATGAAAACTACAGTTATGACAGTTCTACAGGAACCTATAAGCTCAACTATGACATTCAGAATCTGATCGACAACGGTTCGGTGATCATGGATGGTAACGACGTAAAGTCTGCCAATGCAGCGTATAACCAGTCTTCATCTACCAGCACCAAGGAGCCGGTTGTCCAGCTGGCATTAAAGAAAAAAGCCGCAGAGGTATTTGGCGAGGCAACAACAAAGGCAGCTTCTTCCGGAGAATCCATCGGTATTTATTATGATGACCATTTTATCAGTGTACCGAAGGTAGAGAGTGCAATCAAAGACGGAAGCTGTGTTATCAACGGCATGTCGGATTATGAAGAAGCAGAACAGCTTGCAACATTTATCCGTGTAGGTGCCATTAACTTAAAACTTGAAGAGATGGAGTCTTCTGTCGTAGGTGCACAGTTAGGTGGAAAGGCACTTTCTTCCAGTGTCAAGGCAGCCATCATCGGTCTGATCCTTGTTATGCTGTTTATGATCTTAAACTACAGCTTATCCGGTATCGTTGCATCCATTGGTCTTGCAATCTATACGACAGTAACTGTTGCATTGATCTATCTGTTTGAGATCACGCTGACACTTCCGGGTATCGCGGGTGTTATCCTTGGTATCGGTATGGCGGTAGATGCGAATGTTATTATCATTTCGCGTATCCGTGAAGAAATTGCAGCAGGAAAGTCCGTACTGACATCCATCAAAACAGGTTACCAGAAGGCCATGTCTGCCATCATTGACGGTAACGTGACCACCTTTATTGCAGCACTGGTGCTGATGTGGCTTGGTTCCGGAACAGTTAAGGGATTTGCATATACACTGATTATCTCCCTGATCGTTTCCATGTTTACGGCACTGGTTATTTCGAGACTGTTAAATCTGGCATTTTATGCCGTTGGATGCAGAAACGAGAAATTATACGGCCGTGCAAGAGAACATAAGACCATTGATTTCATGAAGCATCGCTGGGTATGTTTTATCCTTTCCCTCGTTGTGATCGCAGCCGGATTTGTTGGAATGATCGGTTACGGAGCAGCTGGAAAGGGATCTTTGAATTTCAGTCTGGAATTTAAGGGTGGTACATCCATTTCCGCAGATTTTGGTAAGGATTATACCGTTGAACAGGTAGAGGACAAGATTGTACCGGAAGTCGCAAAGGTTATTAATGATAATGCGATCCAGGCAAGTACCGTATCCGGCAGCAATGTTGTGACAATCAAGACAAAGACACTGAGCCTGAGCGAACGTGAAGAAGTAAATCAGATGCTTGTGGACAAGTTTGGTGTGGATGAATCCACAATCGAGAGCCAGAGTATTGGTTCTACCATCAGTAATGAGATGCGTTCCAATGCGGTCAAGGCACTGATCGTTGCATGTATTTTCATGCTGTTTTATATCTGGTTCCGTTTCAAGGACATCCGTTTCGCCGGAAGTGCGATTATTGCACTGGTACACGATGTACTTGTTATGCTGACGGGTTATGCATTGATCCGTATTTCTGTAGGTAATACATTTATTGCCTGCATACTTACAATTGTCGGATATTCCATCAATGATACCATTGTTATCTTTGACCGTATCCGTGAGAACATGCAGGGAATGAAGAAACAGACACCGGAAACACTGGCAGAGGTGGCAAACCGGTCTCTGACACAGACACTTTCCCGTTCACTGAATACCTCCATTACAACCATCATCATGGTATTGCTGCTGTTTATCCTCGGAGTATCTTCCATCCGTGAGTTTGCATTACCGCTTATGATTGGACTGATCAGTGGTACGTATTCTTCCATCTTTATTGCAGCTGCATTATGGTATGTCATGAAACTGCATCTTGGCAAAGACAAATTGTTAAAACCAGCAGTAGCAAAGACAAAAAAGAAATAAATATTAAAAAACAGGGGAGCTGCACGGCAGCTCCCGTTTGTTTTCTAAGGAGTGGAATGGTTGCATTGCACCGAAGAATTCGGTATAATGGGAAAAAAGAGTTGAAAAGGAGAATATTATGTACACACTGGAAGATATACATGCAGTAGATCCTGAAATTGCAGCAGCGATCACTGCAGAGTTTGACAGACAAAACAGCCACATTGAGCTGATCGCATCGGAAAACTGGGTGAGCCCGGCGGTTATGTCTGCAATGGGAAGTATTCTGACCAACAAATATGCAGAAGGGTATCCGGGAAAGCGTTATTACGGCGGATGTGAGTGCGTGGATGTAGTTGAGGAACTGGCAAGAGAGCGCGCAAAGAAACTGTTTGGCTGTGAGTACGTCAATGTACAGCCGCATTCCGGTGCACAGGCAAACATGGCAGTACAGTTTGCAATTTTAAAGCCGGGTGATACCATTATGGGAATGAATCTCGATCACGGCGGACATCTGACACACGGTTCACCGGTGAATTTTTCTGGTACGTATTTCCATGTGGTACCTTATGGAGTCAACGATGAGGGATTTATTGACTATGATAAAGTAAGAGAGATTGCACTGGAATGCAAGCCAAAGATGATTATTGCAGGTGCCTCTGCATATGCGCGCACGATTGATTTCAAGAAATTCCGTGAAATCGCAGACGAGGTAAATGCGGTACTCATGGTAGATATGGCGCACATCGCAGGACTGGTAGCTGCCGGACTTCATCCAAGCCCGATTCCATATGCAGATGTTGTTACAACCACAACACACAAGACACTGCGTGGACCTCGTGGAGGAATGATTCTCTGCAGTGAGGAAACAAATAAAAAATATAATTTCAACAAGGCTATTTTCCCAGGTACACAGGGAGGCCCGCTGATGCATGTGATCGCAGCCAAAGCGGTATGTTTCGAGGAAGCGTTAAAACCTGAGTTTAAAGAATATCAGACACAGATCGTTAAGAATGCGCAGGCACTCTGCAAGGGATTACAGGCGCGTGACATTAAGATCGTATCCGGTGGAACAGACAATCATCTGATGCTGGTTGACCTGACTCCATATGAGCTGACCGGAAAAGTTGTGGAGAAACTTCTTGACAGTGCGCATATTACTGCCAATAAGAATACGATTCCAAACGATCCACAGAAACCATTCGTGACAAGTGGAATCCGTCTGGGAACACCGGCAGCTACATCCAGAGGATTAAAAGAGGACGATTTTGATCAGGTAGCTGAGGCAATTGCCATGCTCATCAAAGAGGGTGAGCCGGCTGTTGAGAAAGCACAGGCAATCATCAAAACATTGACAGATAAATACCCACTTCAGCCAATGCACTAAAATAAAAATAATATCAATAGGAGGACATTATGATTGATTTAAAATTTTTACGAGAGAACCCTGAAGTGGTAAAAGAGAACATTAAGAAGAAATTCCAGGATCACAAGCTTCCACTTGTTGATGAAGTGATTGAACTGGACGCAAAGGCGCGTGCCGCACAGGCAGAAGCAGATGAGCTTCGTGCCAATAAAAACAAGATTTCCAAGCAGATTGGTGCACTGATGGCACAGGGAAAGAAGGAAGAAGCAGAGGAAGTAAAGGTAACTTTGAGTATTATTCTGAAGACCCAATCGTAACGGGTCTTATCGGAACTGCAGGATAAAGTAACTAAAATTATGATGACAATTCCAAATATCATTGATCCATCCGTACCGATCGGAAAAGACGATAGCTGCAACGTAGAAATCGAGAAGTTTGGCGAGCCGGTTGTTCCGGATTTCGAGATTCCATATCATACAGATATTATGGAACGTTTTGATGGAATTGATCTCGATGCTGCAGGAAAAGTTGCAGGAAACGGTTTCTATTATCTGATGGGAGACATCGCAAGAATTCATTCTGCAGTAATCTCCTATGCAAGAGATTTCATGATTGACCGTGGATTTACTTACTGTGTTCCGCCATTTATGATCCGTTCAAATGTAGTGACCGGTGTTATGAGTTTTGACGAGATGGATGCCATGATGTATAAGATCGAGGGTGAGGATCTTTACCTGATTGGTACATCTGAGCACTCCATGATCGGTAAGTTTATCGATACCATCAACGACGAGGAGAAGCTTCCATATACACTGACCAGTTATTCCCCATGTTTCCGTAAGGAAAAGGGAGCACATGGTATTGAGGAGCGTGGTGTTTACCGTATCCATCAGTTCGAAAAGCAGGAGATGATTGTGGTATGTAAGCCGGAAGAATCCAAAGCATGGTATGACAAGCTCTGGAAGAATACGGTAGATCTGTTCCGCAGTCTGGATATTCCGGTTCGTACCCTGGAGTGCTGTTCCGGTGATCTGGCAGATCTGAAAGTGAAATCCTGTGATGTCGAGGCATGGTCTCCGCGTCAGAAGAAATACTTTGAGGTAGGAAGCTGCTCCAATCTGGGAGATGCTCAGGCAAGACGTCTGAAGATCCGCATAAAGGGAAAAGATGGCAGGAAGTATTTTGCACATACCTTAAACAATACCGTTGTTGCTCCGCCACGTATGCTGATCGCATTTCTGGAGAATAATCTGAACGAAGACGGAAGCGTAAATATTCCAAAGGCATTACAGCCATATATGGGAGGAATTGAGAAAATCGTTCCAAAACATGAATAGGAGGCAGTCCTATGGGAGATATAAATAAGATGGAGGAAGAATGTACCCATAATTGCATGACCTGTGGGTATGGCTGTGCAGAAGGCAGTGATGGTGTGGGGAAATTCGAAAAAGCCCTGAATAAACTCAGTGATATTGATGCCGGGGAGCTGTTGAAAGGATTACAGTCGCTGGGAGAATCGGACAATCAATAATTGAAAATGATAAAAAAGCACCGTATGAAATTACCTAAAAAGTCTTTTCATAGGGTGTTTTTTTGTTGAAATTGTACATTTCCGTTGCTTTTCGTCAGAAAGTGAGCGATAATAAAAGAAAAAACAAGAAGAATCAATTGGGGTAGGAGAGGGTATGAAAGAAGTATTAAAAAGAGGAATGCTGAAATGTGAGAACAGCTTTTTTTCGCATGTCGTCCGATGTGCATTGGGAATGATAATCCCACTTGTTTTGACTGGGGGGATTGCCTGTGCTGTCCGTGATTTTCCGGTCGCCCCGTACCAGACGTTTCTGACGCAGGGGGGTGGGAGATGGTTTTATGATTTCCTTACAATGGTTTATGAGGGAACATACGGTATTTTTTCTGTAGCATTGGTGATTACCATTGCGTACAGTTATGCAATGGAGAAAAATGAATCGCTGGAAAATGTCGTTATGTATGTGGTTGTGGCACTTGCCGCATTCAGTGCACAGCTGAATCTGGGAACAGAAGATTTTGATGTGGCAGGACTGGGAACGACCGGATGTTTTGCGGCAATGTTTATCGGTTATTTGTCCTGCATGGCATTTTCAAAGCTGCGCAGATGCCATAAACTGATGCTGGAACAGTATACCGCGGGGATGGGGGGAGGCTGTGTCTCGGCAATCCGTACACTGATTCCACTCGGTATTGTTGCAGCTGGTTCGGGAGGCTTGAATCTGCTTATTGGCAGAATTACCGGAATCTATGGATGTTATCAGTGGTTTAACCATATTTTCTATGCAGCATTTCAGAATATTGCAGATTACAGTAATTTCCTTTCCGACTGGCCCTATAGGTTTCCGGTAAATCTGATGTGGTTTTTCGGTTTGCATGGAAGCCACATTCTGGAGGCAGTGGCAGTCCATAATTTTGGTGTCACAGGAAATGTTGTTTTTTCAAAGGCATTTTACGATGTGTATGTGGCAATGGGAGGCTGTGGCACAACGGTCAGTGTCCTGATTGCATTGCTTTTGTTCTTCCGCAAAGAACGTACCGGTAAGCTGGCAGGGCTGGCATCATTTACGGTAGTCTTTAATTTAAATGAAATGCTTACATTTGGTATTCCGATCATATTAAATCCGATTCTGCTGGTTCCGTTTGTCCTGACACCGGTGGTGTGCTATTGCCTGGCATATGCGGCAACAGTATGCGGTTTTCTGCCGGTTCTTACTCATGAGGTGGTATGGTCGGCACCGGTTGGTATCGGTGGCTATCTTGCCAGCGGTTCATGGAAGGGAATTGCCGTGCAGGCAGTGGGAATTCTGGCAGGGATATTGTTTTACCTTCCGTTCCTGAAGATGAATCAGAGGATGGAGGTATATAAAGCCAAGTGTCATGTTCAGGTTCTGATACACGAATTACAGGAAAAGGAAGAACAGATTGACCAGCCGGTGTTTTTGACGCGCGGAGACCATATCGGAATGATTTCCCGTATGCTCCTGCTTGATTTAAAGCATGCGATCAAGAATAAAGAACTGTATATGCTTTATCAGCCACAGGTATACAGCGATGGTACCTGTATTGGTGCTGAGGCATTGCTGCGTTGGAACCATCCGGTATATGGTATGATATATCCACCACTTATTATTTATCTTGCAGAGGCGGGAAAGGTATTGCCGGAACTGGAACGGTTTATCATTGATCAGGTTACGGATGGGATTGTGCAGACGCGTGCACAATATGATTCGGATTTTAAAATTTCCGTAAACATTACCGCACATTCCCTGTTGTGGGACGTTGAGGGATATATCCGGCAGACAATGGAACAAAAAGGGATAGATGCCCACATGCTCTGGATTGAAATTACAGAACAGGATATCCTTCTGCAGACGGATGTGGTTGTCCGGAAACTTGAAGAACTCAAAAAGCAGGGGCATAAGCTTTTGATTGATGATTTCGGCATGGGACATACTTCCCTGCTGTACCTGCAGTCAGAGTATTTTGATGTGGTCAAGCTGGACGGTTCACTGACCCGCCCGCTTTTGAAAAGCCATACGAATCAGAAAATTGTGCGTTCGATTATTGAACTGGGACAGGAACTTGGGGTAAATGTAATTGCAGAGTTTGTGGAAAACAGGGAGCAGAGAGATCTTCTGGATACGCTGGGCTGTCATTGCTATCAGGGGTATCTGTATGCAAAACCGCTGGAACTGGAGGCGTTTATTACTTATATGAAACAGATGAATGAGAAGTAGCGGGCTGTTTTTTCAAAAATTTCCAGTGATATTTACCAAAATTTCTCTTGTTTTTTTGAAGCCCTGGATATATGATGATG
>ERZ1031095.699-NODE-699-length-11124-cov-11.207607_pt1 | contig 11124 bp, 8 predicted proteins | sample MGYA00517108_ERZ1031095 | MGnify/ENA primary metagenome ERZ1031095 (study PRJEB33719, sample SAMN04261275) | wastewater metagenome | biome: rural village; feature: human; material: feces | host: Homo sapiens | place: El Salvador | collected 2013-01-07 ... | reverse complement strand
CACAAGTGATAAATTTTTTCTCTTTAGCCATTTTACTTTTAGATAAAATATTAAATATGTTTTGTATAAATTCTCGTTTCTTTGTTTCATTAATACTGGAATCCTACTCTTTAGTACAGGAATCCCAACAGCCACAATGGAATCTTATTGTCCTTTCCCACCTCCGTATTATAGCGGGCATAGATGGTGTCCGGATTGCTTCGAATCTTGTTGGTGGCTTGGGCGTCGCAGATTCTGAACTTCCTGTTGCCGTCTACCGTGTAGAAGTGATCCTTACCTCCCTGGTGCACCTTGTGGTCTTTCCAGAGCGAGTTGACGAAGAACGTTTCCATCACCTCCTGTGTATCTATCTGGATAGGATAGATGGCGTACATGAGGTTCGGGTTGTGCATCATTACCTTGGATGGCTTCTTTGGGAAATCCTGTCCGTCTGGATAAATCATGTTGATGAGTCGGGCATCTGCCAGATACTTGATGTAGTTCATCACCGTGGCACGACTGGTATTGATACTGTCTGCAAGCTGACTCACGTTTGGCGCCTTGGCTCCTTCCACTGCCAGCTGATAGAAGAGTGACTTGATCTTCGGCAGGTACTTCAGTTCAATCTGCTTGATGAGGAGGATATCAACCTCGGTCATCATATTCATCGTCTTTAGTAGATTCTCTGTAAAGTTACGCTGTTCCAGGAAGAATGGATAGAAGCCATGGTGCAGATAGTCCTGGAAATATTTCATCGGACTTACCTTTGGCAGAATCTGCTTGATGATGTGCTCATGATTGCGCAGGATGTCGTCAAGTTCGTATGCCTTGAAGTTGTTGCCCGTCTGCAAGTTGATGAACTCGCGGAACGAGAAGCCGCGCAGGTTATAGCTTTTCACGATGCCGTTCAGCTCAGGGTTCTCTTCCTTCAGTCGCATCACGCTTGAACCGGTGAATACGATTTTCAGTTCCGGATACAGGTCGTAGCACTTGCGGAGCTCCTTGCTCCAGTCCTGCTGCTTGAACACCTGGTCGATGAGCAATGTTCTGCCACCTTGTTTCACGAAGTCGCCGGCAAAGTCGGCGATTCCTCTACTCTGGAAATAGAAGTTGTTCATATTCACAAACAGGCACTTTCGATCGTGAGGTCCAAAGTGCTCCTTGGCATACTGCAATAGGAATGTCGACTTGCCGACACCTCGTGTGCCCTTGATTCCAATCAATCGGTCGTTCCAATCGATTTCATCCATCAAGGTGCGTCTCACGGGGGCATCTGTATGCTCTACGAGATATGTATGTGTTCTGAAGAATGCTTCTTCCATGCGTTTAATATTGATTCAATTTTGTTTTTACGATGCAAAGGTAATAATATATTTTAAATTTGCAAACTCTAGATAGCAAAAACTAACTTTTTTTTCATTATTTAGCACTTTTCTACGTAAAAACGCCCCTCTTTTGCCTTTTTTCCCTCTTTATTTTGTAACTTTGCAGCATGAAACTACATATCTTCAATCCGGAACACGATTTGGCTTTGGCCGCAAATTTGCAGCAGTTCACCGCGCCTCATGCAGGAAGACAGTTGCGAAGCGACCTGGCGTTTATTCCTGCCTTGTGGGCAGACCAGGGTGACTGGGTGCTTGTTGATGACATCGACAATGCACTCGACAAGGTGCGCCATTTGGGGGAGCATCTTGCAGAAAAAGTTGAGTTTATAACCAAGGTTCAGTTGGAACATGCGCTTAAGACGGAGTTTCTTGACAGCATTCATCCCTGGGGATGGAACTTGAGTCTGAAACATGAGCTGAAGCGAATGGGCGTGCCCGACATCATGTTGCCTACCGACGATACATTAAATAAGGTACGCATGATAAGCAGCAGGCAGTGGGCTGCCCAGCATCTGCAGCAGGGCGTAGTATATGCTGATTCCTATGAGAAGGTGAAGGCGTTGGTGCTGCAGCAGGGCAAGGCTGTGGTCAAGGCTCCCTGGAGCAGCAGCGGCAGGGGTGTGAAGTATGTGGCTGCCGATGAATTCAGAACAGCTGGCGAATATCCTGCCTTTGAACGCTGGACCCGCAACATCATTGCGCACCAGGGTGGCGTTACCGTGGAGCCTTATTATAATAAGGTGAAAGACTTCGGCATGGAGTTCGAAATGCGTGACGGCAAGGTGAACTATCTGGGACTCTCGTTGTTTGATACCATCAAGAATGCTTATTCCGGCAACCTGCTCTGCTCTGAAGAGGATAAGCTGGATATCTTGAAGCAATACGTGAGTGAAGAGACTCTTTTTTCTGCACGTCAGCGAATTATAGATGTTGTGGAACCTGCGTTGAAGGATATCTATAGCGGTCCTTTTGGTGTGGATATGATGATAGCTTCAAAGGATGGACAGCTGGAACTGGTTTCGTGCATTGAACTGAATCTTCGCAGAACGATGGGGCATGTAGCTCTTGAGTTGGCCAAGATAGCCAATCCGCAGAGTCTGATGCGCGTGGAGTTTGACGGCAACAGATACCATCTGCGTGTGATGCCAGGCAAGCAGGCTGATGATGGGGCTTCGGTCAAGCAGGCTGTTAATGAGTCTTAAATTTGGACTATCTGATGCAAGAAATCGTCGAAACTTGCATTTCATAGACAGATTATCAACAAATATGAATGATTATGAAGAAGAGTAATTTTAGCAAAATGGCTTCTGCTGCCCTCATGATGACGGCAGCTATGGCAATGACTTCCTGCGCCAGCAGCAAGAAGATAAATGGCGATTCTAATGCAAGCAAGAGTAACGATATGGGCAAGAATGAAGAGGACTTGGACAACAGTTATCTGGTTCTTTCTGATTCCCAGCGAGAGATTATCCATAAGAATAATGTTTTCGCCCTTCGTCTTTTCGACAAGCTCTCAGGTCATTCTTCACAGGTGGTTTCTCCTATGAGTGTGGCTTATCTGATGGGTATGTTGGCGAACGGTGCTGACGGAAACACTCAGCAGGAGATATTGAAAGCCATTGGCTGCGAAGGTGTTAACGTGGATGAGTTAAATGAAACCTACAAGGCTATTATCCAAACTGCAGGTAGACTTGACAAGCAGACTAAAGTGGAGATAGCTAATTTCATCGCTGTCAACAAGAGCTTCTCTGTGAACAATGCATTCAGCAAGAAGGTAGGCGACAATTATCAGGCTGCCATCGAGAGTCTTGACTTTACATCCGGTAAAACCACCGACCGCATCAATGGCTGGTGCAAGGAGAAGACCCATGGCATGATTCCGCAGATTATCAGTCAGGTGGATCCTCAGGCTGTTTCCTATCTGATGAATGCCATCTTCTTCAATGGTACATGGCAGTCGAAGTTTGATGCACGTAATACGAAGGAAGCCAACTTCCGCGGTTACACCCGTGATATTCAGAAAGTGCAGATGATGCATCAGGTTAAGAAGTTCTTCTATTCGGAGAATGATACCTTCAAGGCTATTGATCTTCCTTACGGCAACGGCACCTATCGCATGATGGTGCTTCTTCCTAACGAGGGCAAGAGCATCCAGGACATGATGAAGGGATTGGATGCCGAGAAGATAACGAATCTGGGAAACAGCATGGAGGAATGCATGGTGAACCTGAAACTGCCTAAGTTTGCCATCGAGCAGGAGTTGCCGCTCAATGATATCATCAGCGGCTTGGGTGCGCCATCCATGTTCAATTCTAATGAGGCAAACTTCACTCATTTTGCCAATGGCCCTTTCTTTGTAAGCAAGATGCTGCAGAAGGCTAAGATTGAAGTAAGCGAGCGTGGAACCAAGGCGGCTGCCGTAACTGCTGCCGTTATGCTCACATCGATGGCTCCTATGGAGATACGCAATGTAGAGTTTAATGCCGACCATCCGTTCGTCTATATGATTCAGGACACACAGAGTGGTGGTATCCTCTTTATGGGACAATATTGCGGAACACACTAATTTCCTGGATTAACTATACAAAAAGAAATCCCTTAGACTTGATTGAAGCCTAAGGGATTTCTTGTTTTTATCCGAATCTCTCGATTTTTTTATCCGAATTTCTCGACGAACTCATCTTCTGTAATGATAGGGATGTTGAGCTCATGCGCTTTCTTATTCTTGGAACTTTGAGAGGCTGCATCGTTGTTGATCAGGAAGTTGGTGCTCTTGCTCACGCTTCCCGTCACCTTGCCGCCTTGGCTCTCTATGTAAGCCTTCAGTTCGTTGCGGTTCTTATAATGATGTACATCGCCGGTTACTACGAAGGTCAAGCCGTCGCAGGCGCTTCCTTTCTCAACCGGTTCCTGTTCTACGATTTCCAGCTCCTTCATCAGGTTCTGTACATGGGCGAAGTTGGTGTCGTCCTTGAACCAGCCAATGAACTTGGCGCTCTTTTCCGGTCCGATGCCGTCGATGCTGGCAAACTCATCGTCAAACATACAGAGGCGGGCAGTCTCTATCAGTTCTTTTACCGGATAACGCTCGATGAGTTTTTTTGCCACATCGCCTCCGCAGAGAGGAATGTTGAGGGCATAGAGCAGATGGCGGCCATCTGTCTGGCGACTCTTTCTTACGCTTTCCAGCATGTTGGTAACGCTCTTCTTGCCAAAACCATCCCAAGCTGCAATTTCGTAGGCATGGTCATTGAGGTGATAGAAGTCAGCGTATTCACTGATCAGTCCTTCGTTTACCAGCTTCCAGATGGTCTGTTCTGAGATTCCTTCTATATTGAGGCCTTCCTTGCTCACGAATCTGGCAAACTTCTTAATCTGCTTGGCTGCACAGTGGGGATTGCTGCAATGAAGGGTCTTCGTTCCGCTCTCGCTTTCCTTGACAGTAGCCTCGGCGTGGCAGACCGGGCATTCGGTTGGAATCTCGAAGATGCCCATCGGTTCCGTTACATTGATTACCTTCGGGATAATCTTGTTTGCCTTGATTACTTGCAGTTTGCTTCCCTTGCCGCCAATGCCCAACCGTTCGCATTCGCTTACGTTGCAGAGTGAGGCACGCTGAACGGTGGTTCCTTCCAGCTCTACCGGTTTGAATACTGCCACCGGAGTGATGGTGTTGGCTGCGCACGACCATTCGATGTGGTCCAGTTCTGTGTCTGCATGTTCATCCTGCCATTTGAAGGCGTAACCGGCTCTTGTGGCATGGTGCCCGGTTACGGAACCTGTAGCTGCGTAAGCTGTATCTTCGTAGCAGATAACGAGTCCATCCACAGGATAAGGGTTGGTCTTGTCGGTCACCTTTTGGGTAAAGCGATTGATTTCAGCCTGGATGCTTTCTTCGTCAGGATGTTCGATTCGGGTTCTTTCCACCGGTTTGAAGCCTAAATCCTGCAGCATCTGCATGCGTTCGCCCCATGAATTGATTTCCTGTTCGGTGTAGACCAGGGTGAAGGGAATCCATTGGATATGTCGCTGCTTTACTTCCTCGGCGTCTTTCAGCGACAGGGAACCGGAAGCAAGGTTTCTCGGATTGGCATAATCGCCTTCGCTCTCGATGATAAACTGCTCGAAGTCGGCATACGAGATGACGGCTTCGCCACGAATCACGAGATGGCCTTTCTCCTTGATGGTCTTAGGAATGCCACTGATGGCAGAAGCCAGATGGGTGATGTTGGTTCCGATATGTCCGTTGCCACGGGTTACTATCTTCGAGAGCTTTCCGTTGTCGTAGGTTACCACAAGGGTAAGACCATCCAGTTTCCAGGAAATCCAGATAGGGCGGTCTTCTGCCCATTTCGCCAGGTCGCTCACCAGTTTGGTCTTGGCAAGTGATAGGGCGGCAAATTCGTGTTCTTCCTTCTTGCCCACGATGGTGTCTTCTGAAACCTTGTTGGTAGGAGAGTCGGGCAGCACTTCGCCGGTTTCCTCCTCCAGTTTCTTGAGTTGGTCGAATTTGGCGTCCCACTCATAGTCGGTCATCAGTTCCCCTTTGCCGTTATAATAAACGTCAGAAGCCTGGTTGAGTTGTTCAACCAAGCTTCTCATCAATATCATTTTATCTTCCATAGAATCTTAATAAATTTGCGGTTGTATGGTAAGCTTCTCGAAAGCGAATCGCATGCCGCGGTTGCCATAGTTGATTCTGCCGCAGATGCTGAATCCCATGCTCGAAAGCAGGCCAATCATCGGCAGGTTGTCGAAATTGGTATCCACCTTGATGCTTGGCACCTTTTCTACTTCGCAGAGACTGTTCACCTTATTAATAAATATACGTGCGAATCCTTCTCGTTGGTATTTAGGGAGAGTGGCGAAGCGATGAATTACATAGTAGTCGCCAGTGGTAAGCCATTTGCCGTCGATGAAATCGTACTGAGGTTCTCCATTGAGAATGACTGCTCCATAGACAGCTATTTCGCCATCTACAGTGAGTACGTAGGCATTGCCATTGTTGATATCTTCTTTTATGTCGTGTTCGGCAGGATAGTCGCTGGTCCATTGGTGGCGGCCAGAGGCAATCATGGAGCGACGAGCTTGGTCGATGATATTCCAGCAAGCCTCAAAGTCCTTGACATATGCAGGTCGAAAATCGGTCTTCATTTCTTTATACATTCGCTAATTATTATTAATCGGGTGCAAATTTAACAAAAAAAAACGAATTAAAAGTATAAACGGAGAAAAAACTGCAAAAATTCTGCAATTTTCTCTCCGTTTTCTATCTTAAGTCAAGAAATAGCCTCTTTTTATAGGCTTTTTTCTGCATTTTCATTCATCTTCCTTCAAGGACTTATTTTCCTTCAAGGACTTATCTTCCTTTGAGGACTTATCTTCCTTTGAGGACATTAGTCTTCCTTCAAGTACATTAGAGTGCCAGGCATTTGTCGAGTTCTGCGATGATGGCATCCTTCTGTTCCTTGATGTGCTGACCGATGAAGACGAGCTTGATCATGCGGTCGCCATATTCTTCATCCCATTCCTTTTCGAGCTGAGGATTGTTCTTGCGGAGTTCTGCGAGCTGGTCGGCTGGCATGGTGGCGAGCCACTGTCCTGCCTGCTTCACGGTCTTCTGCTGTCCTGCCTGCTCAAATACGTAGCACATGTCGCGCTCGTCTGCGAAATAGCAGATACCTTTGGCGCGAACCACGTCGCGAGGCCACTTTCTTGCTACGAACTCATCGAAGAGTGACAGGTCGAATGGCTTACGGCGATAATATACGAATGTTCCGATGCCGTATTCCTCCACCTCGCCGCCTTCGTGATCGTGATCGTGGTCGTGATGGTGGTGGTGATGTCCATGCTCATCATGATGGTCATGGTCATGATGATGCTCGTGATCCTCATGCTCATGGTCGTGATGATGCTCGTGCTCGTCTTCATCGTGATGATGGTGCTCGTGCTCCTCCTCTTCGTGATGATGATGCTCATCCTCTTCTTCTTCGTTTTCACCGTTTCTTTCGGCTTCAATCTCCTGAATCCAGCCTGCAGATGTAGCTACGGTCTGCCAATCAAACTTATGGGTATTGACGATGAGGTCGAGGTCTACATCTCCGTAGTTGCACTCAAAGATTTCTGCCTTAGGCTGGATGGCGCGGATAATCTGCTTCAGATGCTCCAACTCCTTAGGCTCTACTTCTGCCGCCTTGTTCAGCAGGATGATGTTGCAGAACTCCATCTGCTGGATAACGAGCGATGCCAAGTCTTCCTCGTCGATATCCTGCTTCATCAGGTCGGAACCGTTGGCAAATTCATCTTTCATGCGGAGGGCATCTACCACGGTAACGATGCTGTCGAGGCGCAGGATGCCGTTCTTGATGTATTGAGGACCGAGAGATGGGATGGAGCAGATGGTCTGGGCGATAGGAGCTGGCTCGCAGATACCGCTTGCCTCAATTACGATATAGTCGAAGCGCTTCATGTCTACGATTTCCTTCAACTGCTCCACGAGGTCCATCTTCAGGGTGCAGCAGATGCAACCGTTCTGCAGGGAAACGAGCGAATCGTCTTTCTGACCTACCACGCCACCTTTCTCTATCAGTGCCGCATCAATGTTCACCTCGCCGATATCATTTACGATGACAGCGAACTTGATACCTTTCTTATTTGCCAAAATCTTGTTGAGCAGGGTTGTCTTGCCGCTGCCCAGATAGCCTGTCAAAAGCAGGACTGGAACTTCTTTTGTGTTCATACTTATATTATTTGTTGATATTTTCAATGCAGTTTATTTACTCCATGCATGTCATTGTCTCCATGCATGTCATTTTCTGATTAAAATGACGAAAGCGAGGTAGCAAATAATATGCCATCCTCGCTTCCGAAATGCTTGTTTTAATATTATTTACGATACTGATCCAAACCCTTGTTCAGGAAATCGAGGTAAGCACTTACGTCTTCCTTGAAGCCGAACGAACCGGTAAGAGGGTTTCCCTCGTTGTCTACAGCTACGTAGAAAGGCTGGGCATTGGCGCCAAACTTGCTTGCCTGCAAGTAGCTCCACTTGTCACCGATGGTGCGAAGGGTGCGCTTCTCGCCGTTGAACTCTACTTCCATTGGCTGTGGCAATGGGGTCTTGTCGTCTACATAGAGTGAGATGAGCACGTAGTCCTTTGTCAGTTTGTCAGCCACTGATGGGTCTGTCCATACGGAAGCCTCCATCTTGCGGCAGTTCACGCAACCGAAACCGGTGAAGTCGATGAGCACAGGCTTGCCTGCTGCCTTGGCTGCGGCCATACCCGTCTCGTAGTCCTTGTACTCAGATTCCACGGTCTTGTTGTTGAGGTTGAAATCCTGGGTGTTGATTGGTGGAGCGAAAGCGCTGACAGCCTTGCATGGTGCACCCCAGAGACCTGGAATCATATATACTGAGAATGCTAGAGAGCAGAGACCCAGCATGATGCAAGCCACTGGCATTGGCTTGTTGATGTCGCCACCGATGGCATCCACCTGGAACTTGAGCTTACCGATGAGGTAGAGACCCAAAAGACCGAAGATGACAATCCAAAGAGCAAGGAACACCTCGCGGTCCATAATGTGCCAGCCGTAAGCCAGGTCGGCAACGCTCAGGAACTTCAGAGAGAAGGCGAGCTCAATGAAACCAAGCACAATCTTGATGGTCTCCATCCATGAACCTGACTTTGGAGCCGACTTCAACCAGGATGGGAAGAGGGCGAAGAGGGTAAATGGAAGGGCGAGAGCCAGAGCGAAACCAAACATCCCCACGGTAGGAGCGAGCCAGTCGCCGGATGTTACCGTCTGAACCAGCAGCAATCCGATGATAGGAGCGGTGCAGGAGAAACTGACCAGTACGAGGGTGAATGCCATCAGGAAGATGGAAATCAGACCTGTGGTGCTGGAAGCCTTGCTGTCTACGGCATTTCCCCAACTGTCTGGCAACTTGATTTCGAACCATCCGAAGAAGGAGAATGCAAATATAGCCAGGAGCAGGAAGAGAATGATGTTGAATACAGCACTTGTACTCAAGGCATTCAGGGTGCTAGGGCCTGCAATGGCTGTTACCGCAAGACCGAGAACCAGATAGATGATCACGATGCTCAATCCGTAGGTAATAGCATCACGGATACCCTTCTTCTTGTCGTTCTTGGCACGTTTCAGGAAGAAGCTTACAGTCATTGGGATGATAGGCCAGATGCAAGGCATCACGAGGGCGAGCAAACCGCCTACGAATCCGATGATGAAGATATATAGGATGCCATGGCTTGCGATGTCGTTGTTGCCGCCGAATGCCTGCAACTCCTTCACCACAGGTTTCCACCATGCCTTGGCGTCATCGCTGTTGGCTTCTACCGAGAAGGCAGGGTCGATGCTGGCTGTGCTGTCCACTTTCTCTGCATTGGCAAGATTTGCCAGGGAGTCGGCCTGTGCCTTAGCCAGCGCTGCTGCGTCAACCTTGTTGGCGTCTGCAGCATTGTCCTTTGCAGCCTCCTTGCCATCTACGGCAGGAGAAGTGCCGCTCTTCTTGATGCTAGCCTCGCTTGGTGGCAGACAGTTCTGCTCGCTGCAGGCACCATATTCCAAGTAAGCATCAATGACATACGTTGGCTTGGTGAACTTAATCTTCTGCACGAAGGTAGCGCTGCCTTCAAAATAGCGCAACTTCATCTCGAAGAGCGGGTCGAAGGTGGAAATCTCTTTTCCTTTTGCCTTTAACTTGCCAACCAGTTCGGCACCATCCATCTTGTTGACGTGGAAACTGGCGGAGATAGGACCATCTGCGCCAAGGCCAGTAGAATAGACATGCCATCCAGGTTGAATCTTACAACTAAATACGATTTCTGCCTCCGCAGACCCATTGGTCTTCAAGGTGCTGGTCACCTTCACGGGGTTCAGCATCTGAGCGTTGGCCATGACTACTGCTAGGAGTAGTTGGAAAACTAATAATACTTTTCTCATGTTTTTATAATGTAATTTTGATGCAAAGTTACGAAATTTTAAAGTAATAATGTTCATGTTGGTGTATTTGGGTACTACCTTTTATCTTTTTTAAGAAATTATATGGCGTTTTACGATAATTTCTTTGGAATTTCACCGTAAAACTCGTAACTTTGCAGCCGAAATGAACAAGAGAATCTTATACATATTCAGTCTATGGATGGCAACCATGAGCGTGCTGCTATCTACGGTGGTGAGTCATCATCACCACATGGACCGTATCTGTATGGTTCAGGAACAGTGCCAGGAAGATGGTAACATCAATGATGAGCATACCGATCATCATGACCAGGAGTCGAATACCGACCGTGGAAACTGCCGTGTGCATCAGATGCACCATTTTGTCACCAATGCCAAGGTGGTGAAGGGCATCCGCAAGTTGCTGGTAGATGAGAGCCATCAGTTTGTAGTCCTGTCTTGTTCTTCTCTTTTAATCCTCCCTCGTCTCTCACTCATTTCAGTGAGATGGCAGCATGTGGCTGCTTCTCCTCTTGCTGAGGAACTGTCGGCTGGCTATAGCAGGCGGGGACCTCCTTCTATTTTATGACTCAAGTTTCGCATGTAAGCTCCACACGCCCTGAAAGGGCAGAAGCTCCTAGCCCAGGGCATCGCCCTGGGTAATTATGGACACAAGCTTGTCGCCCTGTAAGGGCAAAAGCTTTAAAATACTGGGCAATATACAAAGCTTTTGCCCTTTCAGGACGCCTTGCTGATTGCTATTATCCCCAGGGCGATGCCCTGGGCTAGGAGCTTTTGGGCC
>ERZ1031095.697-NODE-697-length-11148-cov-4.944289_pt1 | contig 11148 bp, 10 predicted proteins | sample MGYA00517108_ERZ1031095 | MGnify/ENA primary metagenome ERZ1031095 (study PRJEB33719, sample SAMN04261275) | wastewater metagenome | biome: rural village; feature: human; material: feces | host: Homo sapiens | place: El Salvador | collected 2013-01-07 ... | reverse complement strand
AAGTACAATGCCTTTGCCATCTCCCGGCGGCTGGGCCTGCCCGATGAAGTTATCACCAACGCCCAAGCCCAGATGAGCAAGGACAACAACAAATATATTAGATATAGTAATAATTGGTCTGGGAATCTATCTCATATGCTCGACAATCAACATGAGAAGCAGCAACAAAATAAGCAAGATGTTTTTAGCACCGGAGGAGCTTAAAAAGGTAAAGGATACTAAGGGCTTTATCGACTATGTTTCCCCTATCTGCTTTATATTTGGAGCAGTTACAATAATTCTTGGCATACTGGGACTGGTATCAGGCATGGTCTATGAGATTAAGTATTACAACTGGATAGAGATGATTGTCTTTGTAGTTGTGCTTATTATTTTTTCTAATAGATTTAGAAGTGCAAGAGAAAAATATGTAAAATGACAGTAATTTCCAATTGATACTTTGAGGATAATACAGTATAATAAGACTAGCGAAAGATAAAACCTGAGATGTTCGACAATCCTGTGTATTTAGAACCTACATTTACTTTAAACGGGATTCCTATATGAACTGCCAGATGTCAGGCCACCTCGATTCAGTGGAAGGCAGAAAGCAGGCTGCGGTTACCCACCTAGCTTTTGCTAGGAGTCTAAATTACAGGAAACGGCACCTTGGGGATTATATACAATTGAACATTAATTAATGTACAAATGATAAGAGAAGCTGCTATTATGGCAGCTTCTTTTTTTCAAAAGGAAGGAGAGGAATGAAAAAGCTAACACTTATGATTTTGGCAGTGATTGTGCTGTGCGTCACCTTGACTTTTGTCATTGTAATTGCAAACAGTGTCAAAACATCTGCAAAGGCAGAGACACAAATAGCGGACAATATCCTGTATGAAAATGCTTATATTACAAGCACAGAGGGCGGAGTAATCAGATTTGTGTGCCAGAACAGCCAATATGAGGTGGCAGGACATCTGCAGAAGGATGTGTGTGGAATCAGTGATATTGAGGTTACAGATGGCAAAATTACCAAAATCAGATACAAGGGGGATAGTGTGGATGGAAACCTTTTATCATATAATAGAAGTTCGAATCAGATAGAAATAGATGGCTATGGATACGTTGAAGCCTTTGATACTGTGCCGGTGTATACAAGCCTTGGTGATACTGTGGCTGAGACAAGCTGGGATGAGCTTGTATTAGGAGGCACCAGACTTAAATATGTGCTTGAGGGAGATAAAATATGTGCGGCGATATTGGAGCAGGAGATAGACAATTCCAATATAAGGGTACTGCTCAAAAATAATGATGAGTACCTGTACACTAATGTATACATTAAATCAGATAATGCCTGTCATATTTTTAACCAGAGAACAGGCGAGAGTACAGTGACAGATGCCGGGGCAGTGATTGATGCATCAGCACTTGGAATCGAGGCTGGAGACAACAGGATTATCACGCCGGAGGGCGGTACGTTTTTCTACAGTACCAATGGTACGGACTACTGTGTCAACGGATATGAGGGCAGCCTTATTGTTAGAAATACAGGAAGCGGTTATGCCCTTGTAAACGTCCTTTCAGTGGAGAACTATGTCAGGTACGTACTTCCCTCCGAGATGATGCTGTCATTTGCGCCGGAGGCATTAAAGGCACAGGCTATATGTGCCAGAACCTATGCTTATTCCCAGATGAAAAACATGGAATATGCGGAGTACGGAGCAAATCTTGACAATACCACAGCCTATCAGGTCTACAATGCGTCAGGCAGGTATGCAGAGACGGATGCAGCCTGTGACGCCACTCAGGGACAGGTTGTGACCTATGACAACGAGCTGGCTGTATGCTATTATTTTTCAACCTGCGGTGATATGACAGAGGATTTTGAGGTATGGGAATCAGAGACACCGGGCTATATCCACAAGGTGGCATCATCTGATACAAACTCGCCTTTTTACAGGTGGAGTGCAGTCATAGGCCTTGACAGCATAGCGGATGCAGAGCTTGGAAAGCTTAAAAGCATATCTGTGGATGAGACCAGCGAAAATGGATTTGTGCTTAAGCTGACTGCCCAGTTTGAAAAGGGAAGCAGGGAAATGAAAAACGAAAATATAATACGAAAATTCTTAGGTCAGGGGCTTGTAAGTACCACTTTAAATGATGGCAGTGTGAGAGAAAATCTGTCCATGATACCCAGTGCATGTTTTCGTATTGTAAGTTCGGACGCAAGCCGTTATACTATTGAAGGAAGCGGATTCGGACATGAGATTGGAATGAGCCAGTATGGAGCTGACAGCATGGCTCAAAATGGCAGCTCATGTACAGACATCATAAGCTATTATTACAACAACGTAGAGATAAAACAGATAGGTGAGGTTAGATGAATTTACCTGTAGAATTTAAAGAAAAAATGAAAAACTTCCTTGGAGATGAGTGGGAAGACTTCTTATACTGCTATGAAAATGACAGATATCAGGCACTTAGATTTAATGTGCTTAAAAAAGACCTGGACAGCAGCAAATATGAGGCTGTCTTAAATAAGCTTGGAGTAGAGACCATTACGCCTGTGGACTGGGCTGTGAACGGATATTATTACAACGAGGAGACCGCCAGACCGGGCAAGCATCCATATCATGAGATGGGGCTTTACTATATTCAGGAACCAAGTGCCATGTCAGCAGCCAGCCTGCTTGCACCAAAGCCTGGCATGAGAGTGCTGGATTTGTGTGCTGCCCCGGGAGGAAAGTCAACACAGCTTGCCTCATATCTGGGACAGGAGGGGCTTCTTGTATCCAATGAGATAAATAATGCCAGATGTAAAATTCTTTCTTCTAATATAGAGAGAGTGGGTGTCAGAAATGCAGTTGTGACAAATGAGGACAGCGGAAGGCTTGCAGAGCATTTTCCAGCGTTTTTTCATGCCATACTGGTGGATGCACCCTGCTCTGGAGAGGGCATGTTCAGGAAAAATCCTGATGCCATGAACGAGTGGAGCCCAGCCCAGGTGCTTGTGTGTGCGGACAGGCAGTATGAAATCATCTGCAATGCCGCGGCTATGCTTATGCCGGGAGGCGATATGGTATATTCTACCTGCACATTTTCCAGAGAGGAGAATGAGGACTTAATCGAGAGATTTTTAAGCAGTCATGAGGACTACAGTCTGGTAGAACAGAGGCGGATTATGCCGCACAAGGTTCATGGCGAGGGACATTTTGTGGCGAAGCTTCACAGAGCTGGCATGCTTAATTTCTCGGAAAATGATGCTGGTCAGGCTGGCACAGAATCAGACATACATTCAAAGAGCAAGTCGTCAAAGGCAAAGCAGACGAAAGCAAAGCTCACAAAGGAACAGGAAAAGGCACTTGATGAATTTTTATCAGAGACAGTATCGGATGACTTTGCAGACTGGATTAAGACAGGAAAGCTTGAGCTGTTTGGAGACCAGTTATACCGTCTGCCGGACGAGGAAGTGAGCCTTAGGGGAATCCATGTCTTAAGAGCTGGATTACATATAGGAGAGTTTAAGAAAAACCGCTTTGAGCCAGCCTTTGCCCTTGCCCTGACACTGGGCAGGGAGGATGTTAAAAAGTATGTTGAACTGCCATCGGAGGATATGAGAGCCCTTGGTTATTTTAACGGACAGTCTGTCATATTTAAAGAGGGTGAGATAGACACAAAGCTTAAGGGCTGGTGTCTGTTTGGCATAGATGGATACTCGGCAGGCTGGGGCAAGATAGCCAATGGACAGATGAAAAACCACTATCCAAAGGGTTTGCGGAAAAATTTAATGTGATTTAGTTTAAATTACCCATTGATGTTTTTTGTATATTATGATAAAATTACGAAAATGTAAAAGCAATGAATGTGTTAGTAGAGCATAGATACAGCTAAAAGAGAGAGGATGCCATCGGCTGAAAGCAGCCTTGAGAAATGACTATGATTCGAAGTTCCCACAGGAGCTGCATGATTGAAACTGTATGATTAGTAGGTCATGACGTGTGCTGCACGTTACGCAGGCAATGAGAGCTTACAGATTATGTCTGTGAGAATCAGGGTGGTATCGCGGAACTTATGGCTTCGTCCCTATTTGGGGATGGAGCTTTTTTTATTCAAACATCCACTTATTAATAAAATAAATTCAGAGGTGAAAAAATGAAAGACAAGCTGCAAAAAATCAGAGAAAATGCAATAGCTGAAATCGAGAAGTCAGATGGACTTGAGAAATTAAACGAAGTCCGTCAGTCAATCCTTGGCAAAAAGGGTGAGCTTACAGCAGTATTAAAGGGAATGAAGGATGTTGCCCCAGAGGACAGACCAAAGGTCGGTCAGTGGGTTAACGAGACAAGAGCTGCAATTGAGACAAAGCTTGAGGCTAAAATCGAAAAGCTAGAGGCAGAGGCACTTAAACTTAGATATGAGAAAGAGAAAATCGATGTGACAATGCCTGCAGAGAGAGGTGTAAAGGGTAATCTTCACCCAGTTACACAGGTTACTAACCAGCTCACAGATATTTTCTCGTCAATGGGCTTTGAAATCTATGAGGGAGCGGAGATTGAGACTGACTACTATAACTTTACAGCCTTAAATACTCCACAGGATCATCCGGCAAGAGATATGCAGGATACATTCTACTTATCACCTGAGTTTTTACTTAGAACACAGACCTCAGCAGGACAGATTCATGTAATGGAAGCAAAGAAGCCGCCTATCAAGGTCGTTTCACCGGGAAAGGTTTTCCGTTCAGATGATGATGCCACACATTCTCCAATGTTCACCCAGATGGAGGGACTTGTAGTAGACAAGGGCATCACTCTCTGTGACTTAAAGGGTATGCTTGAGCAGTTAGTTAAGAAAATCTTCGGTAAGGAGACATCAACCAGACTTAGACCATCCTACTTCCCATTTACAGAGCCATCTGTAGAGGTAGATGTGAGCTGCTTCCAGTGTGGTGGCAAGGGCTGCAGCCTCTGCAAGGGAACAGGCTGGATTGAGGTTCTTGGTGCTGGTGTTGTAAACAACAAGGTACTTGAGGGCTGTGGAATTGACACAAATGAGTACAGCGGATTTGCATTTGGTGTGGGTGTTGAGCGTATTGCCATGCTTAAGTATGGAATCAATAATATCAAGCTGTTATTTGAATCAGATATGCGTGTACTTAAACAGATTGATGATAAATAGGATTTAAAGGAGGCTTAATATTATGATAGCACCACTTAGCTGGTTAAAGGATTATGTAGATATAGATGTAACACCAAAGGAGCTGGAGGAAAAATTATTTTCCTGCGGTTTCGAGGTTGAGGAGCTTATAGAAGTAGGAAAAGACATAAGCAATGTAGTAGTTGGTCTGGTAGAAGAGTGTGAGCCAATTCCGGAGACTCACCTTTCGCTCTGCAAGGTCAATGCAGGAGCACACGGCACATTTCAGATTTGCTGTGGAGCGGACAATGTAAAGGCCGGCGGTAAATTCCCGCTTGCACTTATCGGCGCAACTGTATATGCAACAGCCAAGGACCATGTGACAATTGAAGGCGTCATGGAAATCAAGCAGGGCAAGCTCCGCGGATATGATTCATATGGTATGCTCTGTTCTGGTGTAGAGCTTGGACTTAACGAGGACTTATATCCGGGAGCAGGCTATAACGGACTTCTTGTACTTCCAAAGGATGCGGAGGTTGGAGCAGATGTAAAGCCTATTCTTGGCATGGATGACTGGCTTTTTGACATTGCAATCACAGCAAACAGACCAGACTGCCAGAGTATTTATGGAATCGCAAGAGAGGTTGCTGCCGTTCTTGGAAAAGAGCTTAAGGTACCGGCCCTTGACTACACAGAGACAGATGTCAAAAAGGATGAGTTCAAGGTAAATGTAGAGGCTGCAGACATCTGCCCAAGATATATCGGACACTATATATATGATGTAAAAATGGGAGAGTCTCCTGCATGGATGAGAAGAAGACTTGCCCTTGTGGGAATATCTTCAATTTCAAATGTAGTAGATATCACAAACTTTGTATTAAAAGAGTTAGGACAGCCAATGCACGCTTTTGATTACAATTATCTTGAGGGCAATCAGATAAATGTAAGACGTGCAAATGACGGAGAGAAGATTGTAACACTTGATGAGAAAGAGTTCGAGCTTACTTCAAACAACCTTGTAATATGTGACGGTGTAAAACCGGTTGCCCTGGCAGGAATCATGGGTGGACTCAACTCAGAGATTAAGGACACCACAACTGAAGTTCTCTTCGAGTCAGCAAAATTCGCAAGAGACAATATCAGAAAGAGCTCAAGAGCACTTGGACAGGCATCTGACTCAAGCGCGCTTTACTCAAAGGGTGTGTATGAGTACACAACAGAGATGGCTATGAAGAGAGCCCTTCACCTCATTGAGGAGCTGGGATGCGGTAAGGTGTCAGCTACCCATGTGGAGGCTTCTGTAGGCAACTCAATTGAGCCAAGAGAGATGAAGGTCAGCATTAACCGTGTAAATGGTGTGCTTGGTATCAAGGTGCCTGACGAGGATATTGTGAGAATTTTAACAAATTTAAATTTTGCACCAGAAATCAATGGTGATGAGCTTACACTGAGGGTTCCTGCATATCGTGAGGATATGGACGGATATCAGGATGTGGCAGAGGAAGTTATCAGAATGTATGGATATGACCACGTTATTCCTACATTTATGCCAACAGCCCAGGTTACATTGGGAGGTCACAACAACCGCCAGAAAACAGAGGCAAAGATTAAAGAGGTACTCTGTGCTGCCGGAGCATATGAGGGAATCCATTACTCATTCTTCTCACCGGCAGATTTAGATTTGCTCAAACTGCCAGAGGATGCCAGGGAGAGACATGCAATTTCACTTATCAATCCTATTAACGTGGACTTGTCGTTGATGAGAACAACACTCGCCTCTGAGATGCTCTATGCCATTTCAAGAAACCAGAAGAAGGGCACTCTTGAGGGCAGATTATTTGAGCTTGGTAATGTATTTATTCCAAAGGAGCTTCCACTTAAGGAGTATCCGGATGAGAGAAAGACCTTATGTGTAGGTGCATTTGGCGAAAACGAGAGCTTCTTCTCACTTAAGGGAATGGCTGAGGCAGTAGCAGATGCCTTAAATATCAAGTTCAGCTACAGGGCCGACAGCAAGACTTTCCTTCACCCATACCAGACAGCAACAATCGTCTGCCAGGGCAAAGAGGTAGGCTATCTTGGAAAATTAAGATATGAGATAGCAGACGAGCTTGACCTCAGAACAGCAGCCTATATCATGGAGATTGATTTAGAGTCTCTTACACAGTGGTACGACAAGGAGAAGAGATTTACTCCGATTTCAAAATTCCTTGAGGAAAAGAGGGATTTTGCATTTGTAGTAGACAAGGAAGTTACCTGTGAATCAATCGAAAACGTAATAGCTGAGTCCTGTGATTATGTAACAGATATTAAGCTTTTCGACGTATACGAGGGTGTACAGCTTCCTGCGGATAAGAAGAGCATGGCATTCTCTGTTGTATTTACTCCAAGGAATGAGGAGTTCACAGCAAAGATGGTTGAGGGCTTTGTAAAGAACATTCTTGCAAACTTAAACGAGAAGCTTGGAGCCTCTTTAAGAGCATAGATTAGAAAAGGTATAACAAATGGATGTAAAAGATTTTGATTATTATCTTCCAGAGGAACTCATCGCGCAGGATCCTCTGGAGGACAGATCCAGCTCAAGACTTATGGTTTTGGACAAGAAAACTGGAGAAATACAGCATAAGATTTTTAAGGATATACTTGATTATTTAAAACCGGGAGACTGTCTGGTTTTAAATAACACAAAGGTTATCCCTGCCAGATTATTTGGTGTCAAAGAGGGCACTCAGGCAAAAATTGAGATTTTACTTCTCAAAAGAAAAGAAAACGACATCTGGGAAACTCTTGTAAAGCCGGGTAAAAAGGCAAAGCCGGGCACAAAAATTATATTTGGCGATGGTCTTTTAGTCGGTGAAGTGATAGATGTGGTTGAGGACGGAAACAGGCTCATACAGTTCAGCTATGAGGGAATATTTGAGGAAATCTTAGACCAGCTTGGTCAGATGCCACTGCCACCATATATCACCCACACTTTAAAGGACAAAAACAGATACCAGACTGTATATGCGAAATATGATGGCTCAGCCGCGGCACCAACAGCAGGACTTCATTTTACTAAGGAACTGCTTGAGAAAGTAAAGGCAAAGGGTATAGACATAGCAGAAGTAACCCTGCATGTGGGACTTGGCACCTTTAGACCAGTAAAGGTAGAAAATGTCTTAGACCACCATATGCACTCTGAGTTTTACATGGTTAGTGCAGAGGCTGCGGAGAAGATTAATGCCACAAAGGACAGAGGCGGCAGGATAATCTCAGTTGGTACAACAAGCACCAGAACACTTGAATCGGCTGCTGATGAAAACGGAAGGCTTAAGGAGTGCAGCGGATGGACCGAGATATTTATTTATCCGGGCTATAAGTTTAAGCTGATAGACTGCCTGATTACTAATTTCCATCTACCACAGTCTACCCTTGTGATGCTGGTGTCTGCACTTGCGGGAAGAGAGCATGTGCTTGCGGCCTATGAAGAAGCTGTAAAAGAAAAATACAGATTTTTCAGCTTTGGTGACGCTATGTTTATCACTGATGATTTGATGAAATAATTAATACTTGTAAATACTTACTGTTTATAATAAGATAATATTGGTAATTGCTTATATGTATTAAGGGAGTTTTAAGGATGGAAGAAAAAAGAAAGCATAAGAGATTAGATCTCGATGTATCAGTGCAGCTTGAGCGTCTTGATGAGGATGGAGTCACAACACTTAAATATGTTCATGTTGATGTAACCGATATTTCCAGAAGTGGAATAGGTTTTAGTTCAAAGCAGAAGCTTGAAGTTGGTACATACTATGATACTAAGATTCAGATTTGGACAAAAGAGATTGTGGATGCAGTCGTTGAGATTGTACGCCGAGCAGATGCGGAGGGAGGATATCACTACGGAGCCAGCTTTATCGGCATGACAGATACAGATGCTCTGAAGATTGATATCTATCAGATATTTAATGATTTATAGGATTAAAAAAGTAGATAATCCACACAACATCATAGCCAGTGTTCCTGGCTCAAAGAGTATTACAAACAGAGCCCTTTTAATTGCTGCGCTTTCCTCTGGAAAGTGCACGTTAAAAGGGGTTCTTTTTAGTGACGATTCAAGGCATTTTCTGGATGCCCTGATAAGCCTTGGCTTTGGTGTGGATGTAGATGAGAAAACAAAGACTGTCAGGATAGAAGGAACAGGCGGAGCCATACCAAACAGGGAAGCCACAGTAGATGTGGGGAGCGCAGGAACAGCAGCCAGATTTCTAACAGCTTTTCTGGGACTTTCGGCCGGCAGATACAGGATGGTATCATCAGAACAGATGAAAAAGCGCCCAATGAAGGAGCTTCTGCTAGCACTTGAGGAGCTGGGAGCCTGTATAGAATATGAGGAAGAGGAGTATCATTTTCCTTTTACTATCTATAATAAGGGCGTGGGCTGCAATCAGGTGACAGTAGATGTAGATAAGAGCAGCCAGTTTTTGAGTGCGCTTCTTATCTCAGCAGTTATTCTGGGGAAGGATTTTACTGTAAATGTCACCGGCAGTCATGGAATGGCATATGTGGACATGACAGTCAGGATGATGGAGCAGTTTGGAGTCAGGGTGATAAAGAGGGAAAATCCTTTGAGCTTTGATATCAAAGAGGGCTCGGCATACGAGGCTATTGATTATGATATAGAGCCAGATTTATCTGCAGCCTGTTATTTCTATGCCATGAGTCCTGTGCTAAATGTGTCATCCCAGGTGCGGGGGGTAAAAAGAGCCGGATGCTTACAGGGAGATATAGCTTTTCTGGATGTACTGTCGCAGATGGGATGTGAATACAGAGATGATGAAAATGGAATCATTGTAAATCCGCCAAAGGATGGCAGACTGAAGGGAGGCAGATTTGACCTGTCTGCTTTCTCCGACCAGGCACTTACGCTTTCTGCAATCGCGCCGTTTGCCACAGAAAAGGTGGAGATAAGGGGAATATCCCACATCAGGTACCAGGAATGTGACAGGATAAAGGCTATATGCCACAATCTGACTGGGCTTGGAATAAATGTTAACGAAAATGAAGATGGAGTTGACATTATGCCGGGGCAGACAAAAGCGGCTGTAATTGAAACCTATGATGACCATAGAGTTGCCATGGCATTTTCTATACCGGGTCTTGTGACGGATGGGGTGGAGATTGAGAACCCTTATTGCTGCAGGAAGACCTTTGAAAATTATTTTGAAGTTTTGGAAGAGGTTGTGTACTAAATACATAAAACCTGCCACTGGCAGCTTTTATTGCATACTTTGGTATACATAAAAAAGAGTCTGATATTTTGTCAGACTCTTTTTAAATTACAAATTGTTCATTATTTACTTCTAATCATATTTTTTTCCTTTAAAACTTTTTGGGTAATGTAAATATGAGATTTAAAAACAAAATAAGAGGAAAAAGGAGATAGGACATGGAACAAAGCAGGGTTAGAATTGCAGACATCGCAGATTCACTGGGGCTCAGCACAGCAACAGTATCAAATGTGATTCATGGCAAAACCAGTAAGATTTCAGATGAAACAGTAAAGCGGGTACAGCAGGAACTGGAGAAGACAGGGTTTTGGAGGATGGCTTTGTCATGTCATCCTTTTGTGGGAGCCCTGAGTGGTCTGCCTGCTGCGGCTGGGGTTATGGTCGGAAAAAGGCTGGGGAAGAAAGATTATGACATGGCTTACACAGAATCTAAGAAGATTATGTATGCCGGACTGATTGGCTCTGTTATTGTAGCAGGACTGCTTGTCATGATGGCGGGAGCATATACAGGCTTGTATCATGTGGAGAACAATGTAAAGGTGCTTGGAAAAATCCGAATGTCATTAAGTTTGATTTTGAGCATGTGGAAGCAAAAAAAGTAAAAGATGTTGTCTGTCCGCTATTCCAAAGATGATCCGGAGAAAATGTGGTGATGGAAAGTGCAAAGCCAGCTGAAAGCGCACAAAATCAGAAAAAACAAACTACGTTTGAAGCGTAAATGAAATGTAAAAAATTGACAAAAAATTGACAAAATTGTGCT
>ERZ1031095.692-NODE-692-length-11179-cov-5.409745_pt1 | contig 11179 bp, 10 predicted proteins | sample MGYA00517108_ERZ1031095 | MGnify/ENA primary metagenome ERZ1031095 (study PRJEB33719, sample SAMN04261275) | wastewater metagenome | biome: rural village; feature: human; material: feces | host: Homo sapiens | place: El Salvador | collected 2013-01-07 ... | reverse complement strand
CAGGGTCGGCTACAACCTGTGCATCTCTGCCCGTAAGTTCCTTGACGATTTTTTGACCTGCATTTTCTCTTACGCTTATGTAGTTTAAGCGGCTTAAAAATGTTTTGTAAAGTTTTTGCTGTCCCTTTGGAATTTCAGAAACGCCGAAACTTGCGGCATATGAAAACTTTGGAACATTGTCAGGAACGAACATAAGGTTGTGAAAGTTGCCGTTGATTCCGCCCGGACTCCAAAGCTGGTCAGAACCTACAAAAACTCCGTCATATGACGCACCGAGTGCCTCAAGTTCGTCGTAACCTATGCAAGGTTTTGAAAGATTTGTAAAGCGTTCCTTTGAGAACTGCGCAAGTTTTGCATTGCGCACATCGTTCTGACGCTTTACATCTTTGTGGAACATTAAAATAAAACGCTTTTTGTAGCGTAAAATTCTTTCACTGATAAGAATACGGTTGAAAAACAGCGTCCAGATTTTTGCTTTACGCATAAATTTAAGTGTGAATTTCTTTTTATACTGAATTACCTCGCAGTCAATTCCTCTGTTTTTCATTTCTACGGTAGTTGCATAGCTTTGCAGCTGACTGCCGTAGTTGCGCTGTTTGTAACAGCAGCAAAGTCCGATTTTCTTTTTCATATATACTCCAAATTTTAATATTGTTTATATTGTTTTTTCAGTTTTATTATGTTGGGTAACATTAATAAATTATGGTTTATCGCACAAATTAAGCGAAATAATTAAAAAATTTAGGTCAAGGTCGACCGAACTTTTATTTTTTTAACATATGCTTGATTCTGCCTTTAAGCGAAACAGGAACAAGCGACTTTAATTTTCTTTTTAAACTCGGTTTTACATACAGCTTTTGCATTACATAGCTGTCAAAATCTCCGTCAAAGCCGTCGTAAATTGTATCTCTGCATTCGGGGCGGTGAGATGGAGAGGACAGGTTTTTGTTCATTTGTACTGCCTGCTCAATGGTGGAATCAACGCTTTCAATGCAGTTTTCGAGGGATTTCCAGAGTTTTTTGCCCTTGTCTGTATTTACAAGGACGAGTGAAACTCCGTTTTCCGAATAAAACGGCGGATTTAAGTATTCAATTCCCCAAAAGTCGGCAAGTGTTATATCACCCTGTCGGTCGCAGTTTGCAAAGCGACAGTTGTAGCAGCCCTCACGATAGGTTTTGCAGTTAAGAAAAGCGTTGTAGTACGGGTCGTCAAATCCGCTTCCGCCTTTGCCGATATTATCTGTTTCAACCTCATAAAACAAACCCCAGCCGTGGCGCTTTTTACTTCTGAAATTGTAGCTTTTTACAGGCTCGCCGAGTTTGCTGCCGAGGTAGCCGATGTATTTTTCAAAAAGTTTTGGGCTTGGCACACCGTGGCACACAATGTCAACGGTTATGAGATTATCAAAATCCTTGCCGAGGAAAGAACGCAGACCTGCAACCTGACAGCCTGTACCGCTGAAAAGTACATTCCTGCCGCCTTTTAATTCACTTTTTACACGGCTGTAAATGCCAGAAAGGTCGCTCTGAACATATTTTGAACCCTGCAGTTTGTGCAAGTCAGCCTCTTTTTCAACGGCAATGTGTCTTGCAACAAGGTTTTCGTCATACGCACAGCCAAAAACAACTCCGCCCTTTTTAAGAGTGCTCTTTGCAAGCGGAACAAAAATACCGCCCGAAGTGCTTTCTTTGGTCTTTTGCGTGTCACAATATTTTGACGCATAAACATTTTGCACACCGTCAGAGTGGGGAGTGGTCATAACAGGGCAATGCTTAACGCACGCACCGCAGTTTACGCACACGCTCTCATCTACAACGGGGTACATAAAGCCCTCGTTGTTTTCCTTAAAGGTAATGCATTTTTTGGGGCAAATCTGTTCGCACGCAGTACAACCGCAGCAGTCATTGCCGAGTATGCTTATATTGTTCATATTATTCCTCGATTATTTTCTTGAGAATTTCGGCAGAACGGGTGCGTTCCGCATTGATTTTTTGATTAACCGCAGTAAAGTCAATAGGAGTGTCGGCAATTTTAAAATCATCGTAGCTCATAAGTATTCTGTCCTCAAGTCCTGCGGTTGCAAGAATACTTCTGTTGCGTTCGCTGTAAATATTTGGCAGAACATCAACAAATTGAGTGTTCAGACCTATGGCGAACGAAGTGCCGTGGAATGAATCCGTAAGGAAATAGTCGGCATTCTTTATATACCACAAAAATTCCTCAACAGGCGGGCAAAATACAAACTTGCCCGGCTTGAACACATGGTGAAAATAAGGGTTTACCCTTATAAGTTTCATATTTTTTCGTTTTGCAAATTCCTTTGCATATGTCTGAAATTTTTTATTTGGGTGCAGTTGATACACAAGAACATAGCTTTCCTTTTTCTCTTTTGTCGGAAGAGTATCAAGCCAATTCTGCGGTGTCATTAAAAATGTTGGGTCAAGCACCTGCTCGGCATCCACACCGAGAGATTTTGCAAGTTCCACACCGCTTTTTTCACGAATTGTGATGTGGTCATAGCGTTTGAGCCACTTTATAATGTTATCTCTGTCCTCGTCACGCACGGTTTTTGTGCCAAAACAGCCTGCATAAGCAATCTTCTTTTTGCCATCGGGTACAAAAGAAAGAAAATATGCAGGGTCAATAACACCTGTACCAACGGTATTCCACACCTGGTCGCTGCCTGTCATATAAATATCAGCTTCCGGCAGATTTTCGGCAAGCTGCTCGGGGGTGTTCCATACCTCGTCTGTGAGTTTCAGTATATTGCTTCTGTAAACATCAAAGCGTTTTGTTGCGGCGTCAAATACAGGCTTTTGCGTCACCTTGTACAAAAGCCTTGTAGCTGCATTTTTATTCCATCTTGAAATGGCAAGGTGTGTATTAGCCTGGTTTTTGGGAAGTTCGTCTGTTCTTATGTAATTTATACACACTGCCTCGTGACCGAGTGCCTCAATTGCCTTTTGTGTGGCAAATGTCTGCAGCACCGAGCCGTAGTTTGACGGTGTGTGTCTTGTAATAAAAGCAACTTTCATTGTTGTTTCCTCAATTATTTTTCTGCTTTGCGTGCCTGTAAGGTTCTTTCAATGTAAAAATTTTGCAGCCAATCGGCTGTTTCCTGAATGTCAAAGCCTGCTTTTACAACCTGATTTTGGCAGTCTGTTCTTTTATATGACGAAAGAATGTCGAGCGCTTTATCCGCCCACTGCTCCGCTGTATTTGCAAGTGAAAATGTAGTTACATTGTCGGTTACGATAGTTTCGGAAGTGATTACATCACTCATAAGTACAGGCAAGCCTGCTGTCTGCGCCTCAATTCCTGTAAGCGGAAGTCCCTCCCACAAAGACGGGAAGAGGAACATATCGTATGCCTGATAAACTCTGTTTGTGTCTTTGCGCACGCCAAGGAAGATTACGCTGTCGTCAATGTTCAGTTCCTTTGCCTTTTGACGGATTTCGCCCTCAAGTCTGCCCTCACCGCAGAGAGCAAGTACGGTGTTAGGATTCTTTTTGTGAATAACACTAAATATTTCAAGCAGGAAAGTGTGGTTCTTCTGCTGCATAAATCTGCCCACATGACCGATTACCGTCTTGTCGCCCACACCGAGTTCTTCACGAACTTCTCTTCTTATCTTTTCGTCAAATTTAAAGCGGTCGGTTTCAATACCGTTCTTTATAAAACGAACCTTACCGTCTGCAACGGCCTTTTTGCCAAAACTCCATTCTCCGGCGGGAGTTGAGCACATAAACATATCCGTACAATGCTTTTTAATGAAAAGTTTTTCGTAGCGGAAGAAGAAATATTTTAAATTTACAACCGTCTTAGCGTTGTGGCTGTGGGCAATTCTTGTGGGAATGCCTGCCTTGTGAGCGTATTCGAGCGGCCAGAGGTTCAACTCCTGATGAGCGTGAAGAACCTTGTATTCTGGATGATTTTCAAAAACTTCCATACATTCTCTTTTAAATCCTGCCGTTTTGAGCGGATTAAAAGGCTGTGTGCGGAAAATTTTGCCGCCGTAGCTTTTGATTTCAGGCTCGTAAAAGCCCTCTTGCGGACGGTGAACGAGAAAGTCAAATAAAAGCTGTTCTCTGTCAATGTGTCTGTATAAATTCATTACAAGCGTTTCGATTCCGCCTGTATCCATTAAAACTATGTTATGTAAAACTCTGATTGGCTCCATATTTTACCTCTGCTTTATTTTTGCGTTTGTTTTTCATAGGGATAAGAACTCCGTGCACAAGGCCGATTGAGCTTGTCACAAAACTCTCCGGTAAAACCGTAAACATTTTATATGCGGTTTTCTTTACCTTGTTTCGTGGGTCTTTCCAAAGCGGCTCGTCCGCCCATGGCGACTCACTCTTGAAATTAAGGTATTTGTCAAGCATAGGGTGGAAGTTGTTTTCCATCCACGGACGGGTACCGTCCATAAAGCAGGTGGTAAAGTGAACAATACATGGATTTTTGATTGCATGGGCAACCTCGTTTTCGCTGTAGTATGAGGTTACTCTCTTTACCCTTTTAAGGTTTTTGTATTTAACATAATAAACCATTGAATATGCGTTGTATTCAAGAGGTACAATGAGTTTTTCACTGCTCGGAACGCAAGCGTTGAGCACTGCCTGGTCAACAAAAGAAAGTTGAGAATGTGCGGAAATGTATTTCTTAAATTCTTCTTCTGTGCCGTCCTCTCTGATTTTTTTGAGGTTGAGCATAATGTTGCCTGCGTTAATATAGGTGTCTTCGGGTTTAAGACCGATTTCTGTTTTGTAGTTGTCGCCTATGCACTCAAGCGCACCGGCAACGGTTTTGCCTGTCATATCCGTGTTCCACAACGGCTCAAGCGATGACATTATCATTGTATCGCAGTCAACATGGATAACCTTTTCTACCCATTCGGGGAGGAGACTTGCCTCAAAAAGTCTGCCAAATGTGCTGATGTTCCATCTGCCTATGTCAATACTTGTGCCTGTAAGTTTTTCAATGTCTGCAATTGGCACAAAGTACAGCGGTCTGTTAAATTCAGCGCAAAGCGTTGTGAATTTTTCTTTATTTTTTTCACTGATATTGTTGTCAATTATAAAAACACTAAGCTCTTTGCACTGCTTATTGTTTTTTAGCAGTGAGTAAAGCGATACGCCCGCTATAGGTGCGTAGCTGTCAGAGCTTGAGTAAACTATGTTCATTATACCCTCCGTAAGTAAATGCCGATTAATTATTTAAGATACTTTTCCTCAAATTCTTTAAATGACTGAAGATTTTTGTCTTTGTCGGCAAGAATAAGATTTTCAATACCGCCGATTTCGTCAAACGGCCATTCAACACCGAAGTCAGGGTCGTTGTACATAATGCCGTCATCATATTCACCGTAGAATTTTTCGCCGCACTTGTATGAAACAACAGACGGCTCAAGCACAAGGTAGCCATGAGCAAAATGTTCGGGAACATAAAGTTCGTTCATATTTTCTTCCGAAAGATAAAATCCCTGCCATTTTTTGAAAGTAGGTGAGTCGGGGCGAAGGTCAACTATAACATCAAAAACCTTACCTTTAATGCATCTTACAAGTTTTGCTTGCTCGTGTACACGCTGAAAATGGAGAGCACGGATAACACCCTTGTGAGATACTGTATAGAAAACTTCAGCAAGGTTGTGTTCAAGGCCGTTTGACTCGAACACTTCCTTAGAATAATCCTTAATAAATGCGCCTCTTATATCTGTTGCGCAGAAAGGCTTTATAAGATATGCGCCTTCAAAATCTGTTTTGCAAAATTCAAATTTCTGAATCATATAGATAAATCTCCTTAATCCTGTTTCGATTAAAAATTTATTATTTAATAATTTAACTGAAAATGTGTATTAATGCTACACCACATTTAGAACAGAGTATGCAAATAGCGTTACGAATATAAAGGGCGAAAGATAAATTTCGCCCTGATATTTTTAGTCAACAGACTTTATCCACTCCATAGTAAGTCTTGTTCCCTTAGCAAAGGAAATTTCAGGCTTAAAGTGGCAGTCGATTTCTATGTCGGTTGTGTCAAATGCCTCAAGCGGCATATTTACACCTGTAAACGGTACATCACCGAAAATCGGTTTTGCGTCGGGTGCAAGCTCATTCTGCATTTCAAGAATGAACTCCTTAAGCGGTCTTGCGTTGCCACTGCCTATTGTGTACTCTTTGTTTGCGATGCCGTATTCGCCGATCGCCTCAAAGGCTCTTGCAACATCGTCTATATAAATGAAATCGTAGTTCTGTGTAGCGGCTGTAAACTGTAAAGGTTCGCCTGCAATAATTTTGCGAATTGTTGAATTAACAAATCTCGGCGAAAACTCTCCTGCGCCGTAAGCGTTGGTAATTACCGCCCAGCAAAGGTCAATTGAAAGGCTGTTTGCAATCGGTTTGCAGATTGAACGGGCAATAAGTTTGCCTGCGCCGTAAATGTACGGCAAACCCGGTTTGCTTTCCTGTGTGTAAACGGCTGTGTAGGTTTCTTTTTCCATAATCGAACCTGCGTTTACAAACTTTTTGCACTGCATTTTGTCAGCTGTTCTGAGCGCACGGGCTGTCCAAAGCGCATTCTGCAACTGAATGTTCTCGTCGCATCTTAACGGGCCTGCCGAGCCTACCCACGCAAAGTGGTAGAAAACATCAACATCTCTGTCCGAAATCTTGTCAAAGAGAGTTTCAATTTCATCAAGCTCGCAGTACACAATTTCAATACCGTCAAGTTTTTCTATATTGTCGATTTTTTCGTTTTCGTCTTTTACAACGGCAAAAACTTTTACTCCGTCAGCGCAAAGTCTTTTGCATACATTTGAGCCGACAAAGCCGTTTGAGCCTGTTACAATCGCCTTTTTCATCACTAAACCTCTTTTGTTGATGATATATTTAAATTCTGCTTGCTAAAAATTCCTCAATCTGTTTGTCCATACATTTTCTGACATCGCCTTTTTCCATATAACAGCGTGACCATTCAACAGTTTTTTCAACGGCCTCTGTTACATGCCAATGCGGTTTCCAGCCAAATACAGCCTTGAGTTTTGAGCAGTCGAGTTTTAAGAAATTCGCTTCGTGTACGGCATTTTTCTCACTTTTGTTTATCCAATTGATTTTGCCGTCGGCGTACTTTACAAACAAGTCAACAAGCTCGCCTGTAGTAACGCAGTCACATTCATCAGGGCCTACATTGTAGTAGTCCGCAAATTTAATATCTTCGTATTGTGCTTTTGCAATCATAAGGTATGCAAACAACGGCTCAAGCACATGCTGATACGGTCTTGTTGAATGTGGGTTGCGAACTATAATGTCTTCACCCTTTTCAAGCGCACGCACGCAGTCGGGAATAATTCTGTCGTTTGCAAAATCGCCGCCGCCGATTACATTGCCGGCTCTTGCAGTCGAAATTGCCACTCTGCCGTCGGCAAAGAATGAGTTTTTATAGCTGTGAGTTACAAGTTCCGAACAGCTTTTGCTGTTTGAATACGGGTCAAAGCCGTCGAGCGGTTCGTTTTCACGGTAGCCCCACTGCCACTCCTTGTTTTCGTAAACCTTGTCGGTTGTTACATTGAGGAATGACTTTACGCAGTCCGACTGCCTTACGCACTCAAGAATATTTACAGTGCCCATTACATTTGTTTCGTATGTATAGGCAGGCATCTTGTAGCTGTCACGCACAATCGGCTGTGCCGCAAGATGGAGAATAATCTCAGGCTGTGCCTCGTCAAATGTCTTTTTAAGTAAATCGAAATCACGAATATCGCCGATAACGGACTTAATGTCGCCTTCGATATTTGCAATTTCAAATAAATTCGGGTTTGTAGGTGGGTTAAGAGAGTAGCCGGTAACCTGTGCGCCCGCATTTGCAAGGATTTTGCAGAGCCAACTGCCCTTAAATCCTGTGTGACCTGTTACAAATACTCTTTTACCTTTATAAAAATTAAGCATTAATCTTTCCATACCTTCCACGGTGCTTTGTTTGTGCTCCAGAGTTTTTCAAGCTTTTCTTTGTCACGAAGAGTGTCCATACACTGCCAGAAACCGTTGTGTTTCCAGCACATAATCTGACCTTCTTTTGCAAGCTGTTCCATAGGCTCACGCTCAAACATAATTGTATCGTCTTTTACATAGTCGAGCACCTTTGGTTCGAGCACCATAAATCCTGCGTTTATCCAACCGGAGTCAATGTCGCTTTTTTCACGGAATGCCTTAACCTCGTTTTCGTTTGAAAGGTCAAGCACGCCGAAACGGCTCTCGGGTTTTACCGCCGACATAGTTGCAAGTCTGCCGTTCTTCTTGTGAAATTCATAAAGAGCATTAATATCCACATCAGACACACCGTCACCGTATGTCATAAAGAAAGGTTCATCGCCTATAAAGTCACGCACTCTCTTAAGTCGACCGCCTGTCATTGTGTTAAGTCCCGTATCAACAACCGTGACCTTCCACTGTTCGGCCCTTTTGTTATGTACGATTATTTTATCGTCCTGTGTAAAATCAAATGTTATGTCCGAAGTATGCAGAAAATAATCCGCAAACCATTCTTTAATTACATGCTGTTTGTATCCTGCGCATATAATAAATTCGTTTACTCCGTAATATGAATAAAGTTTCATAATATGCCACAAAATCGGCATACCGCCTATTTCAACCATAGGCTTTGGCTTGAACTGCGATTCTTCGGAAATTCTTGTTCCAAAGCCACCTGCAAGTAATACAGCTTTCATTGCTTTTCCTCCTTAAACCGCACCTACACGCTTAAATACAGAAATAAATGTTTTGAAAATTATTTTTAAATCAAGTAATACCGAACGATTCTTTACATAGTAAATTTCCATAGCTCTTCTGCGTGTGTATGTAGTGGCGCTTCTACCGTTTGCAGCCCAAAATCCTGTAAGACCCGGCTTTACGCTAAGCAGCATATCACGGTAGTTACCGTAAATTTTAGTTTCAACATCCATAACGGGGCGAGGGCCTACAACAGAAATATCGCCCTTAAGAATGTTAATAAGCTGTGGAAGCTCGTCAAGACTTGTTTTTCTCATAAATTTTCCTACTTTTGTAACTCGAGGGTCGTTTTCAAGTTTAAAGTTTTTTTCGTATTCGGCTTTTTGCTCGGGTGTAAACTGCTTTATAAGTTCTTCCGCATTTGTTACCATACTTCTGAACTTATAGATTTTTATTGTTTTGCCGCCTTTGCCGACACGCTTGTGCGCAAAGAAAGCAGGACCTTCGCTTGTGGTTTTTATAAGTATGGAAAGAATGATAAAAACAGGTGAAAGAACAATCAAACCGATGAGTGAACATACAATATCGAAAACACGCTTTACAAAATCGTAAATCGGCTTCGGTTTAACTGAATGTGTGTTTGATGCTGCCGCTTTCGATGTGTCGGTGATGTTTGCTTTTCCCATAATTGCTACCGTTTTCTCCTCCGTAAATTTTTATCATACCCAATTAATTACCTGTGTAATTAAATATAATTGCTCTGAAATATAAAGCTTAGTCTTTGGTTGAATTGCTGTAATATCCGCTGTTGCTGTAATATCCGCCGTATCTTGAGTAGTAACCCTTGCCTTTTCTTGTTTCCTGCGGCTTAACTCTGTTAAGAATAACTCCGAGGATTTTTGCGTCTGTACGCTCGACTGTTTCTACGGTTTTTGCAAGCTCGGGATATGTTGTTGAGTTGCATCTTGCAACAATTACAACACCGTCCGCTGTCTTAAGCATCGGAACTGCATCGATTACGATACCTACAGGAGGTGTGTCAAAAATAATGTAATCGTACTGCTTTTCAACGGTTTTGATAAGTTCCGACATTGCCTCGCTCGCAAGAAGCTCCGAGGGGTTTGGCGGAATAGCACCGTAAGCGATAGCCTTAAGATTATCAATTTTTGTATCTCTTATAATGTCTTCAAGCGCACATTCGTCGTTAAGGTAGTTTGTAAGTCCCGGTGTAGGCTCAATTTTGAGAGCGGTATTTACTCTCGGACGACGAAGGTCGCACTCAATAACAATAACCTTTGTGTCAACCTGTTGGGCAAGTGCAGAGGCTACATTTATTGAAGTTACGGTTTTGCCTTCGCCTTTTGTTGATGATGTAAAAGCTATTTTCTTACATCCTTTTTTAAATATAGAATATGCAATATTTGTTCTTGCGGCTTTATATGATTCACGAACCTGAAAGCCAAGAACATCGGTATCTATTGAACGATCAATTGCTTTGTTTTTCTTCATCTTTTGTTACTCCTTTAAATTATTTGCCGTATCCGTAACGGTTTGCTTTGCTTGCGTTTTTCGGATTTGAAAAATATTCAAAATCAGGAATTGCGGCAAGTATAGGAAGTTCGAGAATTGTAGTCATTTCTTCGTTGTATTTGATTTTAACATCAAGAATGTCACGAACAAACGAAATAACAAGTGAAATTATAAGACCTACGGCAAATGCAATAAGAACATTTTTTGTTACATTAGGTGATGTGGGATCCTTCGGAACAGTTGCCTCATCAACAATTTTGAGTTTTGCATTGTCCTTAACATTTGCAATTGTATCAGGTGCGGTCTTAGCGATGGCATCGCCTATATCTTTTGCCTCATACGGACTTGAAGATGTAACAATTGCTTTGAATACCTCTGTGTTTTCAATGCTTTCGAAACTAATCATTGATTTAAGCTGTGTGGCAGTGTATTTTTCGTTGAGAGCTTTTGAAACTTCGCTGTAGAATGTATTGGAATCGAGAAGTTCGATATATGTAAATACAAGGTTTTTAGCGTAGTTTACACTCTGATAGTCCTCTGCGGCGGTTGAAGTTTTGTAGTTTGTTTCAACATAAAGCTTGAGGTTTGATGTGTATGTTTTCGGAATAAAAAATGTTGTTATAAAAAACGATATAGTTGCGAACAAAAGAGATACAACTATGATAAAAAATATATTTTTCTTGATAATTCTTGTTATGTCCTTAAACGATATTTCCATATAAAATAATTCTCCTCCCGGCTTTTACGGCGAACGCAAATGCATTTTCGCAGTTGCAATAATCAACATAAAAACCGATAATTCTTTAAAATATAACATTACTATTATATTTGAAAACAACTTAAAAATCAATACTGCTAAAAGCGGTAAATTTGACGATTTTATATGCGAATAAGAGGATTTTGTACAAATATAACAAAACCTTTG
>ERZ1031095.691-NODE-691-length-11182-cov-9.588748_pt1 | contig 11182 bp, 8 predicted proteins | sample MGYA00517108_ERZ1031095 | MGnify/ENA primary metagenome ERZ1031095 (study PRJEB33719, sample SAMN04261275) | wastewater metagenome | biome: rural village; feature: human; material: feces | host: Homo sapiens | place: El Salvador | collected 2013-01-07 ... | reverse complement strand
AAGGTGCGCTTTATGCTGCGCAAAAATGTGTGCGAGATCATGCTGGACACCACCGGCGAGGGTCTGCACAAGCGCGGTTACCGCCGCAACGCCATGGAAGCCCCCCTGCGCGAGACGCTGGCGGCTACTATCGCCGACCTTGGCCGTGTGCGCCGCGACAGCCTGGTGGAGGATCCCTTCTGCGGCAGCGGCACGTTGCTGATCGAAGCCGCACAGAAGGCCATGAACATCGCCCCGGGTCTGAAGCGCCGCTTTGCCGCCGAGCGTTACAGCTTTGTGCCCGCTGCCCTGTGGGCAGAGCAGCGCCAGAAGGCACTGGCAGAGTCCAAGCTGGACGTGGGCTTTGAGGCCTTCGGCTACGATATCGACCCCGCCGCCGTGGCACAGGCCAACGTCAACGCCAAGCTGGCCGGTGTGGAAAACCGCTGCCACTTTGAGGTGGCCGATGTTGCCACCTTTACCGCAAAGCCGGAGGCCATTGTGCTGACGAACCCTCCGTATGGTGAGCGTCTGGGCACTATTGAGGGCGCTGCCAAGCTGGCGCGCACGCTGGGACAGCAGATGGAAGCCAGCCCCTGCGCCGGTCTGTACGCCATTACCGCCGATATGGACTTTGAACTGCACTACGGCAAGCGCGCCAACAAGCGCCGCAAGATGTACAACGGCATGATTCCCTGCCAGCTGTATATGTACTATAACGCTCCCAAGACCGAAAAGGTGGCAAAGCCCATGCCCAAATCCGGCTTTGACGGCAAGCGCACCCATTTTGAAAAGAAGTAAGGTTATTTGACTGCCCGCCCGGCAGACATTGCACTGAAAAAGTGTGTCTTTTTCCGGGAAAATCCGGCACAAACACCCGCAGATCATCTTTTGCTGAAAAGAGACGGTCTGCGGGTGTTTTTAATAGAAAAACAGATTTCACAAAATTCGGCATAATGACAAATTACGGCAGTTTTTGCATCCGGTAGTTGCGTTGCCGAACAAAAAGGATTATACTAACCTTATTGACTGCAGGATACAAAAACTGTACAGAAAGGATGGCTGGCTCTTATGAAGGGACGGATGCGGCCCTATCTGCCGGAACTGACGATCCGGGATTACAACACCTATATGCGTTATCTCCGCGGGGTGCGGCGGCAGATGTACAAGTCTTACGGCTTCTATGCCTGCCATCTGCTGCGCACCAACGGGGTACTGTTTGCCATCCTATCCGACAGTCTGGCGGGGCGTATGCCCACCTGCAAACGGCAGCGGGTGCCCGGTACGCTTTGTCGGCGCAGCATGATGTGCCAGACGCTGGGCATCCGGCAGGCGGCGCAGACGGAGATCCTGATGGGCTGGCATAATTTGCAGGACCGCAAGTACAGCGAGCTGCGCCCGGCGAAGCGCGTGCGCCGCGCAGTGGACAAGCTGCTGCTGCGCCGCGCCTACGACAAAGCACGGCAGGAGAACCCGGCACTGGAGCGGCTGTTTGCGCAGGAGCGGGAGCAGGCGGTGGTGCAGATGAACCTGAGCGCCAAAAACTACGCCCTTGCCGCCGAGCCTATGAGCAATGTCTACGGCGCTTTGTACTCCACGCTGGCTACGGATGACCCCAACCAGCGCAAGAGTATGCGGTACATCGGCAGCTGCATCGGCCGCATCTTCTATCTGCTGGACAAGGCCGAGCGCTTTGAAGCCGACCGCCGTAACGGTCAGTACAACGTGTTTGTGGTCAACGAGCTCAACGGGCAGGCTGCCGCCATAGAGAACGCCCGGCGGCAGGCGCTGGCAGCGGTCAACGACCTGATGCGGGCGTACAAGATGCTGGATCTCAAGCTGAACGACACCCTGCTGAACAATATCATGATCTTAGGTCTGCAGCACGCGGTCTACCCGCTGGAACAGAATGCAGACACCGAAAAATGGGAGATCCCATGAAGAAGCGAAAAAGCAAAAGCTGGTCCATGGCCTACTGCGGCATGGCAGCGGCACTGTGCGTGGCACTGATGCTGCTGGGCACCATCATCCCCATTGCCATGTTCATCGCGCCTGCGGTGGCCAGCTTTCTCATTGCAACGGTGTGCATGGAGTGCGGCATCACCATGGCGTGGACAGCCTACGCAGCCGTCAGTCTGCTGGGACTGCTCTTTGTGCCGGATAAAGAGATCGCCCTGATTTTCACGGTGCTGCTGGGCTATTACCCGCTGGTAAAGCCCCGGTTTGACCGCATCCGTCCCCGGGCATTGCAGCTGGTGTGTAAGCTGCTGCTGTGCAACGCGGCGGTGCTGGCGATGTACGGCCTGCTGCTGGTGCTGGTACCGGCGGGCAGCGTCTCGCAGGAGCTGCGCACCACCGCACTGGCAATGTCCCTGCTCACACTGGCTATGGGCAACGTGGCCTTTGCCCTGTACGACCGCGCACTGTGCAATATGCTGCTGCTGTACAAGCTGAAGTGGCAGCCCAAGCTGCATAAAATGCTGGGAATGCACTGAGATTCCCCAAAAACATTGAAAGAAGGAATGCGTACCACAAGCTGACGCAAAGCGCCGGGCCACGCGGGTGACAGCCGTGAGGGTGACGAGGAGAGGAATCATCGAAAGATTCGGCGGATGTTTCTCCGGCTGAGGGCTATACCAGCCGCAGAACAGGGCAAAAACCGGCAGCAATACCGAAACAGAACCCTGCAAAGAAAGCCATACAAGAACATAGACTTTGATAGAGGAAACTGACTGTGCAGCAGCGCATTTCGGCGCGCCGCAGTCGGTCTGGAGGTATTTTGTATGTGTGGCATTGTAGGTTATGTCGGGATGCGCAGCGCCCAGCAGGTGCTGCTGGACGGTTTGGAAAAGCTGGAGTACCGCGGGTACGATTCTGCCGGTGTGGCGCTTACCCAGAGGGACGGTATCCGCGTGGTCAAAAGCAAGGGGCGGCTTTCCACCCTGCGCAGTAAGCTGGAAGAGCTGGCGCTGCCCCAGAGCAGCTGTGGCATCGGTCATACCCGCTGGGCGACCCATGGCGAGCCCAGCGACGTGAACAGCCATCCGCACTCCACGCCCCGGGTCAGCATCGTGCACAACGGTATTATTGAAAACTACGGCGCGCTGAAGGAGCGTCTGATCGCCAAGGGCTACACCTTTACCAGCGAGACCGACACCGAGGTGCTGGTAAAGCTCATCGACAGCTGCTATCAGGGCGAGCCTTTACAGGCTTTGCAGGCTGCGCTGGCCAAGGTGCGGGGCAGCTACGCGCTGGCGGTGCTGTTCAAGGACTACCCAGACACCATCTTTGCGGTCAAGCGGGAAAGCCCGCTCATCGTGGGCTGGGGCGAGGGCGAAAACTTTGTGGCCTCGGATATCCCGGCGCTGCTCAAGTACACCCGCAGCTACAGCGTGCTGGAGGAAGGGGACATGGCCGTGTGCACGGCACAGGGCATCCGCTTCTATAACGAGTTCGGCGAGGCAGTGGAGCGCGAAAAGCTGACCGCAGACTGGGATATGGAAGCCGCGGAAAAGGGCGGCTACCCCCACTTTATGCTCAAGGAGATCAACGAGCAGCCCGCCGCCATCACGGCAACGGTCAGCCCCCGGGTGGAGAATGGCCTGCCGGAGCTGCGCATCCCGGAATTGACGGATGAAAAGCTGCGCAGCATAGGCACAGTGCATCTGGTGGGCTGCGGCACGGCCATGCACGCCGGCATGGTGGGCAAGACCGCCATCGAGGCGCTGGCGCGGGTGCCCGCAGAGGTGGACATCGCCAGCGAGTTCCGCTACCGCGACCCCATCCTGAAGCCAGAGGATCTGGTCATCATCATCAGCCAGTCTGGCGAGACCAGCGATACGCTGGCCGCCCTCAAGCTGGCCAAGAGCCGAGGCGTGCCGGTGCTGGCCATTGTGAACGTGGTGGGCAGCAGCATTGCCCGGGCAGCGGATTACGTCATGTACACCTACGCAGGGCCGGAGATCGCGGTAGCGTCCACCAAGGCCTATATGGTGCAGCTGTGCGTGCTGTACCTGTTTGCCCTGCGTCTGGCCTACGCGCGGGGGCAGCTGACCGAGGAAAAGACCAAGTATTACACCGCCCAGCTGCTGCACGCATCCGAGGTCATTAAGCCCCGCCTTGCGGACTGCGAGCAGATCAAGTACCTTGCCAGCCGCTATGTGAACACCCAGAGCTGCTTTTTCATCGGGCGCGGGTTCGACTATGCCCTCTCGCTGGAGGGCAGCCTGAAGCTGAAGGAGATCAGCTATGTGCACTCGGATGCCTACGCGGCAGGGGAGCTGAAGCACGGTACCATCAGCCTGATCACGGACGGTGTGCCGGTGATTGCGCTGGCTACCCAGAAAAACGTCTACGAAAAGACCATCTCCAACGCCAAGGAGACCCGCAGCCGCGGGGCGCGGGTGCTGCTGTTCACCACCAAGGATGCGGAAGTGCCGGAGGGCGTTGCCACCGAGGTCATCCGCTTGGACGAGTATGACGACATTCTGATGCCGTTGCAGCTCATCGTGCCGCTGCAATTGTTCGCCTACTATATGGCCGTTCTGCGCGGCTGCGATGTGGATAAGCCCCGCAACCTTGCCAAGAGCGTAACGGTGGAGTGATAGGGAAGAATAGGATTTAGAATGGTCTCCGCTCCGCTCTGACCATTTTTAGCGGAAGAATATTTTTTAATTTTACAAGTCTGGAAAATCTGCGGATTTTCCAGACTTGTTTTTTCACGGGAAAAGCCATCCCCTAAAGGGCATCTCTTCTTGTGAAAAAGTGGTTTAGAACTGCCCACAGGCGTTTCTGAACCACAGTAAAAATCATCTTTTTTTTGAATATGGTCGGAGCCGAACGGAGACCATTCTAAATCGTCTATAACACAAAACCGCCCGTTGCACGAAATGTTGTGCAGCGGGCGGTCGTATATGCAGGGGAAGGGGAGCTTACCAGAACCAGTAGCGCTTCTTGAGCACGATGTAGGCAATGGCGATGAGAATCACCACCACGCCGCCTGCGATGAAGAAGGTCCAGTTGATATCACCGAACCGCAGGTTCTGGTTGGTCAGCAGGTAGCGGCCGGCGGTGTCGGCGGTGATGACGCCGTCCTTGTAGCTGTTCAGGAACTGCCACTTGTTGCTGATGGTGTTGTACAGATACAGGCGGGAGTAAGTGCTCACGTCCAGTTCCAGCTGCACCGCGCAGGGAAGGGTACGGCCGTTATCCAGCTCAAACTCCAGTCCCTCTTCGCTCTCGGTGAAGGTGATGGCAGTGTCGATCTCACTGGTGGTGCTCTTTACGTCCTTACCGGAAACGTTCAGGGTGTAGCCGTCGCCCACCACGCACAGGGTTCTGCCGGTGGTGCGCAGGGCGTTCAGGATCTCGCCGGTCACGATGGGAACCTCAGACTGGGCGAACACCACCTGATCCTCGGTGCTGTCCTGAATGGTCTGCACCACAGGGTCCAGCGGGATAGCGGTGCTGTCGTCCGGGGTGTTCGTGCCGTCATTGCTGCTGTCGCTGCCGGAGGAGGCATCTGCCGAGCGGTTCACGATGACGGTGACCATGGCAGTAGCCTTGCCGTTGGAGATGGTAATGGAGGTAGAACCGGTGCCTACCGCCGTGACCACGCCCGTGGGGCTGACCGTGGCAATGCTGCTGTTGCCGGACTTGAAGGTGAAGGACTGGGATGCACTGGCAGGGGTGGCCTTGGCCGTAATGGTGCGGGTGGCACCGGGCTTAAGCACGATGTAGTTGGTGTTGGGGGTGATCACCTGTCCGCTGTTGTTGGAGGTGGTGCCGCTTGTGCCGGTGGAGGAATCCGTGGGCAGGGCAAGCACCGTAACAGTGGTGGTGGCTACCACTGAGCCGCAGGTTGCGGTAATGGTGGCTTTGCCGGGAGCTACGCCGGTCACACGACCAAAGCTGTTCACCGTAGCAATCTTCTCGTTAGAGGAGGTCAGGGTGACAGTGGCGTAGTTGGAAGCAGAGCTGGGGCGCACCTGCAGCGAAGCCGACACCGAGTTGCCCACATAGATGGTGTTGGAGGAGAGGGAAAGGTCCATCTCGGTCACGATCATGGAGGAGTCCATGGATACCACGATGGTGTAGGCACAGATCTGGTTGCCGGCTGCTGCCGTAACGGTGGCAGTGCCAACGCCCACAGCCTGTACCACGCCGCTGCTGCTTACGGTCAGCACGCTGCTGTCATCGGTCAAAAAGACCACAGAGTCGGTGCTGTAACTGGGGCTGACCACGGGGGACAGCTGCTGGGAAGCGCCCAGCAGCATATTGGCAGAGTAGCTGCCGGTGGAAATGCTCTCGGCGGGCACGTCCTTGAGCCATGGCAGTGAAACGCCGTTCTGCTCTTCAACAGGCAGACTGGCTGCGGCAGCGCTCAGTGCGGTGCCGCATACCAGCACACCCAGCATCAGCACACAGGCGGCCAGTTTCTTTGCGGTTCGAATCATGTTGTTTGTACCTCTTTGGGGTGGTGTAGAAGGGGGGCATCCTGCCGTGCTGCGTAATCCGTTTTTAGCGGAACAGCACGCCCAAAGCCTCCATAGCATACTCAAAATAGGTGACCTGATCGTATTCCACGCGGGCGGTCACGCTCATACCGTTGGAAAGATCCACCTTGTCGCCGCTGCGGCTCACCACATAGGTGGCGTCGGGCTTGATGGTCATCTTGTAGTAGGAACCGTTGTTGCTGGAGGTCACATCGCTGTCAATGGAGGTGACCGTGCCGGTCAGCGTGCCGTAGGAATACTCCGACAGGCCGGTGATGGCGATCTTGCAGGGGTCGCCGACATGCAGCAGGGGGCGGTCGTTCACCGTCACCATGGCCATGATCTCCAGATCATCGTTCTCGCTGGCAACGGTAGCCAGTGCGGAACCGGCGCTCAGCACCATGCCCTCCTTGTAGGGGGTGTCCATGTGGATCACGCCGGAGGTGGGCGCGTAGATGAAGTAATCGTTGGCACCAGTGTTCAGGGAATCCAGCTGCGCCTGCAGGTTATCCACGTTGACCTGTGCGCTGGTAATGCTCTGGGAGATGGACTGCATGGTGGAGTAGTACAAAGCCTCCAGCTCGCTCTGGTTCTGCTCCATCAGCGCCTTGATCTGGGTGTCGGAGTAACCGGCAGCCTGATAGGTGGTGGCGTCAAAGGTCTTTTGTGCTACCTGGCTTTTGTAGGTCTGGTACTGGTAGTAGTAGGGCTGATCCTCGGCATTCGTCTCGTCAAAGTAGTTGGTGTCGTCCTGAATGCACTTGAGCAGCTTGTTGTACTGATCCAGCTGCTTCTGGTAGATATCCAACTGGCTTTGCAGGTTATCCTTCTGCATATCCAGATCGGTGCTTTTCAGCCGGGCAATCAGGTCGCCCTCGTTCACATAGCTGCCCTCAGAGACATACAGCTCGGTGATGGAGCCGGAGTAGCTGGACATGATGTAGGTCTTGTTGGCGGCCTGCACCACACCGCTGTTCTGGCTGACATAGATGCGGTTGGTCTGGGTGCTCCAGATCACCAGAAAAATCATGAACAGACCGGTCAGAATGACAAAGGCGTACCCATAAGGGGGCAGCTTTTTGTCCATCATGATCCGGCGGTCCTGCAGATCCGAAAGGTTCTGAATGGTTGTCGTCATAATTATTTGGTCTCCATAAATACGTCGATCACGGCATCGTCATCGTCCTGATTGACATAGATGGTATAGTTGTCGCCGGTCAGCTTGATGTCGTTTTCAAAGGCCATGATCTGCAGCTTGGCGGCAGCCAGCTGGTTGTGACTCATCGGGCCGGTGTAGTGGGCGTACAGGCAGTTCTTCACCCGCAGCACAGCGTCCATGTGGTAGCCGGGCTCCATCTGGGCGATCATCTGGGTAGCCTGCTGCATCATGTACAGTTCCGGCACATGATCCGGGCCGGTACCCATCTTTATCCCCTGCACCAGCGGGCCGATAGGCTGTGCACCGTTGCTCTTCATAAAGTTCTGCATCTGGGTCAGGATGACCGGCAGATTGCCCAGTTCCTCAGGGCGCACGAGGCGGGAGAGGACATTGGTCAGCTTGAGGGTCTTGTTTTCAGCAACTTTGATCTCGTTCATAATAAATTACCCCTAATCCTGTTATATTTTAAATGTAAGCCGAAACAAAAAGGTGCCCGGAAGCGTCTGCCTCCGGGCACACCATAACGAGGCATTTTTTGGTTTCCCCAGCGGGAAAGCGCTTATGCTGCATCCGGGCAAAGGCTGCGGATGCGGTGCGGTCAGTAGGTGATGGACTCGCCGTCGTCGTCCTCTTCCACCACAGCAGAAGGTATCTGCGGAGCGGGCTCGGACTTGCGCTTGCGGAAGATGCCCTGTTGCATATTCCACAGCTCGGCATAGCGGCCATTCTTTGCCATCAGTTCCTCATGGTTGCCGCGCTCCACGATCTTGCCGTGATCCATCACAAGGATCAGGTCGCAGTCACGGATGGTGGAAAGGCGGTGCGCCACGATCAGCATGGAGCGGTCTGCCAGCTGCTCGTAGATCATGTTGAAGATTAGCGTCTCGGTGGCAAAGTCCAGATTACTGGTAGACTCGTCCAGAATGTAGAGGTTAGAGTCCTTCAGGAAGGCGCGTGCCAGTGCGATACGCTGCTTCTCACCGCCGGACAGGCCGTTGCCGGCTTCCTCCAGATAGGTGTTGTACTGCAGCGGCAGGTGACGGATAAACTCATGGGCGTCGGCCTTCTTGGCAGCTTCCTTCACCTCGTCCAGCGTGGCGTCCATGCGGGAGATGCGGATGTTGTCGTAGATGGTCTTACTGAACAGCTCGATGTTCTGGGGCACATAGGCAATGGCGCGGCGCACCGAACTGTTGGTGTACTCGGCCAGATTTGCGCCGTTTATGTCGATCTCGCCGTCCTCGGGGTCGTAGTACTTCAGCAGCAGTTTGGTGATGGTGGATTTGCCGCTGCCGCTGCCGCCCACCAGCGCCACCTTTTTACCGGCGGGAATGGTGAAGCTGATGTGATCCAGCGCGGGAGCGCGGTTGCCGTAGCGGAAGGTAACGTCCTTGAACTCGATGTCGCCCTCCACTTTGTCCAGCTCGCTCTGCTCCACACCCTCGGCGGTCTCGTACTCAGAGGGGTAGTCCATGATCTCGGTCAGACGCTTCATGGAGATGCTGGCTTCCTGGATCTGCATCTGCAAACCGATCAGGTTGCTCAGGGGGGAGGTGAAGTAGCCGGACAGGGTGCTGAAGGCCATAAAGCCGCCCAGCGTCATCTCGCCGTTCAGCACCTGCGTGATGCCCACATAGGTGGTAAGCATACTGAAACCGGTGGAGATGAAGGAAGAGATCAGACCCTGCGTGGTGCTGATGCGGCTGGAACGCAGGCTGATCTTCAGGCTCTTCATGTACTCGCGTTCCAGATTATCCAGCTCGGTCTGCTCGTTGGCATTGCATTTGACGGTCTCGATGCCGCGCAGGCTCTCGATCATCTGGCTGTTCAGCGCAGCAGACTGTGCCATGCTCTCTTCGTTGATCTTTTTATAAGGCTGTTTGTACACCAGCACCAGAAGGATGCTGACCAGCGCCATGAACAGCGAGATGGAGAACAGCATGGCGTTCATGCGGAACAGAATGATACCGGTGATGATGGCCATGGAGATATCCATCACAAGGCTCAGCGCGATGCTGGTAAAGATAGATTTGATGGTGTTTGCGTCCGAGTAACGGGTGGTGATATCACCGGTCTTGCGGGTGGCAAAGAACTTCATGGGCAGGTTGAAGATGTGCCCGAAGTAACCCAGCATCAGCGGGATATCGATCTTGATGGACAGATGGATCAGCACCCATTGGCGCACAAAGCCGATCAGCGTGCTGGTAATGCTGACCACACTGAACACCAGGATCAATGTGACCAGCAGGCTGTTCAACCCGTAGGGCAGCACCTCGTCCATCAGGATCTTATTGAACATGGAGGACGCGATGCCCAGGATGGTGGTGATGACCGAGCTGAGGATGGCGTAGAAGAACAGCTTTTTCTGGGGCAGCAGCAGGTTGATATACCGCTTCATCATGCCGCCCTTTTCAATCTTGCCGCCCTTGAACTCCGAGGTGGGGTTCAAAAGCAGCAGAACGCCGGTAAAGTTCTTGTAGAACTCGTCCAGACTGATCTTTTTCAGTTCCGTGCCGGGATCGCCGATGATGACGTAATCCTTGCACTTATGCTTTTTGCCCTTTTCCTCTTCTTCCTTGCGGGTCTCGGCGTCCTGCAGCATGTGCTTGCGGCGTGCGCCATCATCCTTGATGGTGGTCTTTTTGAACACCACAACAAAGTGAGCCAGACCCTGATCGGTGATGACCTGTGCAATACAGGGAAGCGAGAAATCGCTCAGAAAGTTTTCGCGGTCCACGCGGACTGCGGCGGTGGTAAAACCAAGTTCATTGGCGGCTTTTTGCAGGCCTACAAGGTTGGTGCCTTTCAGATCGGTGCCCATCATATCCCGCAGGCGGGTAATGGTAACTTCCTTTTTGTAGTGCAGGCACACCATGGCCAGACAGGCAGCCGCACAGTCGGTGGTATCGTGCTGCCGGACGTAGGTATAACGCATAGATGTTTCCTTTTACTCTCAAGATTTATTCAAACGACACCAAGCCGCCCTGCCGTCCTGCGTTTGCCGCACAAGACCACCGGCCTGCCTGCTGATTTGACCAACGAAAAAACTGCGCTCCTGCACGGCAGTCTTCTGACCGGGGAGCGCCTGTCTGTGGGCAGAAAAGACTGTGCAGCCTGCACAGTACCTTTTCCACGCCTATAAACTTATAAAAGTATACCACAACCACTAGGGTTCTTCAAGGCGATATTTTTTAAGAACCGTAAAGAAAGAGGGAAAAAGATGCAGATAAACAAAAAAGCGATGGAAGAATATCCATCGCTTGCTGGCGCCTCTTGCCTGACTCGAACAGGCGACACCCTGATTAACAGTCAGGTGCTCTAACCGACTGAGCTAAAGAGGCATATCAGTGACTGCGAAAAATATTATACCGCAGTCACCGCACTTTTGCAAGCCCTTTTTGCAAAAAATGCTGAGTAATTTGTCAGCCATGAAAAAAGCAGCGCAAAAACGCCCATAGGTGCTTCTGCGCTGCTATAAAAGGATGCTTTTTGAAATTACTTCAGCTTGCTCTTGGCCTTCATGCGCTGGTCGTGGTTCAGGATCTGCTTG
>ERZ1031095.690-NODE-690-length-11192-cov-6.737362_pt1 | contig 11192 bp, 9 predicted proteins | sample MGYA00517108_ERZ1031095 | MGnify/ENA primary metagenome ERZ1031095 (study PRJEB33719, sample SAMN04261275) | wastewater metagenome | biome: rural village; feature: human; material: feces | host: Homo sapiens | place: El Salvador | collected 2013-01-07 ... | reverse complement strand
TTTTCCTTCGTTAAGGCTCCAAGTCCAACACGAATGGTTCCTGAACTGTTGTCCGTGTGAGACATACATATCCTGCCCCTTGTCAAATCGTTTGAAGAACCAGCTTCTATCGAGGAAGGTCAAATACACTATCTGCAAAATCTTGAGATTTACGACCAGGGCTGTGAAGGCTTTCCCTCTATCCCTATGCCAGCCTGAGTCTGCCCCTCAATCCAAATGCACAAAAGAGGCAGAATTATATCCAGCCCCCATCAAGTGTGATGATTTGTGCATTGAGATATTCAGGTGTGTTAAGGAGAGCAACCACCATCTGCGCCACCTCAGAAGCCTCCCCAAAGCGCCCCGCAGGAATCTCCTCCGCAAGCTCTGCCTTCTCCTCCGGCGAAAAGCAGTTGTTCATGCTTGTATCAATACAGCCACAGGCAATGGCATTGACCTGGATGTGGCTTGGCGCAAGCTCCTTGCCCAGTGCCATGGTGAAGGAATTGATGCCGCCCTTGCAGGCAGAGTAAGCCACTTCACAGGAAGCCCCCACACTGCCCCATACAGAGGAAATCTGTATGATGTGTCCGCTCTTGTGCGAAACCATTGAAGGAATCACACATTTGGAGGTATAAAATACTGATGACAGGTTGGTAGCTATAATTTTATCCCACTCCTCCACTGACATATCGGAAAGCAGCCCAACCATGGATATTCCTGCGTTGTTGATAAGCACATCAACAGACCCAAAGTGCTCAAGGGTGTCTGAAACCATGGTGGAAACAAAATTAAAATCTCCAACATCCCCTATATGTGTAATGACATCTATATGATATTTAAGACGGAGGCCTGCCCCAAGGCTTTCAAGCTCATTCTGTGAGCTGTGGCAGCAGAGGCTTAGATTGTATCCGTTTTCAGCAAGGGCGATGGCTATGGCTTCTCCTATGCCTCGGCTTGCCCCTGTAATAAGAGCTGTTTTACTCATAATCTACTCCTTAATGAGCATAAGTGCTTTGCACTATGCGTTTGATATATCAAAGTATGCAATAAAAGCTGCCGGTGGCAGGTTTTATGTATAAATTCTTTTTGCATATTTAGAGTATATCATGAGTTTTCTTAAACTGCTATATTTACTGGACAAAAAGCCTTCTGTGTGGTAAGATGAAATTCACAAAAGCATCATATGACAACGGGGTGTGGCTCAGCTTGGTAGAGTGCTTGGTTCGGGACTAAGAGGTCGCGCGTTCGAATCGCGTCACCCCGATTATAAATAGAACGCTTATGCGTTCTAATTTTTTTGGAGGTATAAATAGTGAAGGACATAAATGAGCTGCTTGAGATAGCCCAAAAGTGCGAGCAGTATGAGGAATATGATTTAGCACTTAAATACTATAAAACTGTACTTGATGCTTCACCAAATCTGCAGGCAGCAGAAATCGGTGTTGACAGGGTCAGAAGCGAGATGGCAAAATGCGTATACTATGTGACTCCAGCCAGCTTTAAGCTATCAGAGGGCAGAATCGAGCTGAGAAAAGGTTCTATTGTATTTATCAGTACCACAAGTGCTGAGGCTGAATATCTGATAGAGGATATAGACAATATGAAGGTCGCTCTCGGAAGATTTGTATTCGACTATAAGGGGAAAACCCAGCCGGGATATAGCTGTAGAAATGCAAAGAAGCTGATTGAGCTTATCAGTGATGCAAAAGAGGGGAAGTATCCAAGGCTGAGCAGTGATAAGAGCACAACCCTTGAAAAATACATACATGATAATTTTACTCCGGATCAGAAGGAAGAGGCAATAATGTATTTTAAGGATATGTCAGGCTGTCTGTCAGAGGAAGCCAGAACTACAGTTGCCAGAATACTTGGATAGGGAGAAAAGTTTTGAATATAATTGCGCAATGCTGTGGAATAGTAATAATGATTGTATTGCTGTTCTTTTATCAGGGAAAGAGAAGACTTAAATTAAGTACAAGTATTCTGTACAGATTTACATGGAATATAGTAGGTGTATCGCTCATACTGGATATAGTATCACTTATTGGCATAACATATGCAGATAGTCTGCCGATGATCCTGGTGGACATAATATGCAAGGCATACCTGTGGAGTATAGTCATGGAAGCTCTGGGTGCCATGATGTATGTATGTGTGGATGTGTACAAGAGCAAGTCAATGGAGAAGCGCTGGATGATTGGCTCGGTTGTGGTGGCTGCCGTATGTACAGGCATAATATTCTGCCTGCCAATCCACATATATAACAACAATCACAGGATGTATACCTATGGTCCCAGCGTTATAGCTACATATCTGCTGGCAGCGAGCATTCTGATTGTTATAATATGTCTGGTTGGAAAATACAGGGCAGAGATTAATCCCCGCAGAAAGCGCGGAGTGACAATCTGGTGGCTGCTCTGGATGATTGCAGCAATTATTCAGTTTTTTAATAATCAGCTTCTGCTTGTGAGCTTTGCAAGTGTGGTTGGTATGCTGATTATTTTCATATCAATGGAGAATCCAGACACAAATCTGGACAAGGATACAGGCTTGTTTAATTTAAATGGTCTGTTTTCCTACATGAGACAGCTTCAGGGTATGGGCGAGGATGTGTCGGTTTTGTGCGTCAGATATGACAACAACCGTAACGGAAGCATGTCCTATGATATTGAGAAAGCCCTCATGATGGATATAGTGAATTTCATGTATGAGACTCCTAACTCCATTGTATTCAGAAGTTCAGCAACTGAATTTATACTGATATTTGAACACAAAGAGGATTCGAGGGCTGCAATCGCAAGAATTGAGGACAGGTTTGAGCGCCCTTGGGGTGACATAGAGTTTAGAATGTTCACTATTGAATGGGCACTTATAGAGACCACAGAGCAGATTGAGAGGACAGAGGATATCCTGCCATTATTCCAGTATGTGAGACAGAACAGGTCAAGCCTTGGAACAGACACTGGTGTTATCATAGACAATGAGCTGATTTCTAAAATCTATGAAGAACGCGACATGGAAAATGAAATTGTTGAGGCTTTAGGAGAGGACAGGGTAGAGGTCTTCTACCAGCCTATATATTCGGTAAAGGGCAAGGGTTTTTCAACTGCCGAGGCACTTGTCAGAATCAGGGACGCTAAGGGAGACGTGATACCGCCGGGCAGGTTCATAGAGGTTGCGGAAAAGCGAGGCCTTATAATCAAGCTGGGTGAGCGTGTATTTGAGTCGGTGTGTAAGTTTATTGCGGATGAGAATCCGCTGCAATATGGCATTGAGTACATAGAGGTAAATCTGTCAATTGTCCAGTGCGGATATGAGAAGCTTGCGGATGACTTTATCAGGATAATGGAAAAATATAAGATAGACCCAAAATATATTGTCCTTGAGATTACAGAGTCTGCATCTATAAAGCGCAAAAAAATCCTTCTTGAAAATATGAGAAAGCTCAAGGAAAAGGGTGTGAGATTTGCTCTTGATGATTTTGGTACAGGACAGTCTAACCTCAATTATATAGTAGAGATGCCAGTGGATATGGTCAAGTTTGACAGCACAATGACCAATGCCTATTTTGAGGATGATAAGGCAAAATATGTTATGGATGCTGCGATGCAGATGATTCAGGGCATGGATTTGGAGATTGTGTCAGAAGGAATTGAGCAGCATGACCAGTACCATGAGATGAAGAGACTGGGCATTGACTATGTGCAGGGATTTTATTTTTCAAAGCCGGTTGGGGCAGAGGAATTTATCAATCTGCTCAGGGAGAACGCAGAAGCTGCGGGACAGAAATAAGTAATGATATAAGGGATAACTACAGGATGGAGAAAGCAAAAATAAAGCTTTCTCTATTTTTTTGTACTTTTATGTAAATTTAAAGTAAATTTTAGGTTCGCCTGTTAGACTTCTCATTGTAAAGGAGGTAAGACATGGCAAACCAAACAATTTTTAAACGATACGAGATAAAATATATGTTAGATGCTAATCAGTTATCTATGCTTAAAAATGAAATGAAAAATTATATGATAGCTGATGAACACGGAAAAAGTACAATATGCAGTCTGTATTTCGATACACCGCAATATCTGCTGATTCGCAGGTCCATGGACCATCCCATGTACAAGGAAAAGCTGAGACTCAGAAGCTATGGGGTGGCAGATAAGGATACAACAGTCTTTGTTGAATTGAAAAAGAAATATGATTCTGTTGTATACAAGAGAAGGGTTGCAATGACAGAAGCCGAAGCGTGTGACTATCTCTTGAGCCACAGGCAGGTGATGGATACGCAGATTACCAGGGAAATCGATTACTGCATGGATATGTATAAGGAAATCGCACCGGCAATGCTCCTGTCATATGAGAGAGAAGCCTATTACGCAAAGGATGACCATGAGTTCAGGGTGACCACTGACCAGAATATCTTATGGCGGGACTATGATTTGAACCTGTGCAGCGGCATATACGGAAATCCAATCCTAAAGGAAAATCAGGTGTTGATGGAAGTAAAAACAGCGGGAGCCATTCCAATGTGGATGGTCAGATTTTTAAGGGACAATGGAATCTACAAGACATCATTTTCTAAGTATGGTACGGCCTACAGGACGCTTTACAATGCCAGCGACAATCTGCTGGGCATTAAGGCATATGGAAACAGAGTAAATGGATGTAAAGAAAAAACAGAGAAAGCAGATGGAGGATTAATAAATTATGCTTAGCAGTATTTTTACAGGACTTTTTGACACAACAGCAACATCAGTGATATCGGTATCACAGTTTGTATTATGCATAGCAGTTTCGCTTGTTATAGGAGGGGCACTCGCCTGGGTATACACCTTTAGAAGCAAGTATACAGCAAGCTTTGTTGTAACCCTTGCCATGCTTCCGGCAGTTGTTTGCATAGTGATTATGATGGTAAATGGTAATGTGGGAGCAGGAGTTGCAGTAGCAGGAGCCTTTTCACTGGTCAGGTTTCGTTCAGTACCGGGAACTGCCAAGGAAATCGGAACTATTTTCTTAGCAATGGCAGCAGGCTTAATCGCCGGCATGGGTTATCTGGGATATGCAGTGTTATTCTCATTGATTATGGGAATTGTTATGTTGCTGCTTAACATTCTGGGAGTGGGAACCCACCAGAAGGACACAAAGGACAAGACACTTAAGATTACAATACCTGAGGACTTAAATTATGGCAGTGCATTTGATGATGTGTTTGAAAAATACACAGAGAAATGCGAAATAGTATCGGTTAAAACATCAAACATGGGCAGCCTTTACAAGCTTACATATCACCTTAACTTAAAGGATATCAGCCAAGAGAAGGCATTTTTGGATGAGCTTAGATGCAGAAATGGAAATCTGGAGATAAGCATCGCACGTCAGGAGGTTAACGTAAATGAGTTGTAGAAATAAAAAAATCAGGGCAATGCTGGGCGCAATTGTGCTGACAGCATCCATGACCGTCATAGCGGTAGGTTGTGGAAATACATCCGCCGGTTCTACAGAGACAGCGGATGCAGTAACAGAATCACAGACAGAGGCAGCAGAAGCGTCAAATATAGATGGAATACTGGACTCATCAGATATGTTTACCAATCGAGACAAGGAAATTGGCTATGATGAGGAGTCAGCTATAGCAATCAATCTCAGCGATGGTGTAAGCACAGCAGACTCAGACAGTGTGGTCATAGATGGAGACACCATTACAATTACAGAGGAAGGAACCTATATTTTATCCGGAAGTCTCACGAATGGACAGATTGTGGTTGAGGCAGAGAATGCCAAGGTACAGCTTGTGCTTGATAATGCAGACATCAGCTGTGAGACATCAGCAGCGATATATGTAAAGGATGCAGATAAGGTCTTTATAACAACCGCAGATGGATCGACAAACACTGTATGCACAAGTGGTGAGTTTGAAGCAATAGATGATAATAATATAGATGCGGCAATTTTCTCCAAGAGCGATTTGACCCTCAACGGAGCAGGAAGCCTTGAGGTCACATGCCCAAATGGACACGGAATCCTGTCAAAGGATGACTTGGCCATAACAAGCGGCGAGTATGTGGTTGATGCAGGAAAACATGCCTTATCAGGAAAGGACAGCGTCAGAATAGCCGGTGGCATATTTGACTTGACAGCAGGCAGGGATGGCATACACAGTGAGAATACAGATGAGGGGGAAAAAGGCTTTGTATATATAGAAAACGGAAGCTTTACAATCACAAGTGATGGTGACGGAATAGATGCTTCATATGTTGTGGAAATAGTAGACGGAAGCTTTGATATAACAGCCGGTGGCGGTTATGAAAACGGCGAAGTCCATACAGACAACGATATGATGGGCGGATTTGGCAATATGGGAGGTCAGATGCCGGATGGAAGCACAGGTGAGGGGAATGCACCAAGCGATATGACACCACCGGATGGCAGTACAGATGAGGGAAATGCACCAAGCGGAATGACACCACCGGATGGCAGTACAGGTGAGGGAAATGCACCAAGTGGCATGACGCCACCGGATGGCAGTACAGGTGAGGAAAATGCACCAAGTGGCACGACTAATAGTGGAACGGATAGTACTACAACCACATCAGCTGATGAGAGCAGTCAGGATAGTAATGTGATTATGCTGAGTGCAGCAGGTAGTACAATATCAGAGACTGTAGATACTGTAATTGCTGATAATACTACAGATGAGGAAGATACAGGCGATTCGGCAGATGCAGTCGCCTCAGCCGGTGCGGAAAACTCAGCAGTCACAGCAAGCTCAACAGACACAGCGGAGGCAAGTGATTCAGACAGCAGCACAAGCACCAAGGGAATCAAGGCAGACGGAGCCCTCCAGATTTTAGGCGGCGATTACAACATCAATTCCGCAGATGATGCCTTCCACACCAACTCAACTCTTGAGATAAGGGATGGAAACATGGAAATCGCAACAGGCGATGACGGCATGCACGCAGATGACGCTCTTGTAATCAGCGATGGAGATATAAACATTACAGAGAGCTATGAGGGAATTGAAGGACTCACCATTACAATAGATGGAGGAAACATAAGCATAGTATCAAGTGATGATGGTTTAAATGCAGCAGGAGGCGCAGATTCCAGCGGCTTTGGAGGTATGGGAACAGACATGTTTGCATCCAATGACGATATCTGGATAGAAATAAATGGAGGATATCTCTACGTACTTGCCGGTGGAGATGGTGTGGATTCAAATGGAAACCTCACCATAAATGGTGGAGAAGTATACATTGATGGACCATCAGATGGTGGCAATTCCGCAATTGATTATGGCGATAATGCTGCGGCATATATAAATGGTGGAACAGTTGTAGCAGTGGGAAGCAGTGATATGGTGGAAGCCTTTGATGATTCTTCTGAGCAGGCAGTTATGTCAGTATCTGTAAGCGCAGGCAGTGCAGGGGATGAGATAAAGCTTTTGGACAGTGATGGAAATGAGCTTATAAGCTTCACCGCAGCCAAGACATATGATGCAGTTATTATAACCACAGCAGACATGGCTCAGGGTGAAACCTATACTCTTGTGACTGGTGATGACGAGACTACAGTTGAAATGACTTCTTCTGTATACTCAAATATAAGTAGACAGCAGGGACAATTTACAAAATAGGATGACTAGAGGGAGATGGTAAATTCAATGGATTTACCATCTTCACTTTTTGCAGATACCTTTCCGTTGTGAGCCTGTACAATGGCCTGAACAACAGAGAGTCCTATTCCAAAGCCGCCTGTTTTTGAATTCCTGGACTTATCAATTCTATAAAATCTCTCAAACAGATAATCAAGTTTTCCTGTTTCAATTTCATCTACAGTATTCCAGACTGACAGAATCTTAAGCTTTCCGTTTGTAGAAAAATTAAGCCTTATGGAACCATTTTCAGATGAATACTTAATAGCGTTGTCAAGTAATAAGGAAAGCATTTGCCGTATATTAGTTTCGCTGCCTGTGTAATTGATATCAGGAGCAACAGATATATCAAGGGTTTTACCCTTGGACTCTGCAACTGTCTCAAAAGGCATGGCAGTGTCAAGGATTGCATCTGATATGTTGAATTCCAGCATTTCAAGTCTGGTGGAATCCTCGTCCATTCTTGACAGAAAAACTAATTTTTCGGTGAGGGCGGTAAGTCTTGCTATCTGCTTTCTGATGCTTACAGTCCATTCATTTTCACCCTCCATCATTTCCAAAACCTCAGTATTGGCATCAATGATGGTGAGCGGAGTCTTAATTTCATGGCTGGCATCTGTGATAAAGCGTTTTTGCTTCTCATAGCTTTCTGCCATTGGCTTGGTAACTGTCTTTGAGAAAAAGCAGACCAGGACAAACACCACAAGCAGTCCGATTATGCTTATGCCGATACTTGCCAGGGCATAGGTTCTTATGGTCATAAGCTCCTTGGAGCAGTTGATAAAGACATACAGTACCATATCATCCCCATTGGTATTGGTGGTGGAGACGGACAGGTACTTGTACTGGTCGATAAAACCCTTGGTCTTTCCCTTGCCATAGAGGCTGGTGGCATAGTCGCCGGCCTTGGAGGTGGAGACAGAGGCGATTTTGCCGGTATCTATTGTGGAGACATTGCCATTTTGGTATAAGAGCACAGAGAAATATCTGGTCTCAAAAGGAGTCTCTTTATCTATGCCGTGCCTGCCATACTGGTCATCAAAGTGGCTGCCTGAATCTGGGGCTGGTGGCACCATTGAATCGCCTGGTGCAGCTGAGTCATCAGGAGCGGTTGAATTGTCTGGTGCAGCAGGGACATTTCCATCATAATTCATATCAGGGAAGGTTCCGCCGTTGTATGCGATGAGCTCAAGCCTCGCGTCAAGGTTTGCATTAGTGTTGATGTAGTTTGCTATATTTATAGCCCCAATTATTATAAAAAGAACCAACGCGGTTGAAAGCATGGCTATGGCTATAAATTTTTTCCTTAGTGTTCTAATCATTTTTTGCCCTCCAGAGAGTAGCCTAAGCCCCTCGTAGCCTTAATGCTGACACAGGAATTAAGGCTTGATAATTTTTTCCTCAGATAGGAGATATTTACCCAGACCACGTTTAGCTCTGTGTCGCTGTCAAAGCCCCATATCCTGTCCATAAACTGGTCTACAGAGATTACCTGCTTAGGGTTTGACATCAGCATCTCAAGCATCTGGTATTCCTTGCTGGCAAGTCTGACCTCCTCATTGCCGCAGGACAATACATAGGTGCTGCGGTCGAGTGAAATATCCTCAAAGGAGAGCACAGAATCTGTGGTCTCAGCCTTGCGCCTTGTCATGGCACGGATTCTTGCCAGAAGCTCCTTCATGGAAAAGGGCTTAGTTAGATAATCGTCTGCGCCACAGTCTAATCCTACCACCCTGTCGTCTATCTCTGCCTTTGCGGTCAACAGGATAACCGGAACAGAATTACCATCTTCCCTGATTTTTCTAAGAACTGTAAGCCCGTCCATTTTTGGCATCATTATATCCAGGATTGCCCCGTCGTAGTTTTCTGTCTCCAGATAGTCTAAAGCATCCTGACCATTGTATACAGCGTCCACAGAATAGTTGTTGTGCTTTAACACAGCAACCAGTGCTTTGCTTAAATCTTCTTCGTCTTCTGCCAGTAAAAGTCTCATGGCATTCCTCCGTAAAATACACTGTGATAACTAATTTTAGCATGGAAAATTGCGAAATGCTATAATTATGGGAACCAAAAGGGGGGTAAATTTATCTTATATATGTAAACAGTAAAAAACTTAAACTTCCCAATCAGGGTTTGTGTAAATCTGCTGATATACAGTGTATTTTGCAGAAAAAATATGAAGTTAACTGCGGGAACAAATCGCGGATAGGCTTATAAAATTTGGATAGTTATCTACGTTTCCGACTTTAATGGAACCCAGCAGCAGTTCATATTTTGTTCTGCAAAACAACTGTATACCAGCAGATTGCCGAAAGTTTATGAGGGAAGTTTGGGGTAGCAAATAATATCATGATATTATGAGTGCAAGTGAGTCAACATGCTTGCATGATTGACGAACGACGAATGTTGATCATGAACTGTTTTTGTTCATGATATAAGATGTTTACAGAAATAACAGGGAAAAATAAATGCAGAGAATAACTCAGGAAGAATTATCAGCTTTAATAATGGACAATAAGGATGGCATGTACAGGCTTGCATTTTCAATCCTGCGCAATGATGCGGATGCTCAGGATGCAGTGAGTGAGGCAATAGTGCTGGCATTTGAAAAATGTCATCAGCTCAGGAAAACATCGAGTGCAAAGTCATGGCTTATGCAGATTCTGGTAAATTCCTCAAAGAAAATTGCTGTGCAGTCCAATAAATATGTGCTATTGGAAAATGAAATCCAGTATGAACAGGCAGAGGAATTTAAGGATGATGATATGTGGGAGACTGTAATGGAGCTGGATGAGGAGTTCAGGGAAGTGGTGGTGCTCTACTATTATGAACAGTTTAGCGTAAGAGAGATTGGAAAAATGCTAAGGGTTCCAGAGGGTACTGTGAAGTCAAGACTTGCAAGAGCCAGAGAAAAATTATTGCGCATTATCGGATAGTAAATATAGGAAAGGAAGGACAGAAAATGAGTAAATCATATTTGAAACAGGATGAAGAGATAAGAGCTTTTGCTGCAGGACAGCGTGTCAACACATCAGGGACATACAACAATCGAGTGTTACTTGCTATAGAAGAGGGGAAAAACCAAACAGGCCAGTCGCAAAGAAAAATCAATTTTTATGGAAAACTGGCTGTTGCATGTGCCTGTGTATGCATTATAACAATGAGCGGTGTCGGAGTGCATGCGGCAATTAATTATGCAAATCAGAGAATGGAGCAGGTCACAGATGGAGAAAAAGAACAGTTCATAAGTGGTGTGAATGAGTCGCAAGCTTCTGCGGATTCCTATTCAAGACCTCTTACAGATGTAGAAAAAAGCAGGCTGGATGAGCTGAAAGAGGAATATGAGTCAAAGGGCGTATATCCAGAGGAGAGCATACTTGAGATAAAGGATTCAAGCCAGTTTGATTCATCACGTATCTGCTTTGAGCCAGACACCAGCACCTTTTATCTGCCTGAAAGGGAGCTTACGGATGAGGAAATGCTTGAGCTTATAGACTTTTATAATATAAGGGATAATGTGTTAAGTGAGCAAAAGACAGAAGCAGTTTATGATATGACA